>Ga0209395_1000433_pt1 | contig 61950 bp, 49 predicted proteins | sample GOMGulsemesocosm_3_FD_184635 | JGI IMG/M metagenome (GOLD analysis project Ga0209395, IMG submission 184635) | Methane-oxidizing microbial communities from mesocosms in the Gulf of Mexico - GOM9D Gulf of Mexico (SPAdes) (version 2) | ecosystem: Environmental > Aquatic > Marine > Cold seeps...
AAGGGCCGCGTTCCTTCCCACAGCACCAAGACCACAGAGCCCGGACTTTCCTCGTCGTCACGACTTAAAAAGATCGCTGACGGATTAGTGACTTCTTTTAAGCCCTTGCCCGTCATCGCGAACACACCTAATTCGTTGATCGCGCCAAAACGATTTTTATGACTTCGCATTGTTCTAAATCGACTATCGGTCGTGCCATCGAGCATAATAGAGCAATCTACGCAGTGCTCTAATACCTTGGGCCCAGCCAACGCGCCGTCTTTAGTAACGTGACCCACTAAGAATATTGCCACCCCAACTTGCTTGGCAAATCGGGTTAAAAAGGCTGCTGATTCTCTGACTTGCGCCACACTGCCGGGGGCCGATTGAATATCGCCCACATGCACAACCTGAATCGAGTCAATCACCATAATTTTAGGTCGCTCTCGATTGGCGACTTCACAAATAGCTTCCACCGAGGTTTCAGACAACATTTTAAGTTGGTCAGTGGGTAGTCCTAAGCGGTTGGCCCGCATGGCGACCTGCGATAGTGATTCTTCCCCAGTGACATACAAAGCCGGCATGTTAGCCGCCAATCGACACATCACTTGCAATAACAAGGTGCTTTTACCTGCGCCAGGGCTGCCGCCGATTAAAATAGCGGAACCTGGCACGATGCCCCCGCCGAGCACTCGATCAAATTCCTGATAGCCGCTCGCAATTCGTGGTAACGCGGTTAATGAAATTTGATCCAAGGTTTGCAATGAATTATCGGTCGCACCGGCATAGCCAGAAAAACGGTCACTGCGCTCATTCGCTTTGGTATCTTTTGGTGTATCAAGGCGCATTTCTGTAATAGTGTTCCACTCTTTACAAGCACCACACTGCCCTTGCCATCGGGCATGCTCACTGCCACAATCATTACAGACATAAACTGATTTTATCTTTGCCATAGCTCTCATTTACTATTTGTACTTTAGGCGCACTTTTTGCATAATTTATTATTAAACATCAGCACAATAAATCGCACGTACTACCCATGATGGCGCTAATTTATCACGATCATGGTTATTTTTTTAGTATTTGTGCGTTACGATAATAAATTACCCCCTGATGTAAAGAATATTTTCATGATTTGAGGCACCGATTTAAATGACGACAGAGACTGAACACAGACTGCTTCAAACAGTAATCCCTTATTTTAATGAACAAAATTTTGACACTCGCTTTGATCGAGCGACTCATCAATTGTCAAAATCTCAACGTTTTTTATTAAAAATGGAACTTAAGCGACTATTTGCCCCATGCTCACGTAGCATCGACTTACGCGGTAAAGTAGATACGCCTTGCAAACCGTTTGAACATTTAGGTAAGACTCATTACTTAGATCCAACTGCGCTTGAATTGTTTGAACAGTCATTGGCAACGTATAACAGCTATACCATGGGCGTATATGAAGAAGTCACCAACGCACAAAACAGCTATCGCGCGAAACAACAACAACAAGATCAAGCGCGTCGTGATCAGCTGAAAAATCAGCATTTGCGTGTAACCCCAACCAATACAATAGAGCAGACACTGCCAATTCATCATAGCGAGCTTATTTCGTTAAGCGATTTTCATCAGCGTTGTGAAGAACGTATTAATGTCGTGACAAAAATCCAAACTCGCTTATTCAACGGCCACCACTTACACGGCATAACGTCGAATTTATCTGTTAGTGGCTGCAAAATTAAAATACCAGCTCAATATCAGATAACCATCGATCAAACAATTTATATTAATTTCTTATCAATTGAACGCAACGATGAGCAACAGCAGATTAAGGACATCGCTTATACTGTGCTTGGGGTTACTCAACATAATGATATGTTATGGATTAATTGTGTACGTCAGCATAAAGATATGGTGGTATCACAGTTTATCCATCAGTTTATTAAAGCTCAGCGTCAAGCTTCAACCGTTGATACATCGCACATTATCGAAGCAATTCGAAGCATTGGTTACCAGCAACTTCTTATTAATAAAGTATCGGGTATCCCGTTATTTTTTAGTCAGCACGACAATCAATACAAACTTGAATTAGCCTTATGTAATTACGATAACAAACAAATTTTAACTTACTGGCAAAATCAAAGTAATCTTCAAAAAATTGCTGCTGCTTTCCCAACAAAACGCTTAAAGCAATTATTAGCGGGTTCCTATGATATTCACAGCACCATTTTATATTGCTTTACCCATGTCGCCCGTGGCAAAAAATATTTTTACAGTGCCACAGCCCAAGAATTGGCACAAACTGGTTTACTTGATTTATTCAGCTCATTTGGCGGCGCTAAAGACAGTTGGCAGGTTTATCAATTAACCTTATGCCCAACCATGAATTACCAATGGAAATTACCCGAAGTTTTACCGACCCACTTGATTAAACAAGAAAAAATATCAACAGAGCAACACAAGCACTTGCTAAAATTGCACAATGTCGAAGTGATGGCTTACTTAATTCCCATCTCGGATCAAACGAGTAAAACTCTCTATCAGCAGCGAACAGTCGCCAATCGAGACCTTGCCCAATTAAAACAATTTGGTCACAGTGATTGCGTACCTGAAGGGCTTAGTTTGATCGACACCAATCAATTTGCGCTGCGCTTAGAGGACCGATACAGCTATCAAACAAAAGTATTTCTTCATCACAACAAAGAAATAGTCACTGGAAAAACCATCGATTTTTCAACGCAAGGCATGCAAATTCAACTGACACGCTCTATCGCTTGCCAAAAGCAAGATACGGTTAACATTCAAATGCCATTGTTAGAGCGTTCTTCAGGCAGCGAAAAAGCATCCTTTATCAGTTACGAAGTGATGCGAGTTACCCCTGACGGTAAAACACTGAACCTGAAAGTCATCAGTTCAAGCGAATACAGCGATGGTCCCAAACAGCTTTATTTACTAATAAAAAAGAATAAGCATAAATTAACCGCGCAAGTTTCACCGCCACCGCTGTTAACTAAATCGCTTAATTTATTGTTTTCAAATCATATTAGTAGTTTATATTTGATGATCGCCAAGCACGGTATCAACTATAAAATTGCCAAAGTGGTTAAGCCATCTGACAGTAATCGACTGTTTAATTTATTCTCGGTATTATCGGCTGATCCGCAATGGTGCAATATGGCGCCTTTAACCAAAAATAATTTATTTAAAACCATCTTTGAACAGCCGATCAAACAACTGTCATCAACCCCACAAGGCATTAGTACCGAAGTATATATTCAACTTAATCGTGGTACGCGCGGCAACGAATATACTTATGTCACGCAAATTGCTACGGAACTGACCACGCCTGAGCAGCACCGAGAGTTTATAGAACAACCACAAGGCCAATTTTACGCGATTAGAGTGGCGATTAAATTGACCGATAAAATTGATTATAAATGCGTGTCTCGAGAAATAATTTACGCGGCCAAGCAGGCCAGTTTTAAAACCCGTCAATTGCAGGCTGAACTTGACAGCATTGTCGCGGTGGCCGAACTAATCGACATTACCGAGGAAGTAAAACATCGTTATAGCCAATAACGGAGCGATGAGTTGCAGTGCAGAGGTCAACAGCAGACAAATACTAGGCTAATTAAGTAGCCTAATATTTGACTGCGTATTGTTTCGATAAATATTGGTTAGCTGAATCTTGGTTGGCTTCAGATTAGTTAATGCTTACTGAATAATTACCGAGTCAGCAAAGCAATGACTGCGCCCAAGTCACCCTGGTTAATCGCAATGCTCGCTTGTTGCTGCACCAAAGGTTTTGCATGGAATGCGATGCCTAAACCAGCTTGTTTCATCATCACCAGATCATTGGCACCATCACCAATCGCAATTGTTTGGCTTAGTGGCACATTGTATTTAGCGGCAAGTTCAACCACTGTTTCTGCTTTAACTTGCGCATCAACAATTCGCCCTGTCACTTCACCAGTTAACGCGCCATCGCACACGGCAAGGACATTAGATACCGCATCATCAAGCCCTAATTGCTGTTTTAAGTTATCAGCAAAATAGGTAAAACCGCCCGAGGCAATCGCCACTTTCCAGCCGCTGGCTTTAAACTGTTCAACAAGCTCAACCATGCCAGGCATTAAGGGTAAATCGGTCGCAATGCGGTCAAGTAACGATAACTCAATGCCTTGCAGCTTAGCAACGCGGGCTCGTAAGCTTTGAGCAAAGTCTAATTTTCCCTGCATCGCCAGTTCCGTTATCTGTGATACTTCCTCGCCAACACCGGCTAATTTGGCAATTTCATCGATACACTCAATAGTAATACTGGTTGAGTCCATGTCCAGTACCACGAGCCCAGGTAAATCAAGCCGTGGTAATTCGCGCACCACATTAACATCCCCTTCCCATTGAGCCGCAATGGCGTTCAAAGCGACCAAGTCAAGATGGTTGTTAGACAGTAATTCAAAAGATTGGCAATTAAGTGTTTGTTTAATTGGCAACATCGCTAACAGATTACTTGCAGCATGCTCGCAACAACGCGCAAACAGCTCACGACTAATCACGGGTGCCGTAATAACTAAGCGTTCGAGCGCCGCTGGCCAAGCAACTTGTTTTGCCGACAGACTTAATAATGGTTGGACCGTTGGTGCCGCATCGTTGCAGGGCAACAAGACGGCTGGCACACCACTCTCACCAATCGCAACACAGGTTTTACTGTGATGCTCGCCAGACAAATAATCATAAACATTTAAAGAATCAGCAACATAAGCATTATACTGTGACACAACAACCCCTTCGACAATAAAATTTTGGATTAGACCTGCTAAAAAACGACACTAACCTATCAAAAATTGACAACAATTGATATTAGCAAATAATCTTAGCTGAACTGACATTTGGCTTTTTAAATTAATAATTATCTTTTATTCAAATAGCTAGTAGTATTTCAAAGTGAAGGCTAACCGACTAACGCTCGTTTAATTTAACCTGAGTATCGGATAAACTTATCTTAAACGGATAACATTTAAGGAACGGCAGTGATCAACATTCGAGCCCTTAACAAGCATATTATCATTAATCGCTTAAGCCAGTTATCGCTGGCGATTTTGCTGTTACTCTTTTTAGCCAGCTTATTGTGGTTTTCTGACCAACAATCTCAACAATTGCGCCAGCAGCAGCAGCAAGCAGTGACCGAACTACTGAAACAACAACTTGGCCTTGCAGCAACGATGGGGCTTAAATTAAATCAGCAACAGCAGTTGCAATGGTTAGCGCAATCACTGAGTGAATCTCCGTTACTAAATGGGGTATGGATCCATCGAGCCGATGGCACATTGATGGCTGAATCAGCCGACACCACGCCAGGTGAGTCTATCTTGTTGGTGACTGAAGTTCGTCAAGATAAGTTGCTTGGTTATTTAAAACTAAGCCTTAATAAAAGTGAATTAATTGCGCCGATTGTCGCGATACAGCAGCAGCAATTGCAATGGCATCAGTGGTCTTTGGTCTTGGCAGGCATTATTGGATTTTTATTAGCACGCGCCTTATCGCAAAAGCGAGCGCGCTATCAGCTAAGAAATTTAGTATGGCGTAATCAAAAAAAACAGGCTGCTAAGCAACAAGTTATTGCACATAACAGCCCAGACAATACTAAGTAATAACGACTTAAATCAGCGACTCTAGCGTCAATTCAATCATGTCATTGAACGTGGTTTGACGCTCTTGCGCAGTAGTGACTTCGCCAGTTCTGATGTGATCAGAAATGGTGACAACACAAAGTGCATTAGCACCGTATTCGGCAGCAACACCGTATAAACCAGCCGCTTCCATTTCAACAGCCAATACATTCATTTTTTCACAGGTATCAAACATTGTTTCATTGGGTGAATAAAATAAGTCTGCGGTATAAACATTGCCGACTTTAGCACTAACGCCTTTAGCTTTAGCCGCAGTAACAGCATTAGCGAGTAACTCATAATTGGCGATTGCAGCAAAGTCGTGCCCTTGAAAACGACCACGGTTAACGCCTGAGTCTGTACAAGCACCCATCGCAATAATAACATCGCGAATTTTAACGTCTAATGAAATAGCGCCGGCAGTGCCAACACGGATCAGGTTTTTAACCCCGTACTCAGTAATAAGTTCTTTGGCGTAAATAGAAATAGACGGAATGCCCATGCCGGTGCCCATCACAGAAACTTTTTTACCTTTGTAAAAACCGGTGTAACCCAGCATGTTGCGCACGTCATTGACTTCAACAACGTCAGTTAAAAATGTATCGGCAATATATTTTGCGCGCAGCGGATCGCCCGGCAACAAAATTGATTCAGCAAAATCGCCAACGTTGGCACTAATATGTGGAGTAGCCATCAGGTATCCTTTATGTATTAATTGTTATAAAAACGACTTGCCATAAGCAAGTGGTTCAAGTTGTAAGTAGGTCGCGATACTTTGCCCGATGTCGGCAAAGGTATCACGCAGGCCAAGATCGCCACCGGGAAATGCTCGGCTGAAAAAGATGACCGGAATGTGTTCGCGGGTATGGTCGCTGCCAGGCCATGTAGGATCGCAGCCGTGATCAGCGGTTAACACCAGCAAATCATCGTCGCTCATTTGAGCAATAAATTCTGGCAATCTTGTATCAAAATATTCCAGCGCTGCTGCATAACCGGCAACGTCGCGGCGATGACCATAAGCTGAGTCAAAATCAACAAAGTTCGTGAAAATAATGCTGTTGGTTGGCGCCGTTTGGTGCGCAGTTAAAGTAGCATCGAATAAATCGGCTAATCCGGTTGCCTTAACTTTCTGAGTTATGCCTTGCTGAGCATAAATATCGGCTATTTTACCGACACTTATTACCTCGTGTCCGGCATCTGCCGCGACATCAAGCAAGGTTTTTGACGGTGGCAACACCGAAAAATCACGGCGATTACCAGTCCGGGCAAAATCACTGGCGTCATTGCCAACAAACGGTCTGGCTATTACTCGACCAATGTTATAATTTTCGAGTTCTTCGCGCACAACTAGACAGAGCTCTAGCAGTTGCGCTAAGCCAAAGCTTTCTTCATGACAAGCAATCTGAAATACGCTGTCACTTGAGGTATAAAATATCGGCTTGCCAGTCGCTATATGCTCAGCGCCCAGCTGTTCTAAAATTGTGGTGCCTGAGGCATGACAGTTGCCTAAAATACCCGGTAAATTACAGCGCTTAACTATGGTTGCAATTAATTCCTCGGGAAAAGAATTTTCTAGCTCGCTAAAGTAACCCCAGTCGTATAAAACTGGCGCACCTGCAATTTCCCAGTGCCCGCTTGGCGTGTCTTTACCTGAACTGATTTCTTTGGCGTAACCGTATTTGGCGATTGGCGCTATTGATTGATCAAGTCCAGCCGGAAAATAATCCGAGCTGCCAAAACAGGCATGGCCTAAGCCTAACTTGTTCAGGTTAGGCAAGGTCAGTAGGCCTTGGCGGTTTACATCTGCTTGGCCGCTGGCGCAAGCTTTAGCAATGCTGCCAAAGGTATTTGCCCCAACATCGCCAAAATCGATCGCGTCTGCACTGGCACCAATACCCAGCGAGTCGAGCATCATTATTGTTACACGTTTCATCTTGACCCCTTATTGCTGATGGCGAATCACTTCATGCACTGTTGGTAACGCAGTCGGCAATTGAGCCGCCGAGTCAGCAATGACAATAGACTGTTCTATCATACTCTGCGCACGGTTAAAGTCATCCATCGTCGCGGCATGGACCATGGCAATCGGCTGCTGGTTATCAAGGTGCAAACCAACGGTTGCAACACCTGACAAGCCAACTGAATAATCGATAATATCGTCAGCACGACGGCGACCACCACCAAGTTCAACCACACTAAGCCCAATTTGGCGAGTATCGATCCGTTGTAAAATACCGCTTTGCTTGGCAAATACTGGACGAATAATTTTCGCTTGCGGTAAATACTGCTGATAATTATCAACAAAATCAACTGGACCACCAAGTTTAGCAACCATTTTGTCAAAAAATTCCGCCGCTTGACCATTGCTAATCACCTGATTAACTTTAACCCGTGCCAATTCGTCGGTCGCCGCCAAGCCGCTTAACGTCAGCATTTCTGCCGCTAGCGCGACGGTAACTTCGTGTAAACGCGAGTTGTGCAGTTCATTACGTAAATATTTAACCGCGTCGACCATTTCAACGGCGTTGCCAGCACTTGCTGCCAATAGCTGATCCATGTCGGTAATTAGCGCGCTGGTTTTAACCCCTGCGCCAGTAGCAACGTTAACAATGCTGTGCGCTAATTCCTGAGCTTGACCCAATTCAGCCATAAAAGCGCCACTGCCGGTTTTAACATCCATCACTAGGGCATCAAGCCCTGCGGCCAGTTTTTTAGCCAAGATAGAAGCCGTGATCAATGGCACTGATTCGACGGTCGATGTCACATCACGAATACCGTATAAACGTTTGTCGGCTGGCGCTAAGTCGCCAGTTTGGCCAATAATCGCAACACCAACTTCTTTCACTGTGTCGCGAAATAATGCGTTGCTCGGCACGGTCGTGTAACCAGGAATAGCGTCGAATTTGTCTAAGGTACCGCCAGTATGGCCCAAGCCACGACCAGCAATCATTGGTACATAACCACCACAAGCGGCGACAATAGGCCCCAACATTAAACTCACTAAATCGCCAACGCCACCCGTCGAATGCTTATCAACCACCGGGCCCCCCAAATGTAACGATTGCCAATTAAGCACTTCGCCAGAATCACGCATGCCTTTGGTGAGGGCAATGCGCTCTTTCATGGTCATATTTTGAAAATAGGTTGCCATGGCAAACGCACCGATTTGCCCTTCACTGATGCTATTATCGGTAATGCCAGCAACAAAAAAAGCGATTTCAGCATCGGTTAGCTCTTGGCCATTACGTTTACGTCGAATAATTTCTTGGGGTAAATATTGCATCTTAATATCCTTGTGATTGCGCAATTTCTTGTGATTTATCTAAGGTATGAAGTAAATTATCTAATAAACTGCTGGCGCCAAATCGGAAGTTTTCTGGCCCAATCCATTCACTAGACAAACTTGACTGAGCGATTTCAAGATAAGCGGCAACATCTGCGGCATTTTTAACACCGCCAGCGGCTTTAAAACCACAATGGCCACCTGTTTCAACAATAGCTTCAAACATCGCCTGTGCTGCCTCAAGGGTGGCATTAACCGCGACCTTACCGGTCGAGGTCTTAATAAAATCGGCCCCGGCCGCTATTGCTATTAAACTCGCTTCTTTAATTAAGGCGGGATCTTTTAATTCACCGGTTTCTAAAATGACTTTTAAAATGACTTGCTCGCCACAGGCTTTTTTACAAGCCCGGATTAATTGACTGCCTACTTCGCGATCGCCATCAAGCAATGCCTTATAAGGAAAAACAACATCAACTTCATCGGCGCCTAACGCAACCGCTTGGGCCGTTTCATTAACAGCTGTTGTAACGTCACTATTACCGTGCGGAAAATTAGTAACGGTAGCAATTAATACATCGGTTGATTTTAATTGACGCAGGGTTTGCTTAGCAACTGCAATGAACTGAGGATAAATGCAAATTGCAGCAGTTTTACCCGCCGGTGAAACCGCTTTATGACAAAGCTCAATTACTTTTTGCTCGGTATCGTCGTCATTGAGCGTGGTTAAATCCATTAATTGGATCCCATAATACGCAGCGCGTTCAAGATCAGTCATGAGACTTTCCAGTAAAGAATTATAAGTTATAACAAGATTAGTTGGACAGCGAGGCACGAGTCAAATTTGGGCTGATTTAAAGTTCAACAATTGCTATGTGATCACATTTGTAACAAAAACATTTCGCGACAATTAGCCGTGGTGGTCGCCGCAATAGTCGTTAAATCGGTTCCGGTTAATTCACTTAAGGTTTGTGCAATCAGCGCAATATTGACAGGTCGATTAACTTGGCCTTGCTGGCCATGCAATGGCATGTCGGGGGCGTCGGTTTCTAAGACCATATTGGTCAAATCAAGCTGACTAACCAAGCCGCGTATTTTGCTCGCTCGTGGGTAAGTAATCACCCCGCCAATGCCAAGCTTAAAACCAAGTTTTATAAACTCATTGGCCTGCACCGCACTGCCACTAAAACCGTGCACCACGCCGCCACGTTTTAGCTTAAAACGGCGTAATTGCTTTAAGAGCGGATCATAGGCTTTATGGGCATGACAAATCACCGGCAACTCTAACTCACTGGCTAATTTTAGTTGCGGCACTAATACTTCAAGTTGAGCATGTAACGGCGTATCAATCGCGCCATCAAGACCAATTTCACCAATCGCGACAATCTGCTGGCGATTACCTGTTGCCAGCGTCACTAAACGTTCAAATTGATTATTAGCTTGTAAAAAATACGGATGAATACCCAAGGCCGGATAAACATGTTGATGTGCTAGGCCTAAATCCAATACCGCTTGCCAGTTGTCGCAACTAATGCTTGGCACGATTATCCCGTCAACCCCGACCGCTTTAGCGGCTGAAATTTGTAACTTCGCCTCGCCCATCCGATCAAAATCAAGATGACAATGGCTATCGATGAAGCTTAGGCGGTTAGGCACGTAGGGGTTAGCTACACAAGGATAAGTTTCGCAATAATTATGTTTCACAAAGGGTGCTTATGCTAGGAGTGGTAATGTAAGAAAGTGTTTTTCTAGATTTCATCTGGTTAGTATAACCAAATTAGTACTTTATTTTAAGCAATAAAAAACCGGCCAAAAGGCCGGTTTCGATTATATCGCTAAACTAAGTCAGACTTAGAATGCGTATAATACACCAACAGCGAAGTCAGTCTTATCTGAAGATTCTTTATCCATAAATGCAGCTTCAGCGTATACGTACATGTTGCTAGACATGTTGTGTAGCGCCTGAAGACCAACAGTAGTTGAATCAGTATCATCTTCAAATGAAGCATGAGCTAGCGTTAGCTGGTACTGGTTTGCGCCAGCTGTGTAGATAGCTGCAGCAGCAACAACATCAGATACTTCATCACGTGTGTGGATTTCGCCAACAAGCTTTAGGTTATCCATAGTGTAAGTTGCGCTAACACCGAAAGTGCTTTTCGCGTCATCACCATCAGAATCGTTAGAATCCATTGCAAGAGCAAGTGTTAGTGCGTCAGCGCTGTAAGCAAGACCAAGTTGGAATGCATTTTCGCGGCCAGCATCAGAAGCGTCTAATTGAACAGCAGCAAATACTTGGAAACCTTCCATTGAAGAAGAAACGAACTGAACTAAATCGCCTTGGCCAGTTGAGTAGCTAACGCCATCAACTACGCCTAAAGCATCAAAACCGTCAACTAGGTCAATGTATTCTCCGTATACTGAATCGTCAGAACCAATCCAAACTTTACCAAAGTTACCTTCAACACCAACGTACGCTTCGTCTAAAGTTAGACCGTCATCGTTCTGGTTGTCAGAGTTGTTTACATTGTATTCAATTTTAGCGAATGCAGTAAGGTCATCGTTTACTTTAGCTGAGTGCTTGAAACCGATAGTTGAACCGTTGTTAGCTAGACCTGTAGTACCGCCGTTACCGTCAGTATCAGAGTGCTGCCATTTTAATTGAATGTTACCGTAAACTGTAGGCATATCAGCTGCAGCTAGTGCAGAAGTAGATAGTAATGTAGCAGCGATTGCTGAAGCAATTATAGACTTATTCATTTTGGTCTTCCTTTGTGTATGTTAGTTATCTCAATTAAATTTTTCTTAGTGAAAATTTAAATTGAAGGGGTTGCCCCCTGTTTATTAAAAATTTACAAATTTTTTATCTAGATTTTCAAAGCATCTATTAATAATAAAAAATTGTGTCAATTAGATGACAAAATGTAAATTTTAGTTAAAAACCTTGTCAACCTTAAGGTTTGTAATTTTTAGCGCTTAATTTAGCCTCGCAACATTGTAACTGATTATCAGTCGCAACATCCACTAAACTTTACTTAGCACTTATCTAAAAATTCGCTAGGCTAATTTTAGTTAGCAAACTTTTAGATAAAGACTCATTTTTCATTTCGAACACTAAATCTTAGTCCCAATCGAATTACTCTATTTTTAGCATTACCCAACCAAAATTAAGTGCTTCAATTTATCGCAAGCTTTTAAATATTGGCTAAACAGTGGCTTATATCGTGTGGCCATTGTCTAAAAACGTATACATTTTTAATGCAAAACAGCTCAATGTGCAAATGAAAATTATTATTTTTTTTATTAAAATTTATTTAAACTCTAGATAAATTAAACTATACATATAAAATTCAACTAGTTATGACAAGGACAATTCTAAAACAATTTCGTTCAAAAATAAAGCAGCTATTAGCTTTTATTGGTTATTTTTATACTTTCAGTCGTATTCTTCATCAAAACAATCGATCTTGCTTCAACTTAATTCGAATGCATTATCACTTTTTTATCCTCAATTTGGCATGACACTGACAACAAAACTAACAATAAGTTCACATCACGTGCTCGCCAGCACGTGTATTTAAGCCAAAAAGCACCACCAATGTCAATTTTATTGTGCACTTATCACAAAAATAAATTAATAAATTAACATTTTGTTTACGTTCGCTAAGGTTTACGTCCTACAAAATGGCTAAAAGCTCAACGTTATACCTAGCCGTGTTATGGGATATTTTCGATCAGTTTTTTCTGATTAACGTTAAATTTATCGCGAGATATCATTTACCACGACGCTCATATTAAAAGTAAAAGAGAATGGCTTAAATAAAGAGTGGGGTGATGCGCTAGTTGTTACTCGGTACATTCTAGATAGGATCAATGGCGATATCAGCAACGGAAACTGGCTTTGATTATTTATTTACGACTTAGCGACGCTGTTGAGGATTTCTAGCAAGGTTTAATGAGGGGCTAGGCTGGCGACCTAATAAAAAACCGCAGGTCATTATGCATGCCTGCGGTTTTTATTCTTAACTGTGGTTACGCGCTTTATTTCACGACTTTGGTTAAGAGCTTTGTAAATGACTGCGATTAGTTTTCGCGGGTTTCTCTAAAAGTTATCTCAGGGTGACGCTCGTACGCTAAGCTTAAATTAACGCGCGTTGGTGCAATGTAGGTTAAATTATTACCGCCATCTAATGCTAAGTTATCAAAGGCTTTTTTCTTAAACTTGTCTAACTTTATATCATCATCACACGATACCCAGCGAGCCGTTGAAACACCAACGGCCTCATAAATAGCTTCAACTTTGTATTCTGATTTTAACCGCGCGACGACTACATCGAACTGAAGTATACCGACCGCACCTAAAATTAATTCGTTAGAGCGCAATGGTCTAAATACTTGCACTGCGCCCTCTTCTGAAAGCTGAATTAAACCTTTTTGCAGTTGCTTCATCTTCAACGGATCTTTTAACAAAATTCGGCGGAACAATTCAGGGGCAAAATTAGGAATACCAGTAAACTTCAACGCTTCACCCTGGGTGAAAGTATCACCAATTTGAATAGTGCCGTGGTTATGCAAGCCAATAATATCACCGGCTACCGCTTCTTCTGCCTGGGTGCGATCGCCCGCCATAAAGGTTAATGCGTCTGACACATTAACGTCTTTACCGATGCGTACATGGCGCATTTTCATGCCCTTGCTATATTTACCAGAACACACGCGCATAAATGCAATGCGGTCACGGTGTTTTGGATCCATATTAGCCTGAATTTTAAAAACAAAACCAGCAAATTTTTCTTCGGTCGCTTCAACTTCACGTTGTTCGGTGACACGATTAATAGGTTTTGGTGCCCATTCAACAATACCGTCTAACATATGGTCAACCCCAAAGTTACCCATCGCGGTGCCGAAAAATACCGGGGTTAACTCACCCGCTAAATACATCTCTAGATCAAACGGGTTTGAGGCCCCTTGAATAAGCTCCATCGATTCGCGTAATTCTTGGGCGTAATCACCTAAGGCTTCTTCAACTTCAGGGTTGTCTAAGCCTTTAATGATTCGAGCATCTTGAATTGTATGCCCTTGGCCTGATTGATAAAGAATAACTTCATCACGTAATAGGTGATAAACCCCTTTAAACTCCTTACCCATGCCAATTGGCCAAGTAATAGGAGCACATGCGATGTTTAACACCGTTTCAACTTCATCCATTACTTCTAGTGGATCAAGTACGTCGCGGTCAAGCTTATTCATAAAAGTAACAATGGGCGTGGTACGTAACCGCGTTACTTCCATTAATTTAATGGTACGGGCTTCTACCCCTTTTGCTGCATCGATTACCATTAGGCATGAATCAACTGCGGTTAAAGTACGGTAGGTATCTTCCGAGAAATCAGCGTGGCCGGGAGTATCGAGCAAGTTAATAATTGAATCGGCATAAGGAAATTGCATTACTGATGTCGTGATCGAAATGCCACGCTCTTTTTCTATGTCCATCCAGTCAGATTTGGCGTGCTGCCCCGACTTCTTGCCCTTTACCGTGCCCGCTTTTTGCAGCGCCTGTCCAAACAATAATACTTTTTCTGTAATGGTTGTTTTACCCGCATCGGGGTGCGATATGATCGCGAAGGTACGGCGTTTATTCACCGCGTCAGTAAAGGTTGTCATAGCTAATGGGCATCTCTGTAATTTAAAACCGCGCAATTATAGCCGATTTAACTAAAAATAAGCCATTAAAGAAACAATCAAAGCTGCGTTGTTTGAGCTATTAAGCAAAAATAGCGCTGTAGAAAAATATTTGACATCATCAAGCGACGTGATAACTTAGAGGTCGGACCACGTACCACATTATTATATTTGGAGAAATTATGTCAGTAATTAACGAGTACCAAGAAATTTTAGCCAGTAAATTTAATGCCAATGCCGCAAACGGTGTTGATGAAATATTTCAATTTGATCTAGAAGGTAACTATTTTCACTTAGTTATTGCCGACGGTGCTTATGAGCTTTTAGACGGTGAGCACGATGATCCTTCGGTAACCTTATCTTTAGCAAATAAGACTCTAATTGGTTTATTAGATGGCAGCGTTAATGGTATGACTGCATTTATGATGGGTAAAATTAAAGCCACCGGCAACATGATGCTGGCGACTAAGTTAACTCAGTTATTTCCTGCGTAACTTCAATACACAATTGCAGCGACCCATAGTGAAGTCGCTGCTGATTACAATTAACCAAGAAATAATTATTAACTATTAACTTTGTTATAAATAAAAAGCAAAACAAACGCCCCGGTAGTAGCAGTTGCTATGCTAACTAAATTAAAACCATCGGTTGCGCCAATCCCTAGTTTACTGCCAACAAATCCGCCAATGAATGCCCCTGCTATGCCTAACAAGGTTGTTTTAATAAAACCACCACCGTCTTTACCGGGCATTAGCCATTTTGCAAGCATGCCGGCAACAAAACCCAATGAAATCCAAACAAAATAACTCATGTTTTCTCCTTACTTAATATATTAAGGAAATAATGGGCTAAGTCGGGTTAACCATAGCTGAATTAGCGCGCACAAAAAAGCCAGTCAATGACTGGCTAAAACAAAGGAAGATTTGTTTTGTAACTATTTTTGTTGAATGCCTTCAAACGAGAAATAAAGTTCAACTTCTTGTGATTTTGGTCCAAGGTTTTTCATGATATTGTAATCAGTAAGTTTCAACGTCGTAGTGCCTTCAAAACCGGCACGGTAACCACCCCACGGATCTTGACCTTCACCTACTTTGTTAACATCAATCGTAATTGATTTGGTCACGCCATGTAGCGTGAACTGGCCCAGTAGTTGGCCCTTGCCTTGTGTGCCGGGCTTATAGCTGGTGCTTACAAACGAAGCCTGTTCAAACTTTGCGACATCTAAGAAGTCATCGCTGCGTAGGTGTTTATCGCGAAGCTCATGGTTAGAGTCGACACTTGCGGTATCAATTGTTACTGATATTTTACTCGCTGCTTCATTGTTTTGATCATAGCTAAAGTCGCCTTCAAACTTATTAAAGCGGCCTAATAACCAGCTGTATCCCAAATGTTGGATCTTAAACTGAATAAAAGAGTGAGTACCTTTAGTATCAATCTTGTACTCTGCAGCCTGAGCCATCGAGCTTAATCCTGCAACTAATACTAGAGCCGTTGCAACAACCGTGTTACGTAGTTTCATGTTATAACCTTATATTTTTATTTAAAAATTTATTTTTATACACATTACAGCATCCGACGTAATGTGTCATCGCCACTAATTAGATGATGCTTTATTGCCGCTGCGCCATGGGCGAGTGCAAGAACAACCACCAACCAAGCCGACCAATAATGGATATCACCGGCTATGTCTTCTTGTTGGTCAAAAATAGTACCTATAATAGGAACTTCAAACCAATCAAACAGGCTCATTGGTTCACCACTGGCTACTATCAAGTAACCACTGGCCAAAATAATAAATGTCACCAAGTACAATAATAAATGCGCCAAATGAGATGCCGTGACTTCGAACTGAGACAATTGCGGCAAGGCTGCTGGAGTTACGCTAAATAGGCGCGCGACCACCCGACTTATCATAATGAGTAATAAAATTAAACCAGCCAAAACATGCAGCTGTGGCGCCGTTTGGTACCAGGTTGAATAATAATCGAGATCGGTCATCCATAAGCCAAGGCCAAATAGCCCACCAATCAACAATGCAGCAACCCAATGCAGGATCCGGCTTACATAACTATATTTTTCTATCTCTGGGCTTGTCATTATCGTTTCTCACCTAAAATATGCTGCTAATGATACGTAATATTAGCACGGTAAACAGACCAATTTTTTTATCTAATAGTTCAATTTTTTTAATCTATTAGTGCTGTAATTGACCAGCCAACATCACTCGCCGGCGCATTCACAAAAGAAATACCAAGTATAAGCCAAACTTATATCATTTTAAGGCATAATATGGCTCATCTAGCCATACGTCTAATCTTTTTAGTTAGCCGTTTTTGGTAAATTTACCTAACTCAATCTAGGTGCATAAATTGGAAGACTTCGGCCTGCGCTTTATTTCATTGCCTTGCTGCAAACGCTAGCATTCACATTGCCGTACAAGGTAACTACTACAATAGTTATTAGTTTATTGGCTTTTTGATAACCCATGTAATCAAAAAACAATTGAAATGAACCAGGGCAAGCATACCTTGCAATTTTACTGCATGATTATAAATAACATAATTTTCAAATTATGAATAAAGAGGAATTTGTCGTGTTAACAGCATATCGTAGCCACGTTGAAGAACGTGCAAGTCAGGGCATCGTACCCTTGCCACTAAACGCCGAGCAAGTAAATGGACTAGTAGCACTACTTAAAAATCCACCAGCGGGTGAAGAAGAATTCATCGTCGACCTAATCACCAACCGTGTACCACCGGGTGTTGATGACGCAGCTTACGTAAAAGCGGGGTTTTTAGCGGCGCTAACGACTGGTGAAGCAAGCTCACCATTGATTTCAGCTGAGCATGCAACGCAATTACTAGGCACCATGCAGGGCGGTTACAACATCGACCCGCTAATTAATGCATTAGACAATGATGCATTGGCTTCGATTGCTGCCACAGCACTTTCTCATACCTTGTTAATGTTTGATGCATTCCATGACGTTGAAGAAAAAGCCAAAGCGGGCAATGCAGCGGCACAGCAAGTGATGGAATCTTGGGCTGCTGGCGAATGGTTTACTGCTAAACCTGCTATTAGCGATAAGCTTAGCCTCACTGTATTTAAAGTGACTGGCGAAACAAACACTGATGATTTATCTCCGGCACCAGATGCTTGGTCTCGCCCTGATATTCCACTGCACGCTAAAGCGATGCTTAAAATCGAACGTGATGGCATTAACCCAGATGACGATGGCGAAATTGGTCCAATCAAACAAATTGAAGCGCTACAAGCTAAAGGCTTCCCACTAGCTTACGTTGGTGATGTTGTTGGTACAGGTTCTTCGCGTAAATCTGCGACGAACTCAGTACTTTGGTTCATGGGCGATGATATCCCTTATGTTCCTAACAAGCGCGGCGGCGGCATTTGTATTGGCGCTAAAATCGCTCCAATTTTCTTTAACACCATGGAAGATTCTGGCGCATTACCATTAGAATTTGATGTATCAAACCTAAACATGGGCGATGTTATCGACGTTTACCCATACGAAGGTAAAGTAACCGCCCATGGTTCAGAAGATATCATCACTGAATTTACGCTTAAAACCGAAGTTTTATTCGATGAAGTTCGTGCCGGTGGCCGTATTCCATTAATCATCGGTCGTGGCCTGACAGCTCGTGCCCGTACTTCTCTTGGTCTTGGCGAAACAGATTTATTCCGTAAGCCAGTAGACATCGAAGCAAGTGACAAAGGGTTTACCCTTGGCCAGAAAATGGTAGGTAAAGCATGTGGCGTTGACGGTATCCGTCCTGGTCAATATTGTGAACCTAAGATGACAACCGTTGGTTCTCAAGATACTACCGGCCCAATGACCCGTGATGAGCTTAAAGATTTAGCTTGTTTAGGTTTCTCAGCTGACTTAACGATGCAGTCTTTCTGTCATACTTCGGCTTACCCTAAGCCCGTTGATGTAAACACTCACCACACACTACCTGATTTCATCATGAACCGTGGCGGCGTTTCACTTCGTCCAAACGATGGCGTAATTCACTCGTGGCTAAACCGTATGCTACTGCCTGATACCGTTGGTACTGGTGGTGACTCACATACGCGTTTCCCATTAGGTATTTCTTTCCCAGCGGGTTCTGGCCTAGTCGCATTTGCTGCAGCAACCGGTGTTATGCCGCTTGATATGCCAGAATCAATTTTAGTACGCTTTAAGGGTGAACTAAACCCTGGTATCACTTTGCGTGACTTGGTTAACGCCATTCCTTACTACGCGATTCAAAAGGGTCTATTGACCGTTGAGAAAGCCGGTAAGATCAATGCATTCTCGGGTAAAATCCTAGAGATTGAAGGCCTAAGCCAACTTAAAGTTGAGCAAGCGTTCGAACTAACCGATGCTTCTGCTGAGCGTTCTGCTGCTGGTTGTACCATCAAGCTAGACAAAGAACCAATCACTGAATACTTAGAGTCTAACATCGTTATGCTTAAGTGGATGATCAGTGAAGGTTACGGCGATGTTCGTACTATCGAACGTCGTATCGTTGCTATGCAAGAATGGATCGCTAACCCAGAACTAATGGAAGCCGATAAGGACGCAGAATATGCTGAAATTATCGAAATCGATTTAGCCGATGTTAAAGAGCCGATTCTAGCGTGTCCAAATGACCCAGATGATGTTGAGCTGCTTTCTAAGCTAGCTGGTACTAAAATTGATGAAGTATTCATCGGTTCTTGTATGACTAACATCGGCCATTTCCGCGCAGCGGGTAAATTACTTGAAAACTACGGCGGCACCTTGCCAACACGTTTATGGGTAACACCACCAACGAAAATGGATGCAGCGCAACTAACCGCTGAAGGCTACTACAGCATCTTCGGAAAAGCGGGTGCGCGTACTGAAGCTCCTGGTTGTTCACTATGTATGGGCAACCAAGCCCGTGTAGGTGACAAGACGACGGTTGTTTCAACCTCGACCCGTAACTTCCCTAACCGTCTAGGTAACGGTGCTAACGTTTACCTATCGTCAGCAGAAGTTGCAGCGGTTTCATCAATCTTGGGTAAATTACCTACGGTTGAAGAATACATGAGCTATGCAGCACAGTTAGATGCCACAGCCGCTGATACGTATCGCTACTTGAACTTCGATAAGATGGAAGCGTATACCAAGAAAGCAGACAACGTGATTATCCAACAACCGGCTTAAATGCTGGTTGATTTAATGACTATCTGACAAGAGCCTCGCATTGCGAGGCTTTTTTTGTATAATGAGCGCTTTCTATCTTTAATCATTAATGTTTATATGCGCCTATTAAAATCCAGTTGCCACCCCGATGTAATAACTGGCGGCCGCTCTTTTCACCGTCAAGCCACTCGAGCCATTGTACTTAGCGGCACCAATATCTTAATGTTATATACCGAGCGTTATCATGACTACACCTTGCCAGGAGGTGGCGTTGATGAAGGTGAAGATTTAATGGCTGGCTTAATCCGCGAGTTACAAGAAGAGACCGGCGCTAATAACATTTCTAACATTGCCCCATTTGGTAGCTACGAAGAATTCCGTCCCTGGTACAAAGATGATTTTGATACCATGCATATGGAATCGTTTTGCTATACCTGCTCAATAGATGCTGAGCTTGGCCAAACGAGCTTTGAAGACTATGAGGTGACCAATGGTATGCGCCCTGTTTGGATTAATATTTTTGATGCTATTGCACATAATGAAAACACGATAAAGCACAGCGAAAAGAAAGGGATGTCGATAGAAAGGGAAACGTTTCTACTCAAGTTAATATCTCAAGAGTTGCTGTAATAGCTCTTGACCATTATAACTATAGCTGCCAATTTATTGTGCTGATTAGTATGCTTGCATCAAGTGTTTAAATCTTATACTGTTCAAGTTAAAACAAGCGTTTAACAAGGGCCAGTAACTATATGAGCAACCCACACATACTTAGCACAACCATCAATGACACGATTAAACACATTGTGATCAACCGGACAAAGGTTAAAAATGCCTTAACCGGTGCGATGTACCTTGAACTGGTCCAGGCGTTAACACAGGCCGACGGTGATAATAATATTCGTGCGATTATCATCTCCGGTGATGAGCATGTTTTTTGTGCCGGCAATGATTTAAAAGACTTCTTGAAAAATCCGCCTCAGGATACCAACGCACCGGCTTTTAAGTTTTTAATCACTATTCACCAATTAAAAAAGCCACTGATAGCTGCAACGGCAGGCCCAGCTATTGGCATCGGCACCACGATGTTATTACATTGCGATTACGTAGTGTCCAGTAACAACACCTTATTTAAGATGCCGTTCACTAGCCTTGGTTTGACTCCTGAAGGTGGTTCGAGTTTGTTGCTAACCCAATTAATGGGCCATAGAAAAGCAGCTGAGCTTATTTTACTCGCCAAGAGCTTTGATGCAAAAACAGCGTTAACGCTGGGTATAATCAACCAGGTGTGTGATGACGGGGAAGTAATACAACAGGCGATATCGGTTGCACAAGCAATGGCAAGTCAACCTCCCAAGGCACTACAAGCGAGTAAAGCTGTAATAAAAGCGCCATTTTTTAAGCCAATTAAGCAAGCTATTTTAGCGGAGGCTGAAGTTTTCATGACCCACCTCGACAGTGGTGAAGCCCGTGAGGCCTTAAATGCTTTTATTGAAAAACGAGCCCCCATAGTTAACTAACGTTTGGCATTGACTAGATTATGACAAGGCTTGCGGGCTTAATATTTTAACTTTCTCGTCATATTTTAACATCAGCTGAATTGACTTATTAGCATCGCGGCGCGATTGAGATTGATACCAACGCTCCCAACAACGAACATTATCCCAATTGGTAATAATGGTTCGAATGTTGGGACTATTAACATCTCCATAAGATGTGCCTGAAATAAAACCTTTAGCAGCCATCACAGCAACTAAGGTTTTTTTTATTTCGCTATCATAAGTACTGGCCATATCTTCTGCTAGCACACGCTCTATAATTACTTTTATCATTAATATCAGCTTCTCAATGCTCGTTGACGATTATCTAGGTATACCGCATTAGCCAACACGTTGTAAAGCTGGATTATTTGATACTTCTGTCTCTTGTGATTTTTGCTCTAATTGCTGCATCACAACAAAATAGACCGCACAAATAGTAATTAACATATGATAAGGTAAATCGAAATACGATAATCCCAAGAACATCCCTCCACTAGCGTAAGCGATAAGACTAAGTTGTAACATTCGACACAGCAGATCGGCCCACTGTAAATCCTGATGTTTTTTTGCAACTTTTTGAACTTTATTAGCGAGCCGCCATGCTGAGAGCCACATCGCGATATAGATGCCTAAACCCAGCCAGCCTTGCTGAGCTAAAACTTTAAAATAAATACTATGGGCATCATGAAAATCTTCGGGATTAGGCGCATAGAGGACAAAGTTAACCCGATTAAATGCGCCAAACCCGTCACCTGCGGGGTGTTCAGCGGCTAAATTAAACGCCATCCGCCATGCGTTGAATCGTCCTTGAATTGAGCCATCATAAGAGGCTTCATCATTTTGAACAATACTAGACATTCGTTGATGCCAAGAGTCAGGCATAAACTGATAGCCAATTGGTAGTAGAAATATTAGTAGGACTATGGCGATAAACTTTTTATCACTCTTTAAGACAAAGAAGCCTGCTAGTGCAATTAGTGCGACTAAAGCCCCCCGAGAGTGAGTACCCAATACCGCAGCAATACATAAAAAGATACTTATCGCTATTACATGTTTGCACCATTTTTTATCGACTGTATGCATCAGGTAATACATCACAGGCACAATCATCAACAAAGTCAGACCTAATTCGTTATTCCCTTCAAAATACCCGCCAGGCGGCCCCCACACGCGATCTTTACCACCATTTAATATAACAAAAATCCCACCTTTTACACCATAATAACCAATGCTTGCGCAAATAACCCACAACGCCTGATCGATCCTCTCGCGATTAGTTAACATCATATAAATTAGAAAGGTAAAAAACTGCACTTTTAAGGTTTGAGTGTAAATCTGCAAAGCACCAAAGTCTTTCGATCCAATCAGTGTCGATAGCAACATCGATAGGTTAAAGATCAATAACCAGACAATGGGAGAGTGCCAGTTAATCGTTTTTTTCTCTTTACTGAATATTAAGGACGTTATAAACGCAATGGCGACAAGCTGTGCCGACGGAAAATGCAACATGAAACCCCAAGACAACTTATGCGGCAACATATAACTAATCCAGCACCAAGTAAGCACCCCATAAAACGGCTTTTTTAAGGTTAAAATTATCAGACCAACGATAATAGCCAGCAATATAACATCACGCATCTTGATTTATCACCTTGTGGTAGGTTTGTTCAAGCAAAGGAATGACCTCAGATGGTGAAAACTGCTGTACCATCTCGCGCCCCCCCTGCGCTAACCTCAAACTAAGCTTAAGGTCCGCAATAACCAATGCCAGTTTCTGTGCAATGGCTGTCGGCTGCTCTGGCGGTACAAGCAACGCTTGGCAACCATCTTTAACTAAAAAAGGAATGCCTCCGACATTACTTGTGATAACAATAACGCCGCATGCTAATGCTTCAATGATCGAATTTGGGGTATTGTCGACGATACTGGTATTTAACAAAATATCGGCAGATTGATACAGTTTAGCTATTTCACTGCGACTTAGCCGCCCAACAAAATTAACCTTGTCACTGACCTTTAGCTGCACAGTTAACTGCTCTAATGCCGTTAATTCGCTGCCACTGCCAGCTATCGTTAATTTAGTATTAGGATTATTGTTGCAAAAGAGCGCAAAGGCTTTAATTGCTGTGGCGTTATCATAGATCAACTCTAAATTTCGAGTCACGACTAGATGTAAACAGTCAACCGACAGGTTTGGCTCTTGGTAATCAAAAATCGATAAATCGACAATGTTAGGCACAACTTGCGATGGCAGATCGTATTGACTAAATATTTGTCGCAAAAATTCACTTGGCACAATAATAGTATCGACACGACGAAAGGCACCTTTAATGTAGGGCCAAGATTTAGCAAAAAACAGCTTAGCATTACCGCCCCGGTAGTTGACAATAACTGGCACCTTATACCATGAGGCGATATAAATTGCTGGCATTGCAAACAGATAAAATGACCAACCTGAATTTGCCATTAGATGAACTACTTGCTGTTTTTTTAATTGCGAGACTAGTAGCCAACAGTAGTGAAATAGCCGAAAAAATGCACGCAGCATAAATACCCGCCCGATCCACTGCGGCCGATAGACGGTATTAGTGGCAATGGCCGTTACCTCATGCCCCGCTTGTTCCAATAATCGACACAACTGCTCGGTTTGCATCGCCATACCACCACTCGGTGGCGGTTTTGGCCCAATGACAGCAATGTTCATTGTAGTTCGCTTGCTAAAAATCGTTCAAACATTAACAGCGACCACAATGCTGCACTATTATCTCTAGAACCATTAATATGGCTTTTTAGCAGCCACTTTAACGCTGCAGGTTCAAAAATACCGCTATTGAGCATGATATTGGACAATAATCCTTGTTCGAGCTTTTCTTTAAGCGGTCCTCTAAACCATTGAGCCAGCGGAATGCTAAAGCCCATTTTTTGACGATAAAGCACATCATTTGGTAAATGAGGCTCTAAGGCTTGCTTAAACACCGCTTTACCCTGCCCTTGTGCTAATCGTTCACTCGATGGAATATTAACAGCCCACTCTATAAACTGATGATCGAGTAGTGGAACTCGTACTTCCAAGCTGTGTGCCATGCTCGCACGGTCGACTTTAGTTAATATATCGCCGACCAAATAAGTCTTCATATCGATGTATTGAACTTGCGATAACGGATCTGTCGTCGCTGAGTTTTTTGCGTGATGTTTAAACACACTGACGCTATTATAGCCTTGCAACGAGGCTTTAAACTCCGCGCTAAATAAGCGCTGGCGTTCGTCATTGCGCAATATTGACATGCTATTGTGATAACCTTCAATCCAGTCAAATGCCATCGATTGAAAGGTAGTTTTAGCACGTAGAAATTTTGGTGCCCAGTCTAATTTTGGATAAACAGCGCCGAGAAAACCAAACACCGGCTTTCTGAAACTCAATGGTAACAGTTGACGTAGTTTCTCTTCTTTAAGATGCCATTGATACCGCCGATACCCGGCCATTAACTCATCGGCACCATCTCCCGAAAGTGCAACAGTAACTTGCTCTCTCGCCATTTCACACAAGCGATAAGTCGGTAGTGCCGAGCTATCGGCATAAGGCTCATCATACAAATCGGCAAGTTTGTCGATTAGTATGTAATCATCGCTACTAATTTCTTTTATTTCATGTTTTGCCTTGTAACGCTGCGCCACTTCAGTAGCAAAATCCGTTTCATTAAACCCTTTGGCATCAAAGCCAATTGAACAGGCATTAACGGGTTCTTGCTGTAACGACGACATCATCGCGACGACACCAGACGAATCAACACCGCCAGATAAAAATGCCCCGAGCGGGACCTCGGATACTAAGCGAACATCGACCGCTTGTTTAAACTGCTCAATGAGTTGATCCTTACTATGTCCTACTGGACGTAAACTTGCATCAAATTGTACATCCCAATACTGTACTGGCTTTACCTGCAACGAGCCTTTTTCGAGTAAAATGGTATGACCTGGCTCTAATTTTTTTACTTGCTTGTAAATTGATTTTGGCTCAGGGATATAACCAAAAGTGAAGTAATCTTCTATCGCTTGAGGATCTAATTCGCGCGAACATTGCGGGTGCTGCTTAAGGACCTTCAGTTCAGAACCAAAAATAAACTGATTATTATCTAGCAGGGTGTAATAAAGCGGTTTGATGCCCAATCTATCTCGTGCAATAAACAAGCTGTCTTGGCGCTTATCCCACAATGCAAAAACAAACATGCCCCGCAAGTGACTGACACAATCTTCTCCCCACTGAGCCCAAGCATGCAGAATAGTTTCAGTGTCACTGCGCGTTTCAAATTTGTGTCCTAACTCGATTAATTGCTCAGCCAGTTGTTTAAAATTATAGATCTCACCATTAAAAACAACACCAATATCACCGCCGGCATTAAACATTGGCTGATGCCCACCAGCCAGATCAATAATAGATAAACGCCGGTGGCCCAGCCCTATACCCGGCGCAAAGAAAAAACCATCGGCGTCTGGCCCTCGATGATCTTGAGCTGTATTCATTTTTTCTAAAATATTACGGTCAATGTCGTCAAATTTTTTTAAATCAAATATCCCTGAAATCCCACACATAAAACATCCTGTTATTTATTAATTAAACGACGGTATAACTCAGCATAGTTGTTAACCATCAAACTGATACTAAAATTTTTCTCAATTCGTTGCTGTCCATTACAGCCATGTTGGTGGCAACAACTGATATATTTAAGGTAATATTCTATTGCATCAACCATCGCGACAAGGTTGTTAGACTCGGTGATTAAGCCCGTTTTTATATGCTCGACCAGCTCAGTATTACCACCAACATCCGTCGCAATCACGGCAGTGCCAGTCGACATTGATTCTAATATCGTATTGGATATTCCTTCTGCAGTCGACGCTAAGACAAAACATCACTTAGGGCCAATAACTGTGCAATATCGGACCTATCGCCAAGTAAATGGCAATGCGAATTTAATTTTAGGCTCGCTATTTTCTCAGTTAATTGGACATTATTATAACCACGCCATTTGCAAGCCCACCAGTAGCGAATTGATAGACAACATGGCAAATATGAATTGGTTTCATAATGATTGAGTGCTCATAATTGATGATAATGGCCGCTCAGCTGCCCATTGTGATAATAGCTGCTGCCCTTGAATTAATCCTTGTGGACTCGATGCGTGAGCTGCTGATATAGCCACAACAAAGATCGGTAATGGTGAGCCCGTTAATGCCAATACTCCTTGAGATAACCTCACCCGTGCTTGGCTGGCGATAAAAGTACCATCGACAAGATAGCTATAACGCACCAGTCGATGCTGACCTTGCGCACTGACCAATTGCAGCTCAATAAAGTCTATTGGGCCTGTTGAGGCTGGCGATTTCACTATTGTCTGAGAAACTAAGGACCAATATTGCTGATCGTACAATACATTAGTCGATGTCAGCAGCTCACCATGAGTCTGCCTATTTGCAAATTTAGCGACATATAATTCGACCTTGTTTTCGCTACGCCCTAAATACGTTGCCAGTGAATGTGAAAAATTAATCCCCCATATCGTTTGCTCGCGTGGCGTCATGTTAAATGGTACTGATAACTGCATAATTGCTGGCTGCGGTGGCGGCACAACGGAGTCAATCGTGCGATTAAAAAACAGCGCTACTAATCCAAATGTTGCAACCATAATAGTCGGCCAAACAGTAAATCGAGTGTGTTCTGAACTAATCAACCGTGAGTCAGCTTCAGGTTCGTTATCGCAAAAGAAACTGCCAAGATAGAACATCAGTAAGATAACTATCCCGAAAAATAACCAACCATATACAAGGTGATCAGCCCCGGTCGCATATTCCATATCAGATAAATGAGCAATTATTACGATAAGGTAAGCACGAATACCGTTAGCGATAATCGGAACAAGAAAAGCCAAGATTACAAAGAGTAATTGTTTATAAAAATATTGGTAATTAAGGTAAGCGTACAAAGTTCCTACCGCCAGCGAAGCAATCAAATAACGAATGCCTGAACACGCTACAGCTACCTCAAACTTACCAGTCGGAATGGTAATATATAACCCTTCATAAAAAACTGGGATTTGACTTAACTGCAGCATAAATACCGTTATTTCCGCCGTTATATGCTGTAGCAACGGAATAATTGCATTACCAAATGGCACCGCGAAAATGACATAACACAGCGGAAATTTGTAATGCTTGGCAAAGTCATCACCAAACACCATCCAAAAACTGGCAATGATCCCACCAAACACGCCGAGCTGACGAAAGACAGAGACTTCGAGCAACTGACCAATGATCCACAATAAAATAAAACCAACGGTAACAGCCATGCCCCAGTAAGAGCCAATGACATTGGCCCGTAAAAATTGTGCGCGATCACGGAAAAAGAGCCAACTCACGATAGGTAAAATGACAAAACCATGAGCGAAAGTCTCAGAAGTTGACCAAATTGTAATAGTGGCTACGATAGTTGACCAAAATAACATTGCCCATATGACGACTATCAATACACCAATATATGCATTACGTAAACTAATCGCGCTTGATGATTGCTGTTCCTTCGCTGCATTATGCAATGGGTTCATTTCCATTAAACCTTTCCTTAACCGAGATGTTTAGCCAACATGGGACCTATTTGCTGACTAACAGCCAATGGCAACTTCTGCCATAGCTTAATTAGCATTTTGTACTTAGGGTTACTTGCTGATAATGAGGGTAACCCTGTGCTTTTAACTAGGTAATACTGATAACACATCGGGGTAATATCCATGCCCCAATGTTTTTTATAGCGAAAAGATCCACTATCAAGCTTACTCCGGCCAAAATCAAAATAATGACAACCTTGCTTTTGCGCGTGGCACATTAATTGATAATACATAAAGTCGTTACTTTTTAACGCCCGGGCTTTAGCGACTCCACCACCATAATGTGGCAACACCTGGCCTTTATAATAAAAACTCATTACGCTTGAAATCGGTTGCTCGCCTTCAAATACCGTTAACACCTCACACCGTGAGCCAAATATTTTATGTAGCTCAACAAATGCTTTTTTGGGAAAAACCGGGGTACCTAAATTGCGAACGCTGGTCGAGTAGATATGATAAAGATTATTAACGTCTGATTCGATTTGGGTCGTTAAACCATTGTTGAGCGATTGGCGTATCACGGCACGTTGCTTCTTTTTTATCCCAGCCAAAATAGCTTCAGGGCTATTCCCAAGCTTGCAGCCAATCATGACATGCCCCTGTTGCTCGGGTTGCACCAGACTCTCATTAATTTCACTCGCAACAGCGCCACGTAATTCCAAGTAATCAACAGCTAATTCATCGGCCAGCGATTTAGCATAACAAACTAACGCTTGCGCAATCTCCGGCGAATCAGCAACAACACCTCCGAGTACGCAAATAGGCGTTGAAATTAAGGAGTGACCAAAGAGCAAACTTTTTTGTTCGACTAAGGGAAGCACCCCTTTAATTTGACCATTTTCAGACCACATTAAGAAATAACATTGATGACGATATACGGTTTCAATCAGCCGTTTCCAACCGGTTAAATGATAAAAGCTGCCCGCCTGATGTTGATCTATATATTGATCCCATTGCTCATAACCGTCAACGGTGAGTAAATGTACATTCCCTGTCATATCAATCCTAGTTATTACTAATAAAATGTTGCTTATAAACGTCTTGCATTGTCGACCATTGAAAATCCACTAATAAGCGTTCAAGTCGGCCCTCTAGCCGCGACAGATTTAAATAATGTCTAAATCTAGCTTTGAGCGGAATGTTATTGGGTCGAGGCTGCAGCAAATCTATTTCCCATGGATGCATATAAAATATGCTTGGTTGCTGCTCTGTTGCCAAATAATTGGCCAAAGCCCAACGGCTGAACATGTAAGGATAGAGCCTAAAATAACCACCGCCAGATATTGGCCAATTTTTATCACGCCAATTGAATGTGGATACCGGAATTTCAATTAATGAATCAACGGCTTGGTATGGGAATCTCGGCCAATCGGGAGAGCCGTAATGATCGTGGTTTATAGGGTAAGTACTAGAACTATAGACAAATCCAAGTTCTTTAATGATATCAAAAGCCCATAAACTGTCTTCATTGATAGAGAAACTCGGCGCGCGATAGCCAATCACTGCCTGACCAGAAATGTCTTCTAATACCTGCTTAGCCGCCGATAAGTCATCGCGAAACTGTGCCGGAGTTTGCTCATGAACTTTTTGGTGCCAAAAACCATGACACGCTAGCTCATGACCCGAATCAACGATATCTTTAATCAAATTTGGACACTTCTTTGCAACCCAACCAAGGGTAAAGAAGGTCGCTTTCACCTGATGACGCTCAAAAAGTTCGAGTAAACGATAGGTATTACGCTCAACCCGTAATTCCTGAGCATCCCAACTGCTTAATGGAAACTGCTTAGAAAATGCCGCGACCTGAAAGTAGTCTTCAACATCGACAGTTAACGCATTAACCATTGTATTTTTAATCAAAAGGTTTCTCCCACTCTGTTCCATGTGCAGCTAGATTTATCTAGCACCACGAGTATAGAAAACCGTCTCGGCTGTCTGTAATATAATAAAAAGATCAAATAAATAACTACGATTCTTTATATAATATAAATCATAAGTTAATTTTTCTAATGAGTCTTTATCACTCGCACCATAAGGATATTGAATTTGTGCCCAGCCGGTAACACCTGGCTTAACATGCTGACGCTCATTGTAAAATGGGATTGATTCAGATAACTTTTCAACAAACTCTGGTCGCTCAGGCCGCGGCCCAACGAAGACCATCTCACCTTTTAAAATATTGTACAATTGGGGTAATTCATCAAAACGGTACTTACGAATAAACTGGCCAACCCGGGTAACCCGCGTATCATTTAAGCTCGCCCACTGAGCGCCATTAACTTCGGCGTTAATCGTCATGCTACGTAATTTAAGAATATCAAATAACTTACCGCCATTACCAATTCGAGTCTGCGAGTAAAAAACTGGGGCGCGAAGACCATCTTCAATCTTAATCGCAATAGCAGCTAACAATATTGCAGGGATTGCTGGAATAGCGATAACCACTGCCATCACACAATTAAATAACCACTGACAGCTTAAATTAAACTTATTACTGCCCGCAAATTTTTCCGAATATATAATCCAATCAGGATTAACCAAATCAATCGCAATTTGGCCCGTTTCATTCTCAATAAACCTCACAGCATCAATAACACTCACACCACGGGCTTTGCATTTTTGCAGGTCAACAAATGGCAAGTTATCACGCCGCTCATCGGTAGCTACAACTATCTGCTCGATATGATGCCGCTGTACGTACTGTTCTAATGGCATATCAAGTACGAACACTTCATCACGCTCGATCATGTCAGGTTTATCTTTAGGGAATTTAAGATAGGCATGAATAATAAATTGGCGACGATCTACCTCGCGGCGTGTTCGATCTTCAATCGAAAAGGCACGTGAACCAGAGCCTAGGATCAAAACACGTCTTTTAATCGTATGTGATACGGTTAAATTAAGTAACTGAAAACGTAAATAGCATAAAGTTAATAACGTAATTATGGCAGCGATAGTAACAGGTAAAAATGCCTGCCAGTTATACGCCGGTGGTTCGGTCAATATAAAACTAACAATAATCGCAACCAAAAAACTGACCAAGATTCGATGACGGATAGCGGAAAATTTCTCTCGCAGATTTTGACGGTACAAGCCCAGCGAAAAGGAAACAATTTGAGCTAAAATGACAAAAGAGATAACGGCCTGCTGGACGTTATAATCTATCGGATATTCAAAGCCTAACAATTTAAAGATAAAAACAAATGACTCCGAGAACATCAGCATCAAGATCAAAATAAGGACAGTTTCAAAAAGCATTAATGCCCTACCATTTTTATTTAAATAACCTGGATCAACGTTTGACAAGCACCTTCTCCTAATTCCTTTTGATTTCATTCCCTGCTGGCATCAATACTAACAACAGATAGTTCCAGTTAAATCTAGTCGACAGTCACGATAAAACAAGCCAGTTCCAAAAATATTCTATAAATATACATCTGCCTATAATGAATCTTGCTCGGCGACTAACACCGAGATGCTGGACTTACTTCAGAGGGTCCGCTACCTTTGTTATTGATGTTTGTTTTTTGTACACCGGCTAGTATCTCATGTAACTAGAACTGTAAATACAACGGGCATCTAAAAAATCGTTCTTAAGACATTTGAGGCTGTCACATAATTTTAAACACAAAATTTAGATTAGGGACTACTATTAAGAGAGTGTAGTTTTACTCTGCCACAACTTTTATTATTTGACACAGACAAGGGACTAATTTTGCGTCAACTAGGAGGCTAAATTAGTTTAAATAAATGGAGAGATTTATGATTTTAAAAAGAAAGGGAATTAACACACTAAGCGTTGTTTTTGGCTTAAGTTTAGTGACACTTGCAGGATGCACATCCTCTCTTCAACAGCTTAAGCACGCCACCATTCAACCCTCATTAACGACCTCGGTCGACAATTACAAATATTTAATCGGTGCCGGTGATTCGGTACAAATATTTGTTTGGCGCAACCCAGAAGTATCAGGAAGCTTTCAAGTTAGACCCGACGGTAAAATTACCACCTCTTTAGTTGAAGATATTAGTGTGGCTGGTAAAACGCCCAGCATGCTAGCGAGAGAAATAGAACAAACCCTCAGTAAATATATCCGAGACCCCATTGTCACTGTAACCGTGAGTAAATTTGTTGGTCCCTTTAGCGAGCAAATTAGGATTGTCGGCGAAGCATCAAATCCACGCGCAATCAGCTACCGAAAAAATATGACTCTATTGGATGTCATGGTAGTAGTCGGCGGCTTAACCGAGTTTGCTGATGGTAACAACGCCCGCTTAATTCGGGTCGTTGATGATAAAGAAGTAACGTTCCGGATTGCATTAGATGATTTATTAAAGTCTGGCGATATCACGGCCAATGCCGATGTGCTACCTGGCGATATCATTATCATTCCTGAAGCATGGTTTTAAATCAGTATTTAGAAAAGATTTTACGTAGTTTACCAATTAATTTGATTGAGAGAGAGTGATCAATGCAGGAATTATACGAGCAAATATGGAGTGTTGCTCGCGGTATCTGGCTAAAAAAGAGATATATAGTTGTTTTCTCTTGGTTAGTCTGTATCAGCGGATGGATAGCTATCACAACATTGCCAGACCAATATAGCGCAAGTGCCAGAGTATATGTCAATACTCAATCCTTGTTAAAGCCGTTATTGCGAGGCCTCACGATTAGCGCCAATCAGCAACAACAAGTACATTTAATGGTAAAAACGCTGTTAAGTAGACCCAATGTCGAAAAAATTCTTCGAATGGTCGATATGGATATTTTAGCCAGTAACCAAAAAGAATTTGAGCAGTTGGTTGATCGTTTAGCTAAAAATATAAAAATTACAGCGACCAGTCGAGAGAACCTCTACACCATTTCATATTCTGGTAATAATCCCGAACAAGCCACTAATGTCGTAAAAGCCGTACTTAAAGTTTTTATGGAAAACACAGTTGGTCAGACTCGTTCAGATACGGTCACGGCAAGAAATTTTCTTGATGACCAAATTAACGAATATGAGCAAAGACTAACCCACAGTGAGCAACAACTAACTGAATTCAAACAACTTAACGGCCACTTAATAATTAGCAGTGGTGATGGTTATTATAAAACTCTCAAGCAATATCAAGATAATTTTGAAATATCACAACTACTATTACAGGAAAAACTAACCCAGCTGAAGCTAGCAAAATCACAACTGATTGGTGAAAGCCCAGCTTTTGGCATATTAAATCCAGTTATTAATCGAAATTTTCCTAGCGAATATGATGCGCGGATATCCCAACTAGAACAAAGTTTAGACCAGCTAGTATTACGTTATACCCAGCTGCACCCAGACGTAAAAGAAGTGCAACAGCGCATTTATCAACTTAAACGGTACCGCCGTAAAGAACTTCGTGAATTGGCAAAAATAGCCCAAAGCAATGGTGCTAATGGCTCCGGAGGACTCAACCAAAATCCGGTATTCCAAGAAATGAAACTTAATGTCATTAATCTTGAAAATGATATCGCGGCGATTAATGTTAGAGTCGAAAACTACCAACAAAAAGTGACCAATCTAAAAAGTAAAATTAATCTAATCCCAGAAATAGAGGCGAAGCTAACGGCGCTCAATCGTGGCTATCAAATTACTAAACAAAAATATGAAGAAATGCTGCGTCGACGTGAGTCAGCATTATTAGCAGAAAAAGCGGATCTATCGGTTGATGATATTCAATTTAAAGTTATTGATCCGCCGCGGGCAAAACCCAAACCTGTAGGACCAAATCGCGTCGTACTAAACACCCTAGTGCTACTTGTCGGCTTGGGCACAGGCATTAGTTTTGCCTTCATTTTAAGCCAATTCAATGCCGTTATTTTAACCCCTTTTCAGTTGTCTCAAATATCAGGCTACCCAGTACTTGGCTCTGTCTCATTAAATGGTAACGCTGGATTTACACGTAAGAATAAACTGAAAAGTATCCTATTTGCATGCCTGCTCGTTATCCTAATATTAATGTACGGCGGATTGATCTTGCTAGAAACTACAAACACCTTAACACCTCAAATTCGTAATGTGACACAGGGAGTTATATCGTGAGCACTATAGAAAGAGCGCTGCAAAAGCAGAATAATAATCTAGGCCAAGCCGCTAAAACAGTCGAACAATCAGCGACCACCGAACAGTGTGAACGTTTCATTAATATCGATATCAATATGCTGGCCGAAAATAATATGATCACCAACCGATCAGAGCGCAGTCGAATCAATGAAGAGTATCGCTTTATCAAGCGTAAACTGTTGCTTAACGCTTTCGGTAAACCATCACACTTGCTGAAAAAACCTAATATCATTTTAGTCACGAGCACGGTACCGAACGAGGGTAAAACATTTAACTCGATCAATTTAGCGCTAAGTATTGCACTAGAGCAAGACAAAACCGTGTTATTAGTTGATGCCGATGTCGTTAACCCAAGTATCGGCAAAGAACTGCGATATGAATCAACGAGTGGTTTGCTAGATTTTTTACTCGGAAACATAGATGATATCGGAGAGGTCATATATAGTACTAATATTGATAAGTTAAAATTATTACCGGCTGGTAGTCGCCATCACCTGACTCACGAGTTATTAAGCAGTGATAGAATGGAAGTTCTGGCTAATGAATTAGCTTCTCGCTACCCAGATCGCATTATCATTCTTGATTCGCCACCATTATTAGGTGTTAGTGAAACTCAAGTATTAGCGAGCCTCAGCGGCCAAGCGGTTGTGGTTGTTGAGGAGGCGAGGACAAAAACAGCCAGTATTAATGAAGCAATCAAGTTATTGGATCCTGAACTAGCGATTGGATTTATTTTAAACAAGTCCAATGAGCGAAAACGTCAGGGTAATGGATATAGTTACGGATATGGAAATTACTATGGGCTATAAAAAGGCATTGGTTATATTACCAGTTGTTCTAGTTAGCTATTCGGTTACTGCAGGGAAGTGGAGCCTGACACCAAGTGTCAATATAACAGAGTCTTTCACAGATAATTTATTCCATACGCAGCACGATACCACGTCAACATTGATTACCGAACTCAGCCCTAGTATAGAGCTAAAGAGAACAGGTAAGCAGCTTGACGCCAGTTTATTATACAAACTGGCGAATGTGAGCTATCACTCCGACAGTGACTCTAATGATACAACTGACTATTTTTCAGGTAAATTGAATTTTAAACTCTTAGATGAGCAATGGCTTATTAATTTATCTGCAGATAAATCTCGTACTTTAAATAGTCTGTCTGATGGTATTAATAGTCAAGGGAACTTTGTGACTCCCTCACAAAGTTCGACGACCAATTATACTATTAGTACATCTTTTACTTCAGCTATCCCCGATATTTTACTCTATGATATCGACTTGAAAGCCAATAAAATTAGCGGTCAAAGCCAGGATCAGTTTAATAATAAAAAAGCGGTTTCTAGCGCCATCATGTTGAATAACACCCGCCGACACATCAAAAGTTATTGGAATGTCTCGGCCAATAGAAATCAAATATTTTCCGACGATGAGGCCAATTTTGAACGGCAAGTTTTTCGTCAATATACTGCGAGCATGGGCTGGAATTTTATTGAAGATTATTGGGTTTTTCTTCAATATTCAGAGCAAGACAACGATCTGGGCAGTAACTCAACCGCCAATATCGAATCATCAAGTTATGGGGTTGGACTGCGCTGGTTCCCAAGTAACAACATTGACATCAAGCTTTCTTATAACAAAAGCTTAGATGACATCAATAGTGACTTTGCTAGTGTCGAATTGACAATAAAACCAAGTAAAAGAACCCAATTATACCTAACGACGGGCAAGCGTTTTTACGGTGACTACTATGATGTACAATTTAGTTACCGTCTCAAACGATTTTCCGCGGTAATCAGTTATCACGAAGAAATATCCAGTTATAACATTTCGCAATTCCAGTCGAACTCGGTCGGAAACTTAATCTGTCCCGCCCAAAGTGATTTTAATATTAACGACTGCTATTTCTCATCCTCATTAACCCCGGTATTAGGTCCTGATCAACAACTCTTTGAAATCGATATTGTTGGCGCCCAAGAGAGCCAAAGCACCACTTTAGACAAGCGTTTAACCAGTACATTTACTTATACTAAGCGGCGCGTCAATTTGGTGACAACTTTTGTTCGCAGTATTAGATATGACTTAGACTCTCAAGGTGAGAGTCATGATAACTCAATTGTAATAAATGCAGGATATCGTTTGAACAAGCGATCGAACCTGAGCCTAACGTTATCTTATCTAGATAGCACTACAGATAAAAACCAAGCTTCTCAAGCTAAAGCTCTTGATAAAACGTTAGCGATTAGCTACTCGCGAAAACTAGCCAAAGATGCCATTGGTCTGATTTCGCTTTCTCGCTATCAAAGAGAAGCAACTGGCACACTGCAATCTTACGATGAAAATCGAATTTTAATCTCATTTACTCAGGAATTTTAATACTATGTATGAAGCGTTTTATGGATTAAAACACAAACCCTTCCAGCTTAGCCCTGACCCTGCCTTTTTTTATTCGAGTGATCATCACAAAAAAGCCATTAGTTATCTCAAGTATGGCTTATCGCAACGTGAAGGTTTTATTGTGATAACCGGCGCTATTGGCACCGGAAAAACAACGATTGCCCGCTCACTGCTAGAACAAGTGGACCGAGACAATATTGTGGCAGCTCAGTTAGTCACAACCATTTTAAACCCGACTGAGTTGCTCGAAATGATCGTCTTATCCTTTGGCATAAGCTCAGACGCCAAAAATAAAACATCACTATTACATGATTTAGAACAGTTTTTACTTTCCTTACATCAACAAGGCAAACGCGCTGTTTTATTGGTTGACGAAGCGCAAAACTTACCCGCAGAATCAGTTGAAGAGCTTAGAATGCTGTCAAACTTTCAAGTCGGCAAGCACCCGTTATTTCAAAGTTTTTTACTGGGCCAAGATGAATTAAGAATGATCATTCAATCGCCTGGTATGGAGCAGTTTCGGCAACGGATTATTGCTTCGTGTCATTTGCAAGCCTTAACTCTTGAAGAAACTAGAAACTATATTCAGCACCGTTTAACCCAAGCAGGTTGGCAAGGTGAGTCATTAATTTCGTACAGTGCGTTTTCGATTATTCATGCAAAAACTCAGGGTATACCACGCATGATTAATTTATTTATGGACAGATTAATGTTATTTGGTTTCATTGAAGAGTTAGACTATTTTAATATTGAAGCTGTCGATTGTGTGATCGCCGAGATGTCTGGAGAGCTGACCATGGCTCAATCCAAAGAATTACCACCACAAGGCGCGGCCACTATTGTTCAACCGGCGTTGCAACAAACTAACACCAATTATAGCAATACATTAGAGCAAAAATTAAACCAAGCCACCGAACAGATGCTGCAATTAAATCAGAAATTAGAGCTGCTATTAAGCAAGCAATAGCCCCAGCTGACGAGGACATCACATGGACGCGGTTGGGGTATACACTTACTTTATTGCCGGGGTGTTTTTTTCATTTTTATTATTGTTACTCATTACCACCGGACTAAAAACGTTAAATTCAAAAATATTATTTGGTGCAATCGCAGCAAGTATTATCTGGAGTTTTCATGTCTTTATCAGCATAAAATATAATATACCAACCTATTTCACTTTTTTGTCAGAGCTCGTTAAAAATACTTTTTGGGGCATGTTATGCCTGAGTTTACTCACTAAACGTGACAATATATTTGAACTTTTCAAGTTTAATCATCGGTTGTCTTGGTATTATATAGTGCCCGTCACCGCCGCAATAGTAGACATTGCGTTCATTTTAAAGCTCAGCAACGATACGGTATGGCTGTTCTTTGCCCAACTAATCCAAGCTATCGCGCTCTTAATAATGGTCGAGTTTCTTTATCGCCAAGGCAGCTCTAGTTTCCGCTGGGGCTTTAAGCCAATTGCCGTGTTTATTGCCGCTATTGCCCTTATCGATATGATTTTATATTCAACGGCGGTTTTATTACGTGGTATCGATTTTAATCTGTTTTATCTCAGGGCAACACTACACCTATTGCTTGCCCCAATATTGTTGGTTGGAATTAAGCGATTTAAGTCGTTAGGGGTTCGTATTTTTATCTCAAGAGAAGTGGTATTTCATTCAACTATTTTATTTGGAATTTCACTTTATCTGACGTTAATGGCCGCGACTGGTTATTACCTTAACTTAGTCGGCGGCCAATGGAGTATTTATGCCCAGTTAACCTTTATCTGTTTAGCATTAGCCATCTTTGCCGCCCTTTTTATCAATGAGCAGATCAGGCGAAAAATAAAAGTATTTATTAGTAAACATTTTTTTGCTAACCGCTACGATTACCGCCAACAATGGATAACGTTAAACAAATGCCTAGCGAAACCGCCAAGCGATAATTTTTATCACACCGCCCTTTTTGCAATCATTCAGTTATTTGATATTGAGCAAGGTATTTTGATCAAGGCAAAACACTCTCAACAGGCGCTAGCGAATATTAATTATGATCAAGATCTTAACCCGTGGCTCGAATTTATCACACAATATCAACATCAAAATTCGGAATGGATTATTGACCTTGATGAATATGAACGTTTTCCTGACGTTTATCCTAGCCATTTACACGGTTTGAACCAACTCATTGGCTTACCGCTAAAAATTATTGTGCCGCTCTATTCTAATCACATAATCTATGGTTATTTTATCTTAGCGCGACCAAATCATAAAGAATTGTTAAATTATGAAGATCGGGATTTACTAATGACTGCCAGTCAGCAACTAGTCGGTTATCTCGCGTTAAATGAAGCCAGTATAAAAATTTCTGAAACAAAACAGTTCGACACATTTAACCAAATGTCGGCATTTTTAGTCCATGATTTGAAGAATGTGGTTGGTCAGTTATCTCTCATATCGTCCAATTCAATCAAGCATAAAGACAACCCTGAGTTTATCGCTGATACCTTTGACACTGTTGCCAACTCGGTCAGTAAAATCAATAAAATGCTTAACCAACTGCGAAAGAAAAATGTTAATAATCACACCGACAGCTCGGTAAACATCACTCAACTTTTGATTGAAATAAGTCAGAGTTATTCACTAAAAATTAGCCATTTGACGACTATTCCAGCCATAAGTTTGTTGATCGACAGTAATAAGCTGTCGAATGTTCTTTGCCACTTAATTCAAAATTCTTTAGAAGCGACAGGAAAAAATGGCAAAGTTGAATTACACTTAAACCAGTATGATTCCAACTGCACAGTTTCTGTTATTGATACTGGTTGCGGTATGAGTGATGAATTTATTAGAACGCGACTATTTAAACCTTTTGATACGACTAAAGGTAATGCTGGAATGGGCATAGGTGCCTATGAAGCAAAGCATTTTATTGACAGTATCGACGGCGAAATAGTTGTTAATAGTAAAATAAATAAAGGGACAAGTATTATCCTGACCATTCCTATGGTCTCGAACTATGGATGAAATAATGCAAATGCAAAAAGCATCGAAAAAAAAATTACTACTGATTGATGACGACCCCGGCATTTTAAAACAATTAAAATGGAGCTTTACTGATTATGAAGTCATCACGGCCGAGAATCGCGAGGCAGCATTAGCACAGGTAAAACTACATCAACCTAGTGTAATCACGCTAGATTTGGGCTTACCACCCGATCCTACCAATGCCAGCGAAGGCTTGGCGACGTTAACCGCAATATTGAATTTTTGTCCTCATACCAAAGTTATCGTTATCACGGGTAATGACGATAGAAGTCATGCGGTCACAGCAATTGCTTTAGGAGCCAGTGATTTTTTTCAAAAACCAGTTGAGCCCGAAATTCTAGGTCACGTCATCGACCGCGCCTTTAATATTCATCAGCTAGAGCAAGATAACCGCCGCTTAAACTTATTTCAATCGACCGACTCAACACTGATTGGTACGAGTGAACCGATGCAAAGAGTTATCCGAATGGTTGAACGAATAGCCAAGAATAATATCTCGACCCTGCTACTTGGTGAAAGTGGCACAGGCAAAGAAGTATTAGCCAAATCAATTCATCATTTAAGTGATCGTCAAAACAAGCCTTTTATTGCAATAAACTGTGCCTCTATTCCTGAAAATCTGTTAGAAAGTGAATTGTTTGGTTATGAAAAAGGCGCCTTTACGGGTGCTAACAAATTAACCAAAGGAAAAATTGAATGTGCTGAAGGCGGTACGCTATTCTTAGATGAAATAGGCGATATGCCGCTTAATCTCCAAGCAAAAATGCTGCGTTTTTTACAAGAACGCAGTATTGAACGAGTGGGCGGACGCACTGAAATAACCATCGATGTAAGAGTCATTTGCGCGACCCATCGCAATCTGACAGCGATGATCGAGCAAGAGTGTTTTAGAGAAGATTTGTATTACCGGATTAACGAAATATGCATCGAGATCCCACCATTGAGACAACGTGATAGTGACATCGTTTTGTTAGCCAAAGCGTTTCTTACACTTTATAGTAAAGAACTCAATTATCGCACTAAAGGCTTTACCGCCAATGCTATTCAAGCATTAATGTCTCATTCGTGGCCTGGTAATATTCGAGAGTTACAAAACAAAATAAAATCAGCGGTAATTATGGCGGATAACCCATTTATTGACGCCGATGAACTTGGGCTAGAGCTATCTAATCAGCCACTGCAAGTCGCTACTCTTAGAGAAGTGAGAGCAAAGGCTGAAAGTAAGGCGATTATTGCGGCCTATAGCCTATGTAATCAAAATATGTCAAAAACAGCTGAACAGCTCGGCATAACCAGACCAACGCTTTATTCTTTGGTCGAAAAGTATCAAATTAACGAACTAAGTCCAGCCGCAAATTAACACCTCAACATTGGTGTTGAACTCGCTGATAACGAGAATTAAATCACGCTATCAGTGACAGCGTGGCTGACTAAAAAACGATATTTTCCTGATTTTTCGGCCGGGATCTCTTCTCTTAGTTCAATTTCAATCGCAACATCCTGCCCTAACCTTTGCTGGAATTGAGTTCGAATTTCATCAACAATAGCAAGCGACAACTCCCCTGATTTAGTCACCAGTAATACCTGAGTTAACTCTTTCGAATGCTGAATTATTTTGTAATTAACAATATCTTCTAACTCTCTCATTGCATAAGTTAACGCGGCCCCGTGCATTAACCGACCGTCGAGCGCCACGACAAAATCTGTCGTCCGGCCATGAATATCTTCAAGCATTGGCAAGCCACGACCACATGGGCAAGATGAGCATGATATTTTTGCGACATCGCCCGTACGATAGCGAATTAAAGGAAAGTCACCAGCGCCTAAATGAGTAACAACAACCTGACCACTGTTACCATTAGCCACCGCATTACCATCAGGGTCGACAATCTCTACCACAATATCTTCGGCCGAAATGTGCATGCCGCCCTCAGGGCACTGGTGAGCAATAAATCCAGAATCTCGACCACCATAACCATTCGCAACCTGACAACCAAAGACTTTTTCTATTAATTGCCGCTGCTGAGGGTACAATAACTCCGATGTCACGAACACAGCCTTGATCCCTAAATTGTCTAACACAATACCGTGGGTGACCGCATACTTTGCTAACACTTCATAAACTGACGGATAACCAAACAGCATTTTGGGCCGGTAAGATTGAATTTGCTCTAAAAATTGCTGTATTTTCTCTGGCGTCAAATCAAAAGCAGGTAACAGCTGAGTCCGAAACATAAGATCTCGAATTTGACGAACCCGATCTTGCGCGCCTAGCTCAATCGGCGAACCCCACACAACTTGCTCTTTATCACCGATATCAACCCCCCACCACCGAGTCGCTCGCCATTTTTGTGCAACATCATGGCTTACTCGCTCCATGCCCAGTAAAAACGATAACGGCGTGCCCGACGATCCCGCAGTACAGCCTTTGATCATTTTCCCAGCTTTAGTCGAAATTATTTGATCGAAGTTTTCGCTAATCAGCGGCTTAGTAATAAAGGGCAGTTTGGATAAATCAGCAACGGTTTTAATATCTTCCGGTTTTAGATTAAGCGAATCAAACATCGTTTGATAATAAGGAACATTATGATAAACCTCAGTAATGAAACGATGTAACCGCTGGCTTTGCTCAGTTAGTATTTCATCTGTGGTTAACCACTGCGATTGCTCTAATGATTGTCGAATGGCGACACTACGATGAGACTTTAATTGCTCATGTAATGGAAATAAATAACCACTGACGAATTTTGTATATAGTGAATTGCTCATAGCTTCCCTGTCATATTTTTTATGCTTATTATTAATAATAGAACCTAATGCGTAATAAAACTGTTTCTTCGACTAATAATTGAAGATATCTAGGCCAAATCTTCAATATTTATTGGTCAGTTGCGTATTTTGGTTATAATGCCTTTATTACATCATCGTCAAAGATTCACCATGAGAATTCCACGAATATATTACTCACAAGACTTGAGCGTTAATATTGAAATAGCACTTGAAGCAGATGCCGCTAATCATGTCGGGCGAGTTTTGCGCCTGAGCACTGGTGCTGAAATTATTTTGTTTAATGGCCAAGGTGGTGAATATCGCGCCTGCCTAACAGAATCAAGCAAGAAAAATGTCAAAGTCCAAGTGAACTCATTTTCAGATATTGATCTTGAATCACCACTGGCGATTCATTTAGGCCAAGGAATATCTCGCGGCGACAAAATGGAAATGACTATTCAAAAAGCCGTTGAATTAGGTGTGACCGAAATAACGCCGTTATTTAGTGAGCGTTGTGGGGTCAAATTAACCGGCGAGCGATTGCAAAAAAAATTAAATCAGTGGCAGAAAATAATTATTTCAGCTTGCGAACAATGTGGCCGTAACACGATTGCGACCATTAATCCGCCTTTGCCATTAGATCAATGGCTAGCGCAGCCAAGCAATGAACTAAAACTAAATTTACACCCAAGAGCCAAGTACTCGATTAATACGCTGCCCGAACCAAGCCATGGTATTCGCTTGCTAATAGGGCCTGAAGGCGGTTTGTCAGATCCAGAAATTGAACTGGCCGCAAGCCAAGGCTTTGACGAAGTATTGATCGGCCCACGCGTTTTACGCACGGAAACTGCAGGACTGACCATTATTAGTGCCCTGCAAACCCGCTTTGGTGATTTGGGTTAACTACACGCTTATAAGATAGGAAAAGTTATGACAATTAAACTCGGCATATTGATGGATCCCATTGCAGACATCAATATCAAAAAAGACAGCAGCTTTGCAATGCTAATGGCGGCCCAAGCCCGTGGTTACGAACTTTATTATCTAGAGATGAATGACCTATACCTTGAAGGCGGCCATACCTATGCTCGAGTACGTAACCTCAGTGTTAAACAAGACCCACAAGATTGGTACCAACTGAGCAATGAACAAGAAATTAGATTAAGTGATTTAGACGTGCTATTAATGCGCAAAGATCCGCCATTTGATACTGAGTTCATTTACGCTACCTACCTACTTGAGCGCGCTGAAGACTATGGTTTGTTAGTGGTCAATAAACCGCAAAGCTTACGCGACTGTAACGAAAAGCTATACACAGCCTGGTTTGCCGACCTAACCCCTGCCACCTTAGTGACACGTCGCAGTGATAAAATTCGTCAATTCTATCAACAGCACCAAGATATGATCCTAAAGCCGCTTGATGGCATGGGTGGCGCATCGATATTTAGAGTAAAAGCTGGCGATCCTAATGTTGGGGTGATCATAGAAACGCTCACGCAACACGAAACTGTCTATACGATGGCGCAAGCCTTTGTGCCAGATATCAGCAATGGCGACAAACGCATTCTGATAATTGATGGCCAGCCAATGCCATATTGTTTGGCACGGATCCCTGCTGAAGGCGAAACCCGCGGTAATCTAGCAGCAGGTGGTCGTGGTGAAGCAAGAGCGTTATCACAAACCGATTGGGCAATTGCTAATACCATCGGGCCAAAACTGAAAGAAAAAGGATTAATTTTCGTTGGTCTTGATGTGATTGGCGACAAAGTCACCGAAATTAACGTCACTAGCCCAACTTGCATCAAAGAAATAGAAGCCGCGTTTGATATCGACATTTCTGGTGCGTTAATGGATGCTATCGAAGTGCGCCTTGGCCATAAAAAGGAACAATCATGAGTCAAGCACAGCCCGTTAAAGCAGCCATCGAGCGCAAGCTGACCGAGCAACTGCAACCGCATTATTTATTGGTTGAAAACGAATCTCATATGCACTCAGTGCCACCAAATTCTGAAACCCATTTTAAGGTCACTATTGTGACATCAGCCTTTGACGAAGCCCGCATGGTCAAACGTCATCAAATGGTCTATCAGGTACTGAGCGAAGAGCTAGCAGGTCCGGTTCATGCGTTGGCATTGCACACCCTCACTCCAGCACAATGGCAAGCAAGCTCCAAAGAAATGCCACAATCGCCTAATTGCTTAGGCGGCGGAAAATAATCGGCAACACCAGCCCTAAGTCATCTAGTTAGCTTATTTTGTTATTACCCACAAGATAAGCCAACTATTTAATGGCATTGCTATCGCATTTAGCTACAATCTATATATATCATCACTCTACGCAGGCTAGCTAGCGAATGAATAACACAATGAAGTTAGGCTATACCATAACCACCCTGCTTATGTTCGCTTTTAGCGTTGGCAGCATTGCACAATCTCACTCAGCGGCTCAGCAATGTTTGCAATTACCCGAGCGACAAGATCCTTGCACTAACCTGATTTACAGCAGCTTTAATAACAACGGTATCAACACCCTATTTTGCTTATGTAAAAGTGATAAAAGCAAGTTAATAACCTTGTTTGAACAAGGCAGTACCGCTCAGGATATGAAACGAATTCGCCAACTTGTCAGTCAATACCGCCTAACACAGCCGGAACTGGTCACGTTACTGCAAAGTGTTTATTAAGCAGCACTGCCTCCGTTATATTTCGTTTCACCGTTAACAGCTTGCTTGCTGTGCACCTGCGCAGCTATTGATGATAAAACTCCATTTGCCAGCCCTTTTATTCACTTAATCAGTTATAATGCCTGCCATTAGCTATCATCCGATTTAGATACCCATGTCAAAATTATCAAACCCTAGTCAAGTGCTAGAAAGAAATATAGAACTATTTGAAAATAAACGCGTATTAGTCGCAGGTTTTAACGATGATAGTTTTATCGACACCCTAGCTCAGTCTGGCGCCAGCCAAATAATGGCTTATGGCCATGACTATCATAATCACATTACGGTTGAACGCACATTAAACCGTGACAATGTTGAGCTACAATTTGGCGCTTATTACGACAACAAAGATCACCAACCGTGGCAACAGCTGATCCTTTACTGGCCAAAAGCCAAGCAGCGTGCACTATATTTACTGGCCAACTTATTACCTCACCTAGAACAAGGTGCCGAAATTTATTTAGTCGGTGATAATAAAGGCGGCATCAAGTCTTGTGCAAAATTGCTTAGTGATTACGCAAGCGGTGCAACCAAAATAGATTCAGCCCGCCATTGCTCATTGTTCCGAGCAGAATTTGACAGTCAGGTTTCAAGCTTTGTTAAGCAAGATTGGCTCAAGCAATACCAAATTGAATTAGATGGCATCACCATCAACATTCATTCGTTACCGGGCGTATTTAGCCATGGTGAGCTAGACCTTGGCACTAAGTTATTACTTGAAAACCTTGGTCATCTTAAAATGAAACGAACGCTCGACTTTGGTTGTGGCTGTGGCGTAATAGGCAGTTACATCGGCTTAAAACGCCCAGGTATTCCGCTTGAACTGGTTGATATTGATGCCTTAGCCATTGAGTCGGCCACCTTAACGCTAGCCGCCAATGACATTAGCGCTAAAGTTTATCCTTCTGATGGCTTTTCGGATACTCACGGTAAATTCGCCACTATTGTGTCGAACCCACCGTTCCATACCGGAATAAAGACAGATTATAAAGTACCAGAGCAATTTATGAGCCAGGCGCCAAGCCAATTAATGGATGGCGGCCAACTGCGAATAGTAGCCAATAACTTCTTGAAGTATGAGCCGATTATTGATCGTCATTTTGCCAAGCAAGAGCTTATCGCGACTAACACTAAATTTAAAATCATATCAGCAAGAACTTAACGTAAGCGCTCGATAAAAGAACCCAGCCCTGTCTGCTCAACCCCGCTGAGCAGACAGGGTATTAAGCTGAGTTCATCATGCTCAATGCTAAAAATTGCATTTTGGTTAAACGCCACCGCTAAGCTAACGCCTTGCTTTAGTGAACAGTTCACCACAAAACTCTCTTCAGCATAACTAAAATCAAAATTACCCGCTAAAACTGGTATGTATGACAGCTCTAGCTGCTTTATTTTGGCTTGCAGCAACAGGTTTAACTCGATATTGCTTTGGCAATCTTGCAACGCGCCATGAGGGTTGTTAGCCGTTATAATAACAAAGCTATCACCGAGCAGCTCGCGATTAAGACCTTTAAAATAGGTGCCTTGATACAAAGACCAAAGATGATGGTGCTGGTTTCTATCCATCATGCTAGTAATAACGATAAATTATTAGCTTTAATCATCGGTTGACCCTCACAAATTAATTAATCATTAGTTTAACGCTACCGTGACGGCTAAGAATGCGTTAGAACCAATTTAGACCCAAAATGAATGAGTAATCACAGTGGTCAATTAGACACTTTACTTACTAATGTTTAGTGTGAAGTTTCACGCAAAAACCACCCCTAAGTTAAGCTATAGCTGGCTATAATCAAACATTTAGACTACTATAGCTAATACAATCGTTATTTTTACATAAGATAAACAATTACAACAACCTTGCTGTTATTGTTTGCTCTATTACTGCTAAATATTTAGGTGCCCAAAATGCAAAGCCCTCACATTCTAATCGTTGAAGATGAGTTAGTTACTAGAAACACATTAAGAAATATCTTCGAAGCTGAGGGGTACATTGTACATGAAGCAAACGACGGCGATGAAATGAACCGTCTGCTTAATCAAGCACCGATTTCATTGATTATAATGGACATAAACCTACCAGGTAAGAATGGTTTATTGCTCGCAAGAGAGTTAAGAGAAAAAGATAACATTGCTCTTATTTTCCTGACCGGACGCGATAACGAAGTTGATAAAATTTTAGGTCTCGAAATCGGCGCTGACGACTATATCACCAAGCCTTTTAATCCGCGCGAGCTTACTATTCGTGCGCGTAACTTACTCGGTCGTACTCGTAACCCGGTTGAAGAAAAGCAGCCTTCAATGGTCGAACGTTACCGCTTTAACGACTGGGTGCTTGACGTAAATTCGCGTTCGCTAGTTAGCCCAACGCAAGAGCACTTCAAATTGCCACGCAGTGAATTTAGAGCCATGGTTGAATTTTTAGAAAACCCTGGCAAGATCTTAACACGTAACGATTTATTGTTAAAAATGACCGGCCGCGAACTAAAACCTCATGATCGCACCGTCGATGTTACCATTCGCCGGATCAGAAAACATTTTGAGTCACACCCGAGCAGCAGTGAAATAATTACCACTATTCACGGTGAAGGTTATCGCTTTTGTGGCAAGTTAGAGGCTGAATAGTCCGCGAGCCAAGCATAAAAAAAACCCGATTAAGCTCGGGTTTTTTTAGGTCTGCTACAAAGTAGTTCCAGTTAACTCGCGATTAAGTATGCGCGTAACTCAGCAACGTCACCAGCATAATACTGCTTAATACTATCGATATAATCAGGGTAATTATCTAACCAATCAGCGGCCGAGTTATCTTGGATTTTTTGCGACAGTTGACACAAACGACGCAAACCAACTGAACCAGCAGCACCTTTCATTTTATGCGCTTCTTCGACCAGCAACTTCTTATCATCAGCCTGATGATAAGCAATTAAGCTATCAATATATTGCGGGAAATGCAGTTCAAAAATATCAACACTGCCTAATAAAGCCTGGCCACCAATGGCCTGAGTGTATTGAACCAATATATCTAGATCTAGCGCCGGAACCTGCGCCATGTTAACTAATGAAGCCATAAGGTAATTAAACTATTTATCGTAAAAAAACAATTTTATCACCTTGGTCAGTTTAATACCAATTGCATTAAAGATGTGGTCTTGTAGTGCGCAGGATAAATTAGCAAAAACAAGCTGCTTGAATGATTTCCACATGGATGTGGGCATTAGAGCAACGCAGGAGCATATTGCCGAGCAATAGCTAGCAATTGGAATGAGAGCTACGCAGTTTTTGATCAACACCGCAATCACTATCATTGGCTCGCTCTTTTATCATTAACTCGCGCTACTATCTTTGGCGGGTAATACTTAACTCGAGCTGATCAAAAGAGCAGTATATTTTGTAAGTTCCATCTAACATTAAACCACCAAAAACCACCGTGCTTTTCTCATTTTTAGCCAAGACAATTTTAAATTGATGCTTTTTACCCGCCCAGCCAAGCCATTGCTTTGGTTTAGTGATACACGCTTGCTGAGTAAACTTAACGAAGTTGTCACTGCGAAATAAACTCTCAAATTTAGCGACACCCCCTTCAAACTCCAATGGGACTTTTTTCCAATTAGCATAACTCAAGTTAATGCCATCACTTGAAATTTCCGCTTGATCCTGTGGGGTTAAATAATTCAAGCCAATATTATTGAGCTCCATAGCTTGGTTGCTCGCCACTGTACCAGCATGATCAACGATTGTTACGCCACCATTGCCGACGACTTTGAGTGACGTTTTTCCTTTATTAGATCGCACCAATAAACCGGTTAGTTGTTCCAGCCCAATCCCCAACTGATTGTTACTATCGAAGCTCACCTTAGCTAAACGACCAAAGTTACTTTCACGTGTAATTTTGCTATCAATAACTCCCAACTTAAATAAGCCTAGCCCGCCTTCGGGATCGTAACGCACCCGGCGATTATCACTAACGCGGCATCGACTCGCTGTTTCACAGCCAGTATAAGTTAACGTCCCTTTCGTAAAGGCCATTTCACTATTACCATCAACCATCATTGCGACGGGTTGCTCATTTTGATCTAGGCCACCGGTCATCGCCAAGGTAGCGCCACCGACAGAGGCAACAAATAGTTTATTATTTAGCATCTTAGATTCAATCAACTGTAATGCTAAAGATGGCTGCCCTTTGGCATTAACAAAGGTATTACGCAACAAAACTGCTGAGTTGCCAATAAAAACCACGGCATCAGCAGCGGTGATATCCTCGTTCATTTTCAGTGGTTGGTTACAATAATTATTCTGCAGTTCAACTAAATCAGGATAAATGCGAGCCCGTTGATAATTATTACTGACATTATTACGGTACGAAGGCAGCTGCTCACATCCCGCTTTTTCATCGTGCAACCTCGCTAACGCACTGTCTAATGGCAGCCAACTCGCTTTAGCACCTAACTGATTAAACAACGAAATAAAGCTATCGACATTTTTAAAAGGATCGCGCTGGCCAGCTGTTATCAATAAAATATTCGGCTGCTTGCTTTGACCAACAGCCCTCGCTTGCTCAACAATGGTGTTATATAACACCATGGCCGGCTTGTCGTATTTATCGGTTAGATTAACTTTTTCTTTAATTCGATTGGTAAAACTATCAATTTGAGGTTTCTCGAAATGATCGAACAACATGCTGAGCTCAGCTGCTGTTAGCTGAGAAAAGAGCGAGTAACCGCTTAAATGGCGCCCTTGGCTGACTACCTTTATGGCACGAAAAAGCGTCACTAACTGAAACTTAGATAAAGTGTCATTACTGGATGTTTTGGCTAACGCTAACAGCACTAAATTTAAATCATAACGAAATGCCTGACGTGAAAAATGCCACAGTCTGCTCGCCATTAGTCGTTCAACCTGGACCGGTGATACCCGGTATAAAGTCGCTTGGCGACCGAATGAGAAAGCAAGCTCACTTAACTGTTGATTGTTACATTGGGTTAGATCACTACTGCGGCAAAACGCTAAATCACTGCCAATTAACATTAGCTGATAGGCACGTTCTTGGTCGTCACTTTCATTAACGTTATTTTTGGCCTGAACAGCAAGACTAAGGAACAAAAATAACCAAACAACCATCCTTGATACAAGCATTTATAATTTCCCTAGGCTAACTCGCTGATATACTTATTCAAGATACCAGAAAACCTCAGCATCAGCCATTGCAGATAGTCAATAAAATCAAGTTAAATACCGATATTAATGACAAATAGCCATTATTTGTCATTTTCAAACTAATCATCTTATAGTCGGTGCGTTTGTCATAAAAATTATCCCGTGCAAACCGTAGTTTTGCGCAGGGATAGCGTGATATAATCCGCGTTCAAAAAATCATACACCCGCTGTAACTATTAAGCTTACTTCTTAGATTATGGCTACTTAACATCAATTGTCGGAGCCATTATAAATGCCTCACCAAATGCCAGATATTGCGAACAATGTAAATGCTCAAACCGAAGGCAACTTAGAATGGGTTGGAATGGACCATATTGAAATGCCCATTATGGTTGAAGCACAAGATCAAGCACCGCAAGTTGTTGCCGCCAAAGTAGCAGCCTTTGTTAATTTAACCGTACCGCAGGCCAAAGGCATTCACATGTCGAGACTGTTTTTACGAGTCGATCAATTAGCCAACGAACAAACGCTATCGCCACAAAATGTCTCTAGTGTATTAAACGATTTCATTGCCAGTCATGACGACTTGAGCGATCAGGCTAAGCTTGAATTTAGATTCGATTATCACCTGCGCCGCCCATCTTTATTAAGCAAAAAAATGGGCTGGAAAGCATACCCTATCGTACTGACTGGCCAGCATAAAGCGGGACAAATCCAATTAGAATTATCAGTCGAAATTCCGTATTCTTCGACTTGCCCATGCTCTGCGGCTTTATCGCGTCAATTAATTCAACAAGCATTTATTGAACAGTTTTCGCAGCACCAGCAACTGGACCAAGACGAAGTTGTCGCTTGGTTAGGCACCAGTGACGGTATTGTTGCGACCCCGCACAGTCAGCGTAGTATCGCCCAAATAAAAATAAAATTGCCTTCAAACATCGAGCAATTTCCAATTAAGTCACTCATCGATTTAATTGAGCAAACGTTAAAAACCCCAGTGCAAGCTGCCGTTAAGCGCGAAGATGAACAAGAGTTTGCCCGCTTAAACGCCGCTAACTTAATGTTTTGTGAAGACGCGGCTCGAAAAATAAAACACAGTCTCAATGGTACTGATTACCCAGATTACTGGGTCAGAATTAACCATTACGAATCGCTCCACGCCCATGATGCAGTGTCTGTCACGGTCAAAGGTGTCGAATCGGGCTACATTGCGTAACTGGTCCGCCTACTTAATTAAGCCAGCATCTGCCGCTGGCTTAATTCACACCCACCCCCACCCCACCCCACCCCCAATAAAGCAACAATAACTTAACATTCCCTATGAGGGCCGCGCGACAAACTACCTAACTACCCGCTAAAGTCCAGCATAAAAAGACAAAGCAACCCCTTAAAATACAAACAGATAGATAAAGCAGCCTTACTTAAACTCATTTATTCCAATTGTACATTAGACTAACCTCGATTGACTTAGCTTATTATCCGCGATATTTTTGACCACTCGTTTTTAACATTTGTAAGCTATAGCGCAGTTGTAGTAACCACTACCTTTTTGCATAGCATCTGCATCAATAGTTCCCTGGAGGTAGCGCAATGGCATTAACTAATCCAGCCTTTGAAAAAGACAATTGTGGTTTTGGTCTTATCACCCAAATGGATGGCGACCCAAGTCACCGCATCATTAGAACCGCAATTCATGGCCTAGACCGCATGCAACACCGAGGTGGCATCGCTGCCGACGGTATCACCGGTGATGGTTGTGGCTTATTAATGCAACGACCAGAAGAGCTATTTAAGAGTGTTGCTGCCGAAAATAACTGGTCTCTGAGTAAAAAATACGCTGTTGGCATGTGTTTCTTAAATACCGATCCGGTATTAGCCCAGCAAAGCCGCCAAATATTAGTCGAAGAGTTAGAAAAAGAAACCATGGCTGTGGTCGGTTGGCGTGAAGTACCAATCAATAAAGCCGTGCTTGGACCAATCGCCTTGGCCGAACTGCCAGTGATTGAGCAAGTCTTTATTAACGCCCCTGCAGGTTGGATTAGCCGCGATATCGAGCGACGCCTATATATGGCGCGTCGCCGTGCAGAAAAGCGTATCACCAATGATAGCGAGTTCTATATTGCGAGCCTTTCATCGATGGTAACAATCTATAAAGGACTGGTTAAACCTGCTGATTTAGCAGCTTTTTATCTCGATTTAGCCGATTTGCGCACCAAAAGTTCAATTTGTTTGTTCCATCAACGATTTTCAACCAATACCTCACCGAAATGGCCGCTCGCTCAACCTTTTCGGTTTTTAGCCCATAATGGTGAAATTAATACCATTTCAGGCAACCGCTTGTGGGCAAAAGCCCGCGCTTATAAATTTGAATCGCCGTTATTACCCGATTTGCAAGACGCTGCCCCCTTTGTAAGCTCCAGTGGATCGGACTCATCATCGTTAGATAATATGCTAGAGCTTTTACTGGTCGGCGGCATGGATTTATACCGCTCAATGCGAATGCTTATTCCGCCTGCGTGGCAATCTAACCCGATTATGGATGACGATTTGCGCGCATTTTATGATTTCAACTCGATGCACATGGAGCCATGGGATGGACCCGCAGGCATTGTTATGACCAACGGTCGTCATGTTGCCTGCGCTGTTGATCGCAATGGTTTACGCCCTGCACGTTACGTTGTGACCAAAGATCGCGTGCTAACTTTGGCTTCTGAAGTTGGCATTTGGGACTACCAACCCGACGAGGTGCTTGAGAAAGGCCGAGTTGGTCCCGGTGAACTACTCGTCGTCGACACCTATACCGGTAAACTGACCTCAACCTTTGATATCGATAATGAATTAAAAGGCCGCCACCCGTACCAACAATGGATGGCGAACAACACCAAACGGCTAACCCCTTTTGAGCAGCGCATCGAGTCTACCTCTGGTCAACGTAGCCTGACCGACGATGATCTGGCGATTTATCACAAGCAATTTGGCTACAGTAAAGAAGAAATTCACGACGTGCTAAGCATTCTAGGACGAGACGGCCAAGAAGTAACAGCTTCAATGGGCGATGATACGCCAATGGCCGTATTATCAACCCAGCAACGCTCGGTATTTGATTACTTCCGTCAAAAATTCGCCCAAGTCACCAACCCGGCGATAGATCCGTTACGTGAAGCGCACACCATGTCACTTGTCACGTGTGTCGGCAATGAACAAAATCTGTTTAAAGAAACCTTAGGCCACGCCAACCGGATCTTGTTTGACTCGCCAATTTTAGTCTATAGCGATTTAGAACAGCTGCGTCAACTTGACGCCAAGCTATATCCAATGGCCGAACATTCAATCAATTACAACCCAGACATCGGCCTCGAACAGGCCATTATTACTTTATGCGACCAAGCGCAATTAAGTGCCGAGCAAGGTGCGACCCTAATTTTATTATCCGATCGCGATATTAGCGCTAATACCATTCCGATCCCAGCCGCGATGGCGGTAGGGGCTGTGCAACATCGCTTGGTCAACAACAACCTGCGTTGTGATTCCAACATCATTATAGAAACTGCAGCCGCCCGCGATCCGCATCATTTTGCGGTCTTATTGGGCTTTGGCGTAACCGCTATTTACCCTTATTTAGCCTATGAAACTTTGCTCGAGCTGGTTGAGCATGGAAAAGTTGATAAGTCGCCAAAAGAAGCGGTCATCAACTACCGTAAAGGCATTAACAAAGGCTTGATGAAAATCATGTCAAAAATGGGCATTTCAACCATCGCAAGTTACCGTTGTTCGCAATTATTTGAAGCGATTGGCTTGGCCAATGAAGTGGTCGATTTATGTTTTAATGGCGTAACCAATCGGATTAAAGGTGCTAGTTTTGACGATTTCTCTGCCGATCAATTAATATTACGCCAAAAAGCCTACACCAAACGACGCAAAGTAGATCACGGCGGGCTGTTAAAGTATGACTCGCGCGGTGAGTACCACTGTTATAATCCCGACGTTGTACAATTATTGCAAAAAGCGGTCAAAAGCGGCAGTTATCAAGACTACCAAGCCTTTGCTCAAGCAGTCGACAATCGCCCGGTCGCCACGATTCGCGATTTATTTGCCCTAAAGCCTTCAGATCAAGCAATCGCGCTCGATAAAGTCGAAGCGGCTAGCAAATTGTTTCCACGATTTGACAGTGCAGCAATGTCTATTGGCGCGCTAAGCCCAGAAGCCCATGAAGCATTAGCCGTGGCAATGAACCGGCTTGGTGGCCAGTCAAACTCAGGGGAAGGCGGCGAAGATCCGTTGCGCTTTAATAGCGAGCGTAACTCAAAAATAAAGCAAGTCGCGTCAGGTCGATTTGGGGTAACGGCGCATTATTTAATGAACGCCGAAGTCATCCAAATTAAAGTCGCGCAAGGGGCTAAACCTGGTGAAGGTGGCCAATTACCCGGTGACAAAGTGTCGACTGAAATCGCCGCGTTACGTTATGCAACGCCTGGTGTTACCCTAATATCACCACCACCACACCATGATATCTACTCGATTGAAGATTTGGCCCAGCTAATTTTTGATTTAAAACAAATCAATCCTAAAGCACTAATTTCAGTTAAATTGGTCTCCGAACCTGGCGTCGGCACCATCGCCACCGGAGTCGTAAAAGCCTATGCCGATCTCATCACCGTCTCAGGTTACGACGGTGGCACCGGCGCAAGCCCGTTAACCTCGGTTAAATATGCTGGTAGCCCGTGGGAATTGGGATTAGCCGAAGTTCAGCAAGCCTTGGTTGAAAACGGCTTACGTCACAAGGTCAGGCTGCAAGTTGATGGCGGCTTAAAAACCGGACTCGATGTCGTTAAAGCCGCTATTTTAGGCGCTGAAAGCTTCGGGTTCGGTACCGCGCCAATGGTCGCTTTAGGTTGTAAATACCTGCGAATTTGTCACCTTAATAACTGCGCTACGGGTGTTGCAACCCAAAATTCACAATTACGCGCACAAAATTTTCACGGTTTACCCGAAATGGTCGCTAATTATTTTGAGGCATTAGCACAAGATATCCGCGAAATAATGGCCTCGGTCGGGGTCGAAAAGCTGACCGATTTAATCGGCCGTACCGAATTACTTGAAGTTATCGCCGGGCAAACAGCCAAGCAGAGTAGGCTCGACTTATCTGACATTTTATATCAGCCACAACCAAAACCTAACTGTGGTATTTATTGGCAAGAGCATAATCCGGCCTATGACGAAGGCCAAATGAATAAGCTGCTAAGACTCAACTTAACGAGTGCGATCACCGCAAAGTCGGGTGGCCAATTTCATTTTGACATTCGCAATACCGATCGCTCGGTTGGCGCTTCCATTAGTGGCTTAGTGGCAACTCATCATGGAAATCAAGGCATGAGCGACGCTCCCATTGAGCTAAAGTTCACTGGTACCGCCGGCCAAAGTTTTGGGGTGTGGAATACCGGTGGCCTGCATATGTCGATTGTTGGCGATGCCAATGATTATGTCGGCAAAGGCATGACTGGCGGACAATTGGTTATTCACCCGCCGCTGGGCACCGCGTTTAAATCGCATCAAGCCAGTATTATTGGCAATACCTGCTTATACGGCGCAACGGGAGGCAAGCTGTTCGCAGCAGGCCAAGCTGGCGAACGTTTTGGCGTTCGAAATTCAGGAGCGGTAGCGGTCATAGAAGGCATGGGCGATAATGGTTGTGAATACATGACAGCTGGCGTTGTCGTGTGCTTAGGCACAACGGGCGTAAACTTTGCTGCTGGTATGACCGGCGGATTTGCTTACCTAATTGACGAAGATGACAACATTAATCAGCGCATGAATCATGAATGTGCTGAGGCTATTCCATTAGAACACCCAGCCTATCAAACGCATCTCAAGGGATTAATCAAAGAGCATTACCAGTTAACGGGCAGTCAGCGCGCTTATGAAATATTAACCAATTTTAGCCATTGGCTACCTAAATTTTTATTAGTAAAACCAACCACAGCCAATATAACCACGATGTTGCCAACGGCCAACAAAGTGCTAACACTTGATGTCAAAGCGGGGTAACTAGGTCATGGCTAACAATGAAAAAACACCAGTAATAAAGGCTGGCAATGACTTCCAATTTATTGAGGTTGGACGCCAAGATCCGTCTAAAAAACCGATCAAGCAACGCACCGAACAATTTATCGAAATTTATAATCTGTTCGAACAACCAGAAGTCGAGCAACAGGCCGATCGCTGCCTCGACTGTGGCAACCCTTATTGCCAATGGAAATGTCCGTTACATAACTACATTCCAGATTGGTTAGAACTGGCTAAAAATGGTCGTATAATTGAAGCGGCCGAATTGTGTCACGAGACCAATACGTTACCTGAAGTTTGTGGCCGTGTTTGTCCACAAGACCGATTATGCGAAGGCGCTTGCACCATCAATGACGACTTTGGTGCCGTCACCATCGGCAATGTTGAAAAATACGTGACCGATTTGGCGCTAGCGCAAGGCTGGCGTCCTGATTTGTCAGCGGTTGTCGCGACCGGAAAAAAAGTAGCCATTATTGGCGCTGGCCCAGCGGGGCTCGGTTGTGCTGACATTTTAATCCGTAACGGTGTCAGCCCGGTTGTGTTCGATAAGAACCCCGAAATTGGCGGCTTGCTCACCTTTGGCATTCCCTCGTTTAAACTTGAAAAATCGGTAATGATCCAGCGCCGTGAATATTTTGAGTCGCTCGGCGTTGAGTTTAAACTCAATATCAATGTCGGCACTGATATTAGTTTTGAGCAGCTGCAACAAGACTATGATGCCGTATTTTTAGGCATGGGCACCTATTCCTATATTCGAGGTGGCTTTAGCAATGAGTCGGCGCAAGGGGTTTACGACGCCCTGCCCTACCTCATTGGCAACACCAATAAGTTAATGGGTTATCAAGATCCAGAAAATCCTTTTGTCGACTTGGCAGGGAAAAGTGTTGCGGTACTCGGTGGCGGCGATACCGCGATGGATTGTGTGCGAACGGCTATTCGCCAAGGAGCACGCGAGGTTAAGTGTATTTATCGCCGTGACGAAGCCAACATGCCCGGCTCAAAGCGTGAAGTTCAAAATGCCAAAGAGGAAGGGGTCGAGTTTGTTTATAATCGTCAACCGCTCGATGTCGTCGCCGACAATGGCAAGGTCACTGCGGTCACTCTCGTCGCAACCCAAATGGGTCAACCCGACGAAAATGGTCGTAGCCGCGCCGAGACAGTCGCCAATTCTCAATACGATTTAGCGGTTGATGTGGTTATTATGGCCTTTGGCTTTAAACCTAACCCACAACCCTGGTTTAGCGAGCACGGCATCGAAACCGATCAATGGGATCGCGTGGTCGCCAACCGCAGTGAACTGCCTTTTCAGACCACGAACGAAAAGGTCTTCGCGGGCGGTGATATGGTGCGAGGATCGGATCTCGTGGTCACCGCAATCGCCGAAGGTCGTGACGCGGCAGAGGGAATATTGCAATACCTAAAATTATAAAACTTTAACCGCTATATCCGCTAGCCGATCTTAACTAACTGCGTTAAGATCGGTTTTTTATTATTAGGAATTACGCAATGAAAATTGGCATTATCGGCGCTATGGAACCAGAGGTTGCTGTTTTACGCAACCAAATCGACAACCTAACGACCGAAATTTACGCAGGTATCGAATTTTACAGCGGCCAAATTAACGGTCATGACGTGGTCGTTAGCATGTCTGGCATTGGTAAAGTTGCCGCAGCAGTTTCGGCGACGTTACTGATTGAGAAATATGCCCCAGATTGCATCATCAATACGGGCTCAGCTGGCGGTTTCGATCCGAGCTTAAACGTTGGCGATGTCGTAATCGGTAGTGAAGTACGCCATCACGATGCTGATTTAACGGTGTTTGGTTACGAAATTGGTCAACTACCTAAAATGCCTGCGGCTTTTTTACCGCACCCAGAACTAGCACGCGTCGCAACAGAAGCTGTCGCTAATTCACCAAGCAACGTTAAAGTTGTTGCGGGTTTAATTGCAACGGGTGACACTTTCATGTCAGATCCTGCTAACGTTGCAAAAGCACGCGCTAATTTCCCAACCATGCAAGCGGCGGAAATGGAAGCGGCAGCTATCGCTCAAGTTTGTCACTTGTTTAGCGTACCTTTTGTTGTTATCCGTTCTTTATCTGATATCGCGGGTAAAGAAAGCGGTCAAACGTTCGAAGAATATTTAGTAACAGCCGCTAAAAACTCAGCGGATATGATTGTTACTATGTTACCACTGTGTCAAAACGCTAACCTAAGCCCAGCTTAATTAAACGTTAGTGTTGACCATGGATGGCGCCGCATTGTTAACTGCATTTAACCTGTCAAATTTAGTGCTCGGCGATTTTACGATCCGAGCGCTGCAATTGCTTATCGTGCTGTCGCTTGACCGGTTTATCACGGTGCCATCTGCTTATCACCCTGGGGTATTATTTAAATACCTCGCCCAACAATTAAGTAACAGAGTCAACCAACGCTCAAGCAGTCATCAACGACTCGCGGGCACCAGTTTATTGCTGTTATTACTTACGTTGATTATCGGATTTACTTGGACGCTAATGTCCTTTGCTGCGGTGAGCTGGTTTTACGAAATAGTGATGTTATGGCTGCTCCTTTCAAGCCGGGCTCTGTTTAAACAAACCCAAGGGGTTGCACACAGTATTAAGCAAGGGCATAAAATATTAGCCCGTGAGCAGCTTCAATTATTATGTCTGCGTCAAACCTCAAATTTATCAACCGTCGGCATCGGAAAAGCGGCGATTGAAGCACTGCCGCAACGACTGGCGATTACTTATTTTAATCCATTGCTAATATTTGCCTGCGGCGGTATTTATCCCGCGGTTGCGGCTGTCACCGTGACGAGCCTAGCGCAGCATTGGAATCCTAAGTTAACCAATTATCGTCATTTTGGCCGCAGCGTGAGTTATTTAAGTCAGATCATTAGCTTGCCTTGTCGCGGTTTAATGGCGCTTAATGTTGTGATCTTGTTTGGCAGCCTCTCGGCGATAAGTAAAAGTATCATCCAAGCAAAGCAATGGCATCGTTTCGGTAACGGCTTGCTGCTTGCTGTGATTGCCTTCGCCCTAAACTGTCAACTTGGCGGTGCTGTAATCTATCAAGCATCTAAAATTAAACGCCCAATCTTGGGCCACCAAGCCCAGCCTACTATTAACCATATCTCAGATGTCGTGCGAATTTGTCAGCAACTGCGCAATAGCTGGTTACTGATGTTAATTGTGGCATTAGCCACATCGCTGGCGCTTGATCTGATAAAGTTGCCAGCCTAATTAAGAGAACAAAATGAAGCTAATTTTCAATGGTCCAGAAAATGGTCCGCTATTTGTATTCGCCCACGGCGCTGGTGCTCCGGCCGATTCAGCCTTTATGACCACAATAGCCCAAGGGTTAGCGGCCAGAGGAATTCGTGTCGCTCGATTCAATTTCCCTTACATGCAACAACGGGTCGACAATGGTACTCGACGGCCGCCAGAGCGAGCGCCTAAATTAATTGCCCAATACAGCGAATTACTTAAACAACTTGATTGCCCAATGGTGATTGGTGGTAAATCGATGGGCGGACGAATGGCCACCTTATTGCTGGCAGAGTTAACATCAGACGCAACAGAAAGTTCAGACTTAACACTAAAAAAGTCGATCAAAGGGGTCGCTTGTTTAGGTTATCCATTTCATCCCGCTGGCCAACCTGAAAAATTGCGGACCGAGCACCTACCGCTCATTAAGTCGCAACTACTGATCATTCAAGGCGACCGAGACAAGCTCGGAAATCAAGCCGAAGTACAGCAATATCAATTACCTAGTGACATTCAATGGTTATGGCTAGCCGATGGTGATCATGATCTAAAACCACGGGTAAAAAGTGGCTATAATCAGCCACAGCACTTAGAGCAAGCAATTGATACTTTAGAACTATTTATTAGAACAAAATTACAATAACCCATCATAATAAATCAAGAAATTAGCCGAAGTTAAGCAATGTTGGGCGAAATTAAGCCCAATATCCTCAAAATATCAGCCGTTATCATTACTAAAACATTCTCCGATTAAAATAATTTCTAGCGATTTACTCAGCTCTCATGAACTGTATAATCAATTAACAGAAGAAATTTCAACCAACATCCACTGCGCAGTAACACCATAAAAACGATAATATTAAGCGCACCATGTTCGTTAGTTTTAGATTAATTCTTCTTGTTATATTGTTAGTCATTACCATTTGATAACTGACTCGGGTTATCAGCCAGCGACCAAATGATTTGCGTCGTTTCAACACAATTTTCGTCACATTATTAGGGAATCTTATCAATTAATCATCTTGAATTAATTGATATAATAAATAAGGTACGTTACTCATGAAGACTTTCATTGCCTCGCAAAATGCGCAGATCATTACTTTGGTTGGCCACGCTAATCTTATCAATGCAACTGGCCCGAGCCTCAATCTAGGCGATCAAATAAGACAAGGCGCCACCGTGGTGATAGCCGATGACGCCCAAATTACCCTCGCGTTAGCCGATGGCACGCAGCAAGTTATTTCTGGCATCGCGCTAGAACAAATGACCGAGCAGTCAATGGATGACACAAGTCCAAATTCAACTCAAGAGCCATCCGATGATTTATTGGCTGAAATAGCAGATATTCAGGCACTGATAGAATCTGGCGATAACAATGTTGATTTACCTGATACCGCAGCGGGCAATGAAGCGGGCAATGAAGGGTTAGGGTTTATTACCATCAACCGGACCGGAGCAGAAACGTTAGCCCAAGCGCGTTACGATACGGTTGGGCCAGTCGGGGCCAATACGCTAGCTTTTGATCAGCAAGGAGCTACTACTAGCAGTAATCTGGTGGCATCTGGCAATATCGCGCCAACGACCCATTCAACATCAACGACCGGGCTTGAAGATGCTAATTCAATTTTAATTTCCTTAACGGGCAGCGACAGCGACGGCACAGTAACGAACTTTTTATTAACCAATTTACCCGCTAACGGGCTGCTTTATACCGACGCGTCACTAGAAACCTTAGTCGTTGTTGGCAATAACTACGATGCTACTGGTGAGGCACTTGAGTTTTATTTTGTACCCGACAGTAATTGGAATGGCACAACCTCTTTCGAGTATGTAGCCCAAGATAACAATGGCCAAATCGATAATAGCGCAGCGATAGCAACTATTACTGTTACAGCGGTTGATGAAGCACGCCCTACGCTTAACGTCAGCGATCTTAATATTACGGATACTGGCGATAACACGATTAGTGAAAATGCTACAGCTCCTGTCGAGGGCACTTTTACTATCGACGCTCAAGCTGGTTTAGTGCAAATCACTATCGCTAATACCAGCATCACAGTGGCTGAACTTGAGGCGTTAACCGCCAATCCTGTCACTATCATTACCGATGAAAACAGTATTTTAATCATTACTAGTTATGACGCCAGCACCGGTGTCGTAACTTATAACTACCAAGTGACCGACGCTAAAAATCACAGCAATGGCGAGGTTATCGACCACATTAATATTATTGTTACTGATACCCAAGGCATCAGCACTAATGACAGCCTTGATATTCTGATTACAGACACGACTCCTGTCGGCCAAAACGAAGATCATAGCTTAACCGAAGATGGTGCAGCCTCAACCGGTTTACAGCAAGCATTAAGCAATGACAGCGCATTCGATGGCCCCGTCACTTTTGATAACTGGACCAGCACAACTGCGCAATACGGCACGTTTACCGCCAATACCGATGGCACGTATCAATATGTGCTTGATA
>Ga0209395_1000435_pt1 | contig 61804 bp, 45 predicted proteins | sample GOMGulsemesocosm_3_FD_184635 | JGI IMG/M metagenome (GOLD analysis project Ga0209395, IMG submission 184635) | Methane-oxidizing microbial communities from mesocosms in the Gulf of Mexico - GOM9D Gulf of Mexico (SPAdes) (version 2) | ecosystem: Environmental > Aquatic > Marine > Cold seeps...
TAATTAAAAAAGAATATATGTTGTTAGAATATTAATAGAGATAAATAAAAAAGCCTGAATATTACTATTCAGGCTTTTGTTTAAATGATTAGAGCTACAGTTATAGATTTAAAATCTATTACATCATACCGCCCATGCCACCCATACCACCCATGCCGCCCATATCAGGCATTGCAGGAGCTGCGTCTTGTGGCGCGTCTGTAATCATTGCTTCAGTAGTAAGCATTAAACCAGCAACAGAAGCAGCAAATTGTAATGCGCTACGTGTTACTTTAGTTGGGTCTAAAATGCCCATCTCTAACATATCACCGTAAGTACTGTTACCAGCGTTATAACCGTAGTTATCTTTACCCTTACGTACTTCGTTAAGTACCACTGAAGATTCGTCACCACAGTTTGCTACGATTTGACGAAGCGGAGCTTCCATCGCACGAATAGCTACGTTAATCCCGTGAGTTTGGTCTTCATTAATACCTTCAAGGTCTTTAATTGCTTCAGCAGCACGAACAAGTGCAACACCACCACCGGCAACAACACCTTCTTCAACGGCTGCGCGTGTTGCATGTAATGCATCTTCAACACGGTCTTTTTTCTCTTTCATTTCAATTTCAGTTGCTGCGCCAATTTTGATAACCGCAACACCGCCAGCTAATTTAGCTAGACGTTCTTGTAATTTTTCTTTGTCGTAATCTGAAGAAGAATCTTCAATTTGACCACGGATTTGAGAAACGCGGGCTTTAATGTCTGCGTCTTCGCCAATACCGTCAATGATAATGGTTGTGTCTTTAGAGATTACAACACGTTTAGCTTGACCTAAGTCTTCTAAAGTTGCTTTTTCTAATTCCATACCAATTTCTTCAGAAATTACCGTACCAGCTGTAAGTGTTGCAACGTCTTGTAACATTGCTTTACGACGGTCGCCAAAGCCAGGAGCTTTAACAGCGGCAACTTTAACGATGCCACGCATGTTGTTTACAACTAATGTTGCTAACGCTTCGCCTTCAACATCTTCAGCAATAATAAGTAATGGCTTACCTGATTTAGCAACACCCTCAAGCGTCGTTAGTAATTCACGAATATTTGATACTTTTTTATCTACTAATAAGATAAACGGGTTTTCAAGTTCAACAGTGCCATTTTCTTGCTTATTAATAAAGTATGGAGATAAGTAACCACGGTCGAACTGCATGCCTTCAACAACATCTAATTCGTCAGTTAATGCTTGACCTTCTTCAACAGTAATTACGCCTTCAGCGCCTACTTTGTCCATTGCTGTAGCAATGATTTGACCAACAGTTTCATCTGAGTTTGCAGAAATAGTACCTACTTGCTCAATTGCCTTGTTGTCAGTAACAGGTGTTGAAGCATCTTTTAAGGCTGCAACGGCAGCGATAACAGCTTTGTCGATACCACGTTTAAGATCCATTGGGTTCATACCAGCAGCGATAGATTTTAAACCTTCGTTGACGATAGCTTGCGCTAAAACAGTTGCAGTAGTTGTACCGTCACCTGCTTCATCATTGGCTTTAGAAGCAACTTCTTTCACCATTTGTGCGCCCATGTTTTCGAATTTATCTTCTAATTCAATTTCTTTAGCAACCGTTACACCATCTTTAGTAATTGTTGGACCACCAAAAGACTTATCAATAACTACGTTACGACCTTTAGGGCCTAATGTTACTTTTACTGCGTCAGCTAATACATTTACGCCACGTAGCATTTTAGTACGTGCGTCGTTTCCAAATAATACGTCTTTTGAAGCCATGTTATTTATTCCTATAATTTTGTTTATTACACTGTTCTTAAAACAATGCTCAGTATATTTATTGATTAAGACTTTACTTTAAGCTAATAGCTCAAGAGCAAAGAAAAAGCGCGGAGCTGACGTTTGTCAGTGAGCACTTTTGATGCCGCTATTGTGATTTATTAGCGATCAGTTAAGCTCTTAATTATTCAACGATCGCTAAAATGTCAGATTCAGAAAGAATTAAAACTTCTTCGCCATCAATTTTTTCAGCTTTAACGCCGTAACCTTCACTAAAAATAACTTGGTCGCCAACTTTTACGTCAAGAGCACGTACTTCACCACTTTCTAAAATTCGGCCATTACCAACGGCAATAACTTCAGCGCGAGTAGATTTTTCTGCAGCACTACCCATTAAGACGATACCGCCCTGTGATTTTGATTCTGCGTCTTTACGTTTAACAATTACACGATCATGTAGTGGACGAATGCTCATTAACTCTCTCCTGAGGATTACTTATTTAATTAATAAGTTATTTAATAAATTTACCAGTCTTAATTAACCATTAAAGTTACGACTAGATTGTTGCTAATAGAAATGGGGATAAAAAAAGCCGACACAAGGTCAGCTTTCATTTTTTTATACTTTTCACCAACTTTTAAATTAGTCTTTACGTTGAAACTCACCTTCAAAGGTTTCAGCGTTGTGGCGTGACAGTGGTTTGCTATCTTGAGTAAAACCCTGTTCTTGTGGCTCATGTTGATAAACATTACCAGCACCACCTTGAGTAAATGAAGCCCCAGCACCAAACTGATTCACTTTAATATGTTTTTGTACATGAGCAGCAATCGCTGTTCGTACACTAGGTATAAGTAGAGACAAACCAAAAATATCGGTAACAAAGCCTGGCGTTACTAATAAAACACCTGCCACTAATAACATAAGACCGGTAACAATTTCATTTGACGGCATTTCACCTTGTGCCATTTTAACTTGCACATTTTGCATGGTGGCAAGACCTTGTTGGCGGACATATTTAGCCCCGAGCCAAGCACTTAGAATAACAATAGCGATAGTTGGCCATATACCAAGTAAAGCGCCAACTTGCATAATTACGGTGATTTCGATGATAGGGATGATAATAAAAAGTACAAATAATAACTGAAACATAATGATTCCTTCATTTCTATGAAACTTATATTGGGTCTAACGGGTCTTTTTCAAGGCCTGTTGAGCTGTATCAATATTGCGTTCAATATTAGCCCTAAGTTTTCATTAATTCTCAGGGTATACTATCAGCAAGATGGTTATGATGAGGTAACAAAATTGTATCAATTAGTATTAACAACGTGTCCAGATGAAACCGTAGCGAAAAATATTGCTAAACATTTAGTTACGGAAAAGCTTGCCGCCTGCATTAATATTATTGCTAACATCACGTCAGTATATAGTTGGCAGGATGAACTGCAGTGTGACAATGAAGTCCAGTTACTGATAAAAACCAATGACAAAAATTTCGCCGCTTTAAATGAGCGAATTAATCAATTACACCCGTATGACGTGGTCGAAGTTATTGCCTTGAATATCCAGCAAGGTGATAAGCATTATTTAAACTGGATCACCAACTCTTTGAAGTAGGCTTAATGAAAAATTTACTTTCCCTGTGCTTAATAATGTTAACTGCTTTTACTTTTCTTCCTGCTACGGCACAAGAAAAGCAATCGATTTTTGATGTATCCAGTTCCAGTTTGTTTAGCAACGATGATGAGTTCTTAAAAGTTGACCAAGCTTTCACTTTTAACTTTTATCAAAAGAACAATCTGTTAGAGGTTAGCTTTGATATTGCGCCCGGTTATTACCTTTATCGTCATCAATTTAAATTTAAAGGTAAAGATGTTAATTTTACCCAGGTAACATTACCGAATGGCATAGATCACGAGGATGAGTTTTTTGGTGTTCAAAAAATATTTACCGAGCAATTGAGTTTCACCATAAACCTTGAACACGTAAATAGCGATGCCAATATTAAGATCACTTATCAAGGCTGTGCAGAAAAAGGTTTATGTTACCCTCCGACAAGCCAAGTAATTGAACTCAGTGAAATTGATGCAAGTGGAGGCTCTCCTTTCAACCCTACATCATTAAGCCAAAGTAACGAAGCTAATGCCGCGCAAAAACAAAACATAACACCTAAAAGTGAGCAACATCAATTAGCTGACATGCTTAAACAAGATAGCTTATTGTTAACCTTGGTTGCCTTTTTCCTTGGTGGTTTATTACTATCGTTCACGCCATGTGTTTTTCCTATGTACCCAATTTTGACAGGTATTATTGTTGGTCAAGGCAAGCAATTAACCACTAAGAAAGCATTTACTTTATCTTTTTTCTACGTACAAGGTATGGCAGTAACCTATACCCTTTTAGGCATTGTGGTTGCATTGGCAGGCGCTAAATTCCAAGCCGTATTTCAACACCCAGTAGTATTAATTGGACTTAGCATATTATTTATCTTTTTAGCACTATCTATGTTTGGTGTCTTTAATTTAGCTTTACCTGCTAGCTGGCAAAATAAACTTAATAATATAAGTAACAAGCAAAAAGGTGGCTCCATCACTGGGGTGCTAATGATGGGTGTTATATCCGGCTTGGTTGCTTCTCCTTGTACCACAGCACCACTCACTGGCGCATTGCTTTATATATCTCAAACTGGCGATGTGATTCTAGGCGCATCTGCATTGTACGCATTAAGTTTAGGCATGGGCTTACCTTTACTGATTTTAGGAAGCTCTGGTGGTAAATTATTACCTAAAGCAGGTGCTTGGATGAATATTATTAAAAATATTTTTGGCTTGTTATTATTAGCTGTACCGGTATTTTTATTAGAACGTTTCATCCCTGAAACAGCAAGCCAAGCATTATGGGCCTTACTTATACTCGCTAGTGCAAGTTATTTTTATGTCACAAACCAAAATCATGCAGAAGCTAAAGCAGATAATAAAGAAGGCAAAGGATTCTGGTATGGACTGCGCTCTTTAATCATCTTTTTGATGTTATTTTTTGGTGCTAATCTTGCCTATCAATTAATATTTCCTAGCAAAAATATAGCGGTAATTGATGCCCAACATGCTAGCTTTAAACAAGTCAGTACTTTGGCAGAGCTGAATAATGAGGTTGCTCTTGCCAACAAGCAAGGTAAAACAGTTATGGTGGATTTATATGCAGATTGGTGTATTGCCTGTAAAGAATTTGAAAAATACACTTTCATAGATAAAGAGGTACAAAAAGCACTGAGTAATAGTGTTTGGTTGCAAATAGATATGACAGAGTTTGATTCAATTAATAATGCTGAGCTTGTTAAACATTATAATATTTTAGGACTCCCCTCTATTTTGTTTTTTGATTTGCAAGGAAATGAATTAGCTAAACAGCGCACTACAGGGTTTATGAATGCAACTGAGTTTACAGCTCACATTCAGTCAATTTTTAAATAACCATTTCAATAATCAATATGAAGTAATCAGTCTATCTTTAGGCTGATTTATTTACAGACGGCTCAGGCGTAACTTTTTTAGGAACTTTCCAGTATCCAGATGTGACTTGTTTGTCTAACATGACAAACAAGTCTTTTTCAGGAATAGGTTTAGAATAATAATAGCCCTGAATTATGTCGCAATCATTTTCAGTTAAGCTACGTAATTGCGCCTGTGTCTCAACACCTTCCGCCACCACCATCAAACCTAAGCTTTTAACCATCGCAATGGTCGAGGTGATAATTTGAAAGTCAGAATGGTTTTCAAGCATACCAAAAATAAAGCTTTTATCTATTTTAATAACATCGACAGGCATTTTCTTTAAGTAAGCTAAAGAAGAGTACCCGGTACCAAAATCATCAATAGCAAAACTAAAACCAATTACCTTTAAAGATTCCATCATGTTAATGGTATGTTCCATATCTTTAACTAATGTTTGTTCCGTTAGCTCTAATTCAAAATTTTTCGCGCTTAATGAAAACTCAGCTAATAGCTCTTGTAAAAAACTTGGCAAATTGGTATCAATAAACTGTCCTGCAGATAAGTTTATTGCAATGCGTACGTCGTTTAAACCATACTTTTTTAAAGCTATTGCCAGCTCAAAACAGCGACGAATAATCCAATAGCCCAACTCAATCATATGCTGAGAGTTTTCTAATATAGGTATAAAGTCCTCGGGAGATATCATACCGCGTTCTGGGTGTTGCCAACGCAGCAATGCCTCAAAGCCATACAAGGCTTTAGTTTTAGCACATATTTGTGGTTGTAAACTTAAGCTAAACTGTTGCTTTGCTAACGCTTGTCTTACCTCACCTTCAAGCATCACTCGATGAGCCACACGTTGAAACATCTCTTGGTGATAGATGTGATATTGGCCACCACCATTATCTTTTGCTTCATACATGGCGATATCAGCATGACTAATCAAATCATCAGACTTGTCTGTAGGTGACTCGGTATAAGCTATACCGATACTAGTTGAAACATAAAAGATATTAGATCCAAGTTTTATCGGATCTTTAAACTGTAAAAGCACTTTTTCAGCGACTTCTATAGCTTCATCAACACTTTCGAGGTGACTAAGTACAATAACAAACTCATCACCACCAAAACGACTCGCTAAGTCCATTTCTCCAACACTGACCCTGACACGGTCTGCTGCTTGAATAAGTAACTTATCACCGATACTGTGACCATTACTGTCGTTAACCTTTTTAAAGTCATCTAAATCAAGAAACAATACAGCGACACCACATTTATGACGGGCAATATTAGCTAATGATTTACGTAATTGATAATTCAGCATATTACGATTGGGCAAGCCCGTCAGTAAATCGTACATTGCGATATTCTCTAACTCTTTGGTTTTTTGCTCTACCACCAAGTTAAGTTGCTCTAATTCGAAGCTGAGTTCTTGAGATGAATCAACTAACACATCTAATTCATCAGCAAACATTCGAGGCCTTTTTAGTTCGACTTGACGAAATTGAGTAAACTGTTTTTGTGCTAATAAAGGTAAGGCATTAGAAAGTAATAATAAACGCTTAGTAAAGGGACTAGAGATCAAATAGACAAATGCTGCGAGTAAGGTAAAAATAAGGCTTAAAGATAATATAAAACGTTTTTGATATGCATCATTTTTTGCTTTATAAGCTGTTACATCATTAATCAATACTAAATAATAATCTTGCTTCGATTGCTTTGATAAAGTTAACAGATTAATTAAATAACTATTTTCAACTAAATCTAAATGCACTCCTTTTTCTAACATTTCATTCAGCTCAGAGTAAGGTTTTCCTGTAGCCAATAAAGACTCAGTTAATGCCATATTAGACGCCGAAATCACTTTAGCTGAATCTTTATTACTTATCGTTGGTATACGGATAACAGCCACATCTCTGTCTAATGTGGCTTTCAAAGCAAAAAGCATATCAACCAGAGAAGTACTCATGGTAACTACAACCATATCACCTTGCTTATTGAGCAAAGGCAAACTTAATAACAGTTGGCAACTTTGTGGGCAAAATATACGATGTTCAGGCTCTTGTACCCTAAAAACCTGAGCAATATTATCTTGCACTACTGTAGGGAAGTCGTTCGTAGCAAATAAAATATTTTGTTTATCGTCAACTAACCAAATATCCTCTACATTAAGGTGTAGCTGTAAACCATCATATTGCTTTTCTAATTGTAGAGCTAAGTTCGAAAAATCATCTTGTTGTGATAGTTGAATCAAATCGGTAAATGACTCTAACCACACAGTTAGTTTAGTGCGTAAAATATTGTTATGCAGATTAACTTGTATCTGTCCTTGGGCAATATTATTTTTTTGAAACTCTTGATAATCTGCTTGTAAACGCCAATAAGATAACGAAGAAAACCCTACAGCCAGAAGCAGCAAGGTTGATACAATTAGTACCATAAGCTTAGTGGGTACACCTATAAATTTTTTATTCATTTCTATAATACTTCTAGAACCAGTACATCAATTGTACGGCCCACATTTGCCAATCTTCAGAGTCATTAATGATGACATTGGGATCTAAAACAGGTGTTAGCCTCCCGGCACCTTTCACCCAATGATATTCCATACGAGCACTAAAATTACTGGTAATATCATAATTTAGCCCGACAGTGATGTCTTTATGAAAACCAAAGTAATAAGGTATACCCGTAGTTTGTTCTAATTTTTTACCATCTTTATCATCTTTATCAAGATAGAAATCTTCATAACGCGCCAATAAGGTTAACTGTTGTGTTAGTTTATAGCGTGATTGCAAGTAAAAGCCTTGGCCTACATTGTCCAATCTAGCTCCCTCATACAAGAATCCTGCAACAGTAAAGCGCTGTTGATATATTTCACCACTAAACTCCCATTTTTCACCTTCATATAATGCATTTAAGGTATAAAACTGAAAAGCAAACTTACCATCAGAAAAGTAATCACCGCTATTGTCTTTATCGTAAGTAAACTCAGCATCTAATAAGGATAAACCAAAACGCCAGGATGAAAATGCAGGTTGCCAATACAAACTCGTTTGCGCATCGTAGTCTTGCTCGCCACTACCTTGAGCTGATTCACTCAAGATATTTTTAATTTGATCGTCAGATATAGGTGAAGAACCATAGCTTATCTGCCAATCAAAATCGCCATAACTATCAGAGCTATAACTAACTTTGCTTGCAATCCCATCGCTGCCTACTGCGATATCCCTAAAACCATCAAAATATACAGATTGAGGAAGGATTATGCTTGGTCTTGCAAAAGGTACGTCTCTTGAACTTGAGTAAAGCCAGTGATTATTTTTAAAGCGACCTAAATAAACATTTACTTGCCATTGTTCATTTGTAAAAGCAGACCAATCTAAAAGAGCATAATCTATTCTTGCACCTTGAGAGTAACGGTTGCCACCATCTAAATATACAACCTGTCCAGCTAAGCGAAACTGATTACTTAATTGATAACTAGCATTAAGACCAATTTCAGTTAACTCAGCCGAGAGTTCACCATCATCATTAACAAAGTCACTACCATCTACATCAATGAGGCCCTGAGAAATAAAACCATGCAGTTGGAAGTCTTGTAAATTCGACTGCTTTTTCTCTTCATTAGCCTGCGCTAAAGTTCCGCAAAAAGCAGCTATTGAAATAGCAAAGATAATAGTGCGTAAAAACATATCTCGATAACATGAGGCTTTAATTCTGTTAGATACGTCTACTGCAGCATTAGTTTTCAATTTTAACAACATTTACTACTCCTTTACTGCTGACTCGCTGTTCTTCTTCCATAGCTGTGTCTTGCTGACTTAACGTCATAGCCACTGTAACAACTTGCCTTTTCCTTTGCTTTAATTTTACCAAAGTACTCTCTTGTATATAACCAATAGCACCCGGTGTATTAATAACTGCTTGAATGAGTTCTTGTTCTGATTGAACAATGGTAGGTGCAACACCTAAGCCAGAGTAAGTTAACTTATGCCAAATACGGTTAAGTTGATAAGGGAAAATTTGTAATTGTTCTTTGGAAAATTTTTGGTGAAGTTCGTGTTGGCTAGGTAAAACAAAGACACTGATCGCCCTATCATCACTCCAGCGCAATTGACGCATTGTATAAATACGCCGTAACTGTGATTTAGTTAAACTACGCTCAGCAACTTGCGGGTGAGTCACAACCTCAATGGCTGCTACCTTTAAAGTAACTGTACATATAAGTACAAGAGCGAGAATGAGAGAATAGTGTTTAATAAGGAGAGCCTTATGATAAAACTTGAACAAATGTAAAAAAACTATTTAAAATCAATACAGTAATAGCAATAACTCAATAATGATAGCTCAAATCAACAAAAAATCAACATTTACCTAGCCCTTAAAGAACCAGTCAAAGAGGTTTGACCAGTACTTTGCTGCTATATTCTTCGAAAACACAATCATTGTCGCCAATAACAAAAAATTAAAGAAAAATACGTTTTTTTTATTCACAGCAGCTTAAATTTATGTAATTATTAGCGCCAATTATATTTTAATGGTATTTAGCAGAAGATGAGCGCAAAGTTTACAGTTTTAGTGTTAAATGGACCAAACTTAAATATGCTTGGTAAACGTGAACCTGCTATATATGGTAAACAAAGCCTCACCGACATAATTGATGAATTAACCATAGTGGCTGCTGATAAACAGATTGAGCTAAAGCATCTGCAATCAAACGCTGAACATGAGTTAATCGATATCATCCACCAAGGACATCAACAAGTAGACTTTATCATTATCAACCCTGCCGCTTTTACACATACAAGCGTTGCACTAAGAGATGCTCTACTTTCAGTCGCTATACCGTTCATAGAAGTGCATTTATCAAATGTGCATGCCCGAGAAGATTTTAGAAAACACTCTTACTTCTCCGATGCTGCCATAGGTGTCATTTGTGGTCTCGGCGCTAAAGGCTATCATTATGCCCTTGACGCAGCACATGCTCATTTAAATAGAAAATAACATTATTTGTCAAAAGCAAAAACAAACCGTAACAGTTAATGACCGATCATTAACCTATATTAAAAAATAATAATTTTAGTACCCCAAATTAAGGTGTTCCAATGGATATTCGCAAAATAAAAAAACTTATCGAACTTGTTGAAGAATCAGGTATCAATGAACTAGAGATCTCTGAAGGTGAAGAATCTGTTCGTATTAGCCGTGGCGCTCCTATGATGCAGGCTGCTCCTATGATGCAAGCCGCTCCTATGATGCAAGCCGCTCCTGTTGCCGCCGCTCCTGTTGCCGGTGCTCCTGTTGAAGCTGCTGCTCCAGTAATTTCTGGTCATGTTGTACGTTCTCCTATGGTAGGTACTTACTATGCTTCTGCTTCGCCAGATTCACCTGCATTTGCAGAAGTTGGTAAACATGTAAATGCTGGCGATACGTTATGTATTGTTGAAGCAATGAAAATGATGAACCAAATAGAAGCTGACAAGTCTGGTGTTATTAAAGAAATTCTAGCGCAAAACGAAGATGCTATTGAATTTGACCAACCTTTATTCATCATTGAATAAACCCACTTATCTTAAAGAAATGATTTCAAAAATAAGGGTTATTCCATGTTAGATAAAGTTGTTATCGCCAACCGCGGCGAGATTGCCTTAAGAATATTACGCGCTTGTAAAGAGTTAGGAATCAAGACAGTAGCTGTACATTCAACTGCTGATAAAAACCTAAAACACGTTTTATTAGCCGATGAAACTATTTGTATTGGTAAAGCATCTGCACCTGAAAGTTACCTCAATATTCCAGCTATTATCACCGCTGCAGAATTAACCAATGCAGTTGCTATTCATCCTGGTTATGGTTTTTTAGCTGAAAATGCTGATTTTGCTGAACAAGTAGAAAAGTCAGGCTTTGCATTCATTGGTCCAAAAGCAGAAAGCATCCGCATCATGGGCGATAAAGTGCAAGCTATCAAAGCAATGAAAGTTGCCGGTGTACCTTGTGTACCAGGTTCTGATGGCCCATTAAATGATGATGATGCAACAAACAAAGCCCACGCTAAACGTATAGGTTACCCTATTATAGTTAAAGCTGCCGGTGGTGGTGGTGGTCGTGGTATGCGTGTTGTGCGCAACGAAGAGGAATTAGTTGACTCTATTGCCTTAACCAAAAAAGAAGCTGGCACTATTTTCAAAAATGATATGGTTTACATGGAAAAATTCCTTGAAAATCCACGTCATGTTGAAATTCAAATAATGGCTGACGGCAAAGGCGGCGCTATTCATTTAGGTGAACGTGATTGTTCAATGCAACGTCGTCATCAAAAAGTAGTTGAAGAGGCTCCTGCACCAGGTATTACCCCTGAAATGCGCGCTAAAATTGGTGAGCGTTGTTGTAAAGCGTGTATTGACATTAACTACCGTGGCGCTGGTACTTTTGAGTTCTTGTACGAAAATGGTGAGTTCTACTTCATCGAAATGAATACACGTATTCAGGTTGAACATCCAGTAACTGAAATGATCACCGGTGTTGATTTGATCAAAGAGCAACTTCGTGTTGCTGCTGGTCAACCGTTATCTTATACCCAAGATGACATTAAAGTTTCAGGTCATTCTATCGAATGTCGTATTAATGCCGAAGATCCTCGTACATTTATCCCTTCACCGGGTAAAATCACCCGATTCCATCCACCAGGTGGTTTAGGCGTACGTTGGGATTCTCATATTTACGCTGATTACTCAGTGCCGCCACATTATGACTCTATGATTGGTAAGCTAATCACTTGGGGTGATAATCGTGATGTAGCCATTGCACGTATGCGTAATGCTTTATCTGAATTAGTGATTGATGGTATTAAAACCAACATTACTTTGCATCAAGATATTCTAAGTGATCAAGGTTTTGTTAATGGTGGTGCAAACATCCATTACTTAGAGCATAAATTAGCTGAACTTGATTAATTAAAAATTAACCTATCAGTATGAAAGCCCTGCAATTGCGGGGCTTTTTTGTTATTCTGTCTCTATAAAACCAATTTCATTAAATTATTGCCCACTTATGCGGGTTAAAATAATCCAAGGCTACGTTGCTCTCAATCCCAATAGCCAGCTATTGCTCAATCGAGCGCCTTGCCATGATTTATTTTTCCTAAGCATAACAAGATCACAAACTTAATGAAAATGGTATAAACACAAGTATATTTCAATTATTTCGAGTTAAAGAAGTTATGTCCAATCCCCATGAAAAACCTATTGCTCCTGCCGATGATGACTGTTGCGGTGGTGGCGCCTGTAACCCTTGTGTATGGGATGGCTATTACGCTAAATTACAAAAGTGGCGTATTGAAGAGGCTAAACGCAGAGAACAAGCAGAAGCGGATAAAAATCCATAGTAGCCCTTAATGCCAATAAAAATCCAATAAAAAAGCCAGTAATACTCATGTGTTACTGGCTTTTTCATTATTACTAATAAATGATTACCTATTAATTTTTATCAGCTTTTCATTATACCAAGTTGATTAAGTTCTTTCCCACTCAGCGAGAATTAAAAGGCTTAAAGGCAAGGCATTGATTGCAGAGAATGGTTATTCCCTTGTCAAAATCAATAACGCTGCATGTAAGCCTTTTAAACTCGCCCTTTGGGAGCTTATTAGCAAACTGATAACTGCACAAAACTTATGAAATATAGAGTGACTATGTTTAATCAATTTTACTTGTTATAAGCTCGCTAATACAGCTCTGAGTTGGAAAGAAATTTAATCAAATTGGTATTACACCTTCGCAATACGTTTGGCAAAGGTATTTGCTTTATTAAAGCCAATACTTGAGTTTCTAGCCAACCTACTGAACATCAGATAACACCACGGAACAAGGTATAAACTCGTCACAGTTGAGAAGGTTAAACCGCCAATAATTGCCACGGCAAGCGGCGCATAAGATGGACCATCACCACCGATTTGAGTTGAGCCGAGTGCAAGTGGCACCATACCTAACACTGTTGTTGCTACGGTCATTAACACCGGACGCAATCGTGTAATACATATATCGGCAATCACCTTCTCTAACTCATCTATTTTTGGCGACATCTGATTTATTTGATCAATTAGCACAATACCATTATTCACCACTATGCCCATTAATATCAAAATTCCAATCATACCCATTACCGACATACTGCTACCGGTAAGTAAGAAAAACCAAAAGACACCCACAATAGAGTAAAGAATAGAGCTAATGATTGCTGCAGGTAACAATAGCGACTCGAATAAAGCCGCCATAACGATATAAATCATCGCTAAGGCCAATAGCATATTCACCAGCATAATATCTTGCTCTTGCTGCTGGCGGTTAAAACCACGCCCTAATTTCCAGGTGTACCCTGCAGGTAGGTTCAAGGTTTCCATTGCTTTTTCAATGCGCTCTTGGGCTTGCTCCATGGTTATTTCATTCATGTTAGCCCCTATGGTTAATGCCGTTTGTCGTTCTTCACGATAAATTGCCGCAAGCCTTGGTTGAACATGAAATTGAGCAACACTTTCTAGACTAATACTCTGGCCATCAATTTCAGTAATAGGTAATTTTTTCAATCGATTTAAGGAATACTTCAATTTTTCATCGTAAAGCAGACGAATATTTACTTCACCATTAGGATCATGACGGAAACTACGTAACTCAAGCCCTCTTAATGCGGTACCAACTATTTGCGCGACTTGTTTAGAATCAAGCCCTAATTGGTTTGCTTTAAAACGGTCTATTACCACCACCATTTCTTTTTGATGTTGAGATATATCACTTTTTACATCGGTTATACCATCAATATGAGAAAGGATCGGTACGATTTGGTCAGATAGTGTCATCAACTTTTCAGTAGAAGCGCCCAATAAAGTGACACTAACACCACCACTTTTAGCACTCTGCCAGCCAAAATCGGGTTTCGCTTCAGCAAAGACTGGTAAGTTTTTTCTAATGCGCTCTTTTAAATCGTTCATTGAGATATCACGACTTTCTTTGAGCAACAAAGTAGAAGAAGCACGCTCACCGCTGTAGTAGCTATAAACAGATTCGATATAAAATTCTTCCTTGTTTTTATACAAGTATTCTTCCATACGGTTGACCATAGCTTCTACATGCTCAACTGGGAACTGCCCTTCAACGTGATAGCGCATAAACAAACGTGTGCCATCTTGATTGTCATTATTATCAGAGGTAATCACTCCCATAGGAATAGCTGAGCTCGCTAAAATCAATAAAGCACAAAACCCGGTAATTCTAGGATGAGCGAGTACCCAAGAAAGGCTTTTTTTATAGCGTGCACTTCCCTTTTGAGCTGTATCACTATCTTTTTCATTTGCTTTACTCTGATTAGTTTTCGCGGCAAGACTCTCTATCGGCATTCTAGATAAACATAAGGGTAGCAACGTTTTAGCTATTAATAACGAGGCCGCTAATGAAATACAAATGGCAATAGCGACATGCTCTAAGAACACAGTTAGCTCTACCTTTTCGCCAATGATATTAGGCAAAAACACTATCATAGTTGTTAATGTACCTGTCATTACAGCAAGTGATACTTTATCAACGCCAGCCAATATGTTTTTAATTTTTTCTTGCTTAGTACTTGCTGGGTTATTCCTGTGTTCAGCAGCGATTGACTCGGTAATCACAACGGAGTTATCAACCAACATACCTACGGCTAATAGCAGACCCATCATAGAGAGGATGTTGAGTGAGTAACCTAAAAAATACATTACCGCCAAGGTGATACAAATTGAGAAAGGCACAGAAGCAACCACTAAAATAGTTGCGGTCGTATTTCGAAGAAACAGAAATAACACAATAAAGGATAAAACAGCACCAATACCACCTGCCATCAATAAATCAGCTAAAGAATCAGTCACCCCTTTAGCCTGATCTTCCATCATAAAAATATTAATACCACTAAACTGAGGGCTTTTCGATATTTCATCTACAGCAGTAACCACTCGACCAGCAACATCAACGAGGTTTGCACTGGACTCTTTAAAAATATTCACACCAATAGCATAACTTCTATCTAAATGTCGACCGTCAATTCTTTCAGGTTGCTCAAATAACACTTCCGCTACATCACCAAGGTAAACATTATCTTTAACCATCAGCTCCCTAATATCTTTTAGCTGGGTAAATTCACCTTTGGGACTAATACGAATGGAATTAGTCGCTGACTTTAATGAGCCGGCATTAATAGTAAAGTTATGAGCTTGCAGCATTTGAGTTAGCTGGAGAATATCAACATTATGACTTGCCACACGGTCACTTAATAAACGAATAGAAATTTGTCGCTGATCCACTCCATAAAGCTCAACTTTTGAAACCCCTTGCATACGTTCAAGTGGCTTTTTCAAATAATTATTAAGTAGTTGAAAACTATTTTGTAATTCACGTTCACTCGAAATACGCAGTGTTAAAATAGGCATATCTGCGGTTGAGAATTGATAAACAAAGACACGTTGTAAATCTTCCGGCAATAAATGACGAATAGCATCAATTTTCTCCCGCGCTTCTATCGCTTTACCCGTTAAACTACTTTCCCATTCAACCTCGATGCCTATTTCTGTCCCATGCTCTGTTGAAGTAGAGTTAAGTCGCTGTATTCCTCCCATTGTTGCTAGCGCTTCTTCAAGTGGCTTTGTCACTAAACGCTCTACTTCCGCAGGAGTTGATGCTTGGTATGGCGCACTGATCATCATTTCAGGAATGTCGATACCTGGCCATTTCTCTAATGGCAGCAGCTGAGTAGCTGCCATGCCCATCATCAACATAGTGAAACAAAGCATCAATGTAGTCACTGGTTTCTTAATGGCCAGTGCCGTTAAGTTCAACTTGCTATTAGACATTTTGTGGCTCCGCTGAAGGATTGATTCCAAGCTTCTTACTAACGCCATTGCCTTGTGAGTCTTTATCATTTTCACTGCTTAACGAGGCAAACTTTTTATGATCAAACAATTGATAAAGCACCGGTAAGACAATTAATGTTAATAGCGTTGAACAAAGTAAACCGCTAATGACTGTAATTGCCATAGGTGTTCTTAGCTCCGCCCCTTCGCCCATGCCTAACGCCATTGGTAATAAACCAAGCGCTGTGGTCAGCGTCGTCATTATTATCGGACGTAATCTAGACTGTGCAGCTTGCTTTATTGAAGTTGATTTATCCAAACCTTCTTCGCGTAATTGATTAATTCGGTCCAATAACACAATAGCATTATTGACGACAATGCCCGCTAACATAATCAAACCAATAAAGACGATGACACTAATATTACTGCCGAAGAAATATAAGCCATAAATAGAGCCAACAGCAGCTAACGGCACACTGAACAAAATTAATAACGGTTGTAATAAGGATTCAAATTGAGAGGCCATGACCAAGTAAACTAAAAATACTGCCAAGGTTAATGCCATCAACATTGAGTTAAATGACTGTTGCATTTCTTCACTTTGACCACCAAAAGTAGGTATTACAGTTAAAGGAAGTTTTAATGTTTTTATTAACTCATTCGCCTTAGCCAGCGCACTATTTTGATCACCCATTGCTATATTGGCACTGATAACGGCAACACGCTGCTGGTTAATGCGATTGATTTGTGCAGGACCAACTGTTTCAACAATATTACTAATACTATCGAGTGTGATAGGGAAGTTATCATTAGGGTTAACAACAAGCTCTCTTAAGTCACCAATTGAGTCTCGTTGCTTTTCATCACTACGCACCAAAATATCTATCTTGCGGTCAAGTAAAGTATATTTGCTTGCAATGTTTCCGCCTATTTTAACCGCAACAAGTCTGGCGATATCAGGTGCATTTAAACCTAACTGAGCAATTTTTTGCTGATTAAAGTGGATGGCTAATTCTGGTTGTCCTTTGCGCTGGCTGTTAGCTACATCAACAAACTGGGCATCTTGCTCCATCAACTGAGTTAGTTGGTTAGAGTAAGTTGTTAAAAGGTTTAGATCATAACTTGCTAGCTCTATGCTCATTGGTTTACTAAAAGTAAACAGCTCAGGCTGGTTTAATTGTGTGGTTGCGCCAACAAGTTTTCGAGTGAACTGCCTAATATCAGACATTACTTGCTGTTCATTGTCACTATCATGCAACATTATTTGTAACCTAGCTTGATGTTCACCACCTTTATCGGCATTACTGGTCATCAAACTACCTCGTCCTGTTAACGAATAAGTACTTTTAATACGCTCATCACTTTGCAATTGTTGAGCTATTTTATTGATGGTGCTATCAGTTACTGCCAATGGTGTACCTGGCGCAAGCTCAAGTTCAAGATAAAACTCTCCTTGGGCAAGTGGCGGTAATAACTCTACGCCAATTTTAGGTAAGATGAAAAAAGCTGAGCCAGCAAAGGTTAAGCTGAACAGCAAAGTGACGACGCCATGTTTCAAAGACAATGATAATAACTTGCTATAAAGTGAAGCCAGTTGCTCAAAGACATAATTAAAGCCAGCGGTAAGTGGTTTCATTACAAATGAGGTTACTTTACTAATAGCGTGAAAACTTAGTAAGACAATGCGCATAAGCAGCATTGGCAACCAAATAAAAATAACTTTGAGGGGGAGAGTTAACAGGTAGGTAATTTTTTTATGCCACAACAAGGCTTTAAAACTAATGCGCTCTTCAGGGACTGTTTCACTGTCTTGCTCGAGCTCTTTAGAAGCCTGTCTTGAAGCTAACATTGGTATCAATGTTAATGCGACAACTAAAGAGGCAATTAAGGCAAAAGCCACGGTCATGGCTTGATCAGCAAATAACTGTCCGGCAACCCCTTCAACAAAAATTAACGGCACAAAAACCGCTAAGGTAGTTAGTGTTGAAGCAATAATTGCCCCGCTAACTTCCTTGGTGCCTTTTCTCGCTGCTTCAACAACATTGAGCCCTTGCTCTCTATATCGTGCAATATTCTCAAGCACCACGATAGCATTATCAACAAGTAATCCTGTAGCAAGCGCAATACCGCCAAGTGACATAATATTAAGGCTTATGCCGTTAGCATACATCATATTGAACGTAGCAATGACCGAGACCGGAATTGATAGTGAAATAATTAGGGTTGGCGTAATAGATCGCAAGAAAAGGTATAAAATAAACATAGCTAACAAACCACCAATTATCGCCGCTGATTTTACCTCACTGATAGCATTACTAATAAAGGTCGATTGGTCATATACCACAGTTAATTCATAACGATCACCTAATAACTTGTTAATGGCGTCAAGTTTCTTATTTATCAGTTGAGCCACCTGTACGGTATTGGCATCACCTTCTTTATATATGGCTAATTCAACAGCTTCAACGGCATTGATACGGGTTACATCCGTCCGTTCTTTGTAACCATCAACTATGGTAGCAATATCGTTTAGGGTAATAATTTGATCATTTTCGCGATATACAACTAATTCGCCAATTTGATTAATATTGGTAAATTGATTCAGCGTACGCACTAAATATTGGGTATTGCCTTCAATTAATTTACCTGCTGAAATATTTATATTTTCTGCATTGATACGGTTGATGATCTCTTGACTACTTAAATTAAGCTGCGCCAACTTATGTTGATCAATAACCACTTGATACTCTTGTTCAAGGCCACCACCTAATTTAACCGAGGCAACCCCAAGCAATGATTCTAATTGGCGTTTAACATCATATTCGGCAAATGTACGCAGCTGAGTTAAGCCTGCGACCGAATTATCAGACGTTTGTAAACCCAAACGAATAATAGGGTCTAATGATGGGTTAAATTTTAAAATTAGCGGCTTTTGTACATCAAGGGGTAAACGAATAAGGTCGAGCTTTTCTCTTACCTCTAAACTGGTGATGTCCATCGCAACATCCCATTCAAACTCAAGTAATACGTCAGACTGGCCTGCTTTAGATACTGAACTAATTTTTCTTAGACCCTTGACTACACCTACAGCTTCTTCAACAGGTTTAGTAATTAACTGCTCAATTTCAGCCGGAGCGGCTCCGGTATAGTTAGTTCTTACCGTCAAGGTTGGGTATGTGAGCTCTGGTAAAAGATTAACCGCAAGGCGAGATAAACCGACTAGTCCAAAAAGCATCACTGCAAAAGTAAACATCCATACCGTTACCGGACGTTTTATTGCTACATCAACAATACTCATGATAAAGCTCCAATGGTATTTACACTACTGATTAGCAATGCTGTAAAAATTAAAAATACGGTAGCTGCTGGATGTTTCGCAACCACAAAGAACAAGCTATCAATCAAAATATTCATGCTTACAATTCTCTATTTAGTGGCTTTAGCAATAGCTGTATCTGTTAATTCTTCATCATCGAGCTTTTCATTATTCGGATGGTCATCATCACTGACTTTAGCATTTAATATTTCAACTAACGCGTTTGCTTTAAGGTTATGGTGACCATTTATCACCACACTATCACCTTCATGTAATTCACCACTTATCTCGGTAAGTTGCTCTTGGACAAAACCTTTATTAATAGATACTTCTACCGCTTTATTATCTTTCACTAAATAAATTTTACTTTGGTTATCAAGGGTAATAATTGCATCAGTTGGAATAGTTAAGGTATTTTTGTGGGTATCAAAAGTCAGTGCAATTTGGGCGAACATACCAGGTTTTAATTGCAGCTCTTCATTATCAATAGATAAAATCACTTTGAAGGTACCACTTCGACTGTCAATTACAGGAGAGATTGAACGTACTTGCGCAACAAACTGTTTACCTTGGCGTGCACTGAATTGTAATAAAGCTTGTTGTTCTAATTCAACATAGCTCAGCTTATGCTCTGGTAAATAAACCACTGCTTGTAAGCTTGATTGGTCAACAATATGGAATAGCTTTTGGTAACCCTGAGTAAAGTGACCTGTTTTAATAAAACGTTCAGAAATAAAGCCTGAAATAGGCGCAATGATTTGACTGTCTTTTAAATCTAACGAGGCTAATTCTCTTGCCGCAATTGCTGCTCGGTGCTGATATTTCAACTTATCTGATGCTTGCGCACTTACCAATTGCTTTTCAGCCATTAAAGATAAACGTTTTAATTCTTGCTCTAGACCCGCTAATTCAGCTTCTGCCTTATCTAGTGCTAATTGATATCGTCTTGCATCAACCTTAGCAAGCAGTTGCCCCTTTTCAACAAAGTCCCCTTCTTCAACACTTAGCTCTTCAATAATACCGGTAACCCGAGTGATAATCTCAGCTTCATTACGAGATTCCAAGGTCGCTGTTGTGTGAAAGTTTGACGAAATATCTTTACGTTCGATATTCGCGACCATCACAGGTACTGCAAATTCGGCAACTTCTTTATCCTCTTCCTTAGCCTCAGGCTCAGAACAAGCAGTTAACAAGGTAGTGATAATCACAGCAGCAGAAAGAAGTAGTGTTTTAGAATAAGTAAGCATGGGTATTTCCGTATTTTTAATAATGCATTAAAAATAGCACAAGCTGTGCCACTTAATCATTCTTCATGTGTAACAACAAGTTACATAAAATAACCTTACCTAACAATATAGAAAGTGGTTAAATTCACTAATAAGTAAGTTTTTTACATAATTATTATTGTCAAATTAACTATTTAGCTTAAATAGAACAAGTGGACTCAAACAAAACAGGCAGTACAAAAGAAAACATTAGCCTAACAATAACCAACAGCTTGACTAGTTTTTATTGGTTAATATCTCCCTACTAGCTAAAGTGAGAGGTAGATATTATGTTAGATATTCAAATACCAAGTAATGATTTAATGGCTGCAAGTACTTTCTTAACAGATAGCAGACAAAAAAATGATAATGCGGACACAATGTGGGACAAGCTTAACTTTAGCCAGCAATATGCGGTATGTAGTCTGGGGCAATTTGGTTACCTACTAAGCTATGTACGTACTGTAGGTGACAGCTCCCTAGCAATACTCAAGCAAGATAATAAAATTGCGACCATTAATGAATCTGGAACTATTAACATTAACCCACAGATCAGCTGTCGTCAGTAGCACTCAATCCCCCAAATTAAGAGAGTATTAAACAAAAAAGACGAGCATGGCTCGTCTTTTTTGTTTTAAATCAGGCTTCAAGCTATAGCCGTGATAAAATTATATTAGCGTAGTCTTTCAACCAATATTATTGATAATTCTATTCAATAAGTGAATCTAAGCCCTTATTAACACCATAAATATCACTAGGATAAAAACCTAACGTTACATGAAAATCCTTTTTAGTTAGCGCTAGTTTTTTCCGATAATTATCTGCCTGTGCAGATTGAGCAACAACAAAATAGGTAGATTTAGATTCCTGACTTACCCGGCCTAAACCATGTAAAGATACCGAAAAAGTTCCACTTATATCGATGTCTTTTGTTAATGCTTGGTATTCATATGGATTAACTAATGTCATGTGAAAGGCCTGATGATCCCTCTCGCTTTGATATCTTCGATAAAGCAGAAAGTCATCACCTAATATTTTTTTCATTTGAAGTAAATATATATCAAGATCTGCTACATTAACTTTCCCACCTAGATAAGTTAAACCGCTATTGTCAGTTAATTCAATGATCTCTATTTGTATATATTTAACAGATATTTCTTTTACATCAACATTAGGCATAGCTACTTCTTCAAGTTGACTATCTGTCTTTTCTACTAAATATGCTGTTATTGCGTTGGCAGATAAATTCGATTGTAAACACAGTAAAAGAGTAAATAAAAAACTTTTGAGGCAAGTTATATTATTGATAACATTCATCTACATTAACCATTTAATTAAGGATTGAACTTAGGATTAATTGAATTATACCTAAAATAGATGATTAGCATAGTCACGGGACTGCGTTACTTTTCTAAACACAGCCTATTGAAAAATGGTTTTATAAACTCAGAGTGCTTTCAACTTGACGGTATTACGTCGAGATATTTCTATTGTTTTTCCATCGTTCATAGTGAGTTCATAACCATCACTTAGTGTTTCAACAATGGTAACGACCGATTGTAAGTTAATAATAAACTGCCTATTAACACGAAAAAATAATTGTTTAGGTAATTGAATTTCGACATCGGAAATAACTTTTGTTAATTTTTATTACTGACCTGATTATCTCATATCTATCAAGTTCAAAATTTCATTATTCTGTCGCGTTATTTATCCGAAATTAGTGATCCCACCTAGTATAAATATTTGATTTAATATTAATTGCTTTGATTATTCAATTTACAATGATTTTACCGTCTATTAAATAGGTATTTTTGTAATAATAATTAAGAAATTCACTTTAAATCCTTAATTTACATTTAGACTTGGTATTTATAATTTGATTGGAAACAGGAAAAAATAATGCCATACCTAATGGAAATAGGTTTACCCATAGCCATAATATTAATCATGATTGGTCTAGGGCTAAGCTTAACACCTCAAGATTTTAAGCGAGTATTTAAACAACCTAAAAGCTTTTTACTCGGTATTATTTGCCAAATGTTGTTTCTACCTTTAATTGCTATTTTTATAATTTCACTGACTGATTTAACAGGGGAATTAGCAATAGGCTTGTTTGTTCTCTCACTATGCCCTGGCGGAGCCACATCAAATTTATTCTGTCATTTAGCTAAAGCTGATGTCGGATTATCAGTCTCATTAACTGCTATAGTCGGATTTATTACCCCCTTTACAATTCCTTTTTTAACTGTGTGGGCAATTCACTACTATGGTGATAATCAAAAAGCTATCGAATTCCCGGTCATAATGACTTGGGTGAAATTAATGGTAATTACTGTGATACCTATATTAATTGGCATGTTTATCAGATCAAAAAAACAAAAATTCGCTATAAAAGCCCAACCGTTTATTAATTGGTTTTCTATATCTGTACTCTTTTTAGTTATTGTAGCTATTTGCAGTAAAATGGGTAGTAAGTTAATAGAGTTCAGCATTTTAGCTGGTCCTGCTGTGATTTTGTTAAATATTGCAACGATGACTTTTGCTTTCTATATAGGTAAAGCTTTCCTTGATAATCATGCCCAATCTAAAACAATTACCTTAGAAGTCGGGTTACAAAATGGCACTTTAGCACTGCTGATCACAAGTTCGATTCTACAGAGTAGTACTATGTCTATCCCTGCTAGTATCTATGGATTATTTATGTTTATTTCTGCTGGCCTTTTCTCAATAGCGATGGTTAAAAAAGACAAAAAAATAATCTATAAATAATTACGTGCCTATGCATATGACGCAGGGATGTCATCCCCGTGGTGTATTCATCGGGGATCCAGTGTCTAAAAAGTGATGGATCTTCGGTCAGAGACCTCGAAGATGACGTTTATAGCGAGCACCTGAGTTAACTACATAGGCATGAATAATTATAAATATTAAACAAGGAAATAAAATGAAAAGTACAAGCTTATCCCAAGTAAAATTTAATATAGATGAGTCTAGGATCAGTCGTTTCCAAATTTTGACTATAGCTATTTGTACATTCATTAATATGATAGACGGTTTTGATGTGTTAGTAATGGCGTTTACTGCCTCATCAATAAGCTCTGAATGGCAAATACCAAAATCTGAATTAGGCCTTTTACTCAGTGCTGGCTTAGTTGGTATGGCCGTGGGTGCATTATTTATCGCTCCATTTGCCGATAAAATTGGTAGAAAAAAACTCATACTTCTGAGTTTAGTGATAGTAAGTATCGGTATGTTAAGTTCAGCATTTAGCCAGAATGTGACTCAATTAAGTGTTCTACGTTTTATCACTGGTTTAGGTATAGGTGGAATGCTTGCCACACTTAATACGTTAGTTTCTGAATATTCGAACAAACGCAATAAAAATCTTTGTGTCAGCATATTACAGTCTGGTTACCCCGTTGGTGCTATTATTGGAGGTATTATAAGTGTTTATTTAATTAAAGCTTATGGCTGGCAATCTACATTTCTATTTGGTGGCTGTATTTCCCTCTTGATGATCCCTTTGGTCTATTTCATATTACCTGAATCCCTTGATTTTTTATTTGTTAAACAACCTAAAAATGCATTAACTTCAATCAACAAAATATTAAATAAACTCAATCAACCGATTATTAAACAGCTACCTTCAGAAATAATAAATGGGGAGCAGTCTAGTCCTTTAAGTAGTCTTTTTAACTTAAATAACTTGAGCAATACCCTTGTTATTTGGACTGCATACTTTATGTTAATGTTCAGTTTTTACTTTATTGTTAGCTGGACACCAAAGTTATTAGTTGATGCTGGATTATCTACTTCTGTTGGGATTTCTGGTGGAGTAATAATTCAAGTCGGTGGCGTAATTGGAGCGTTAACTTTAGGTTTTATTGCAAGTAAAATTAATGTAATACGCTTAACAAGTGTTTACTTAACTTGCTGCACTACCATGATGATCATTTTTGGCTCTTTACAATTCAGTTTACCAATTCTCATGACCTTTGCTTTTATTATGGGGTTCTTCTTAGTAGGGTCTATGATAGGACTTTATGCACTAACTCCTACTCTATATAGTGCTTTTAACCGAAATACAGGAATGGGCTGGGCAATTGGTATTGGACGTTTTGGCGCTGTTATTTCCCCTATACTCGCTGGATATTTACTTGAAAACTCCTGGAAAATGACAACTATTGTTTTATTATTTTCCATGCCGATGTTGTTTGCAGCATTTATTTTGTCATTAATTAAATTTGAAAACGATCACTCGCTAGAAAAACGAGTCGAGAGAGGGAAACATCATAAAATTAAAGGCCTCTAGCGCCTTTTGGCTTACTTGTTCAAATGAGAAGATTTATTAAATACATAACTTATTATTGAATAAAGTTTATGCCAAAAAGTCAAAAATAAATGGATGCAGTTGTTGCTCATATTTTACAACAGACCTACCGAAGCTCTTTTGAAATCATTGAGTAGCTATCACAATAAAATTTATAATTTTATTGTGATAGCTAAGACACCTACCTTAATCTAAGAGAATTTAATTCTTCGTCGATTAGATTAAGGAGTTATGTTCCTAACGTACCACTGGTTTGAATAAGAAACGATTTATCTAGCCGAGTTATTGTAAAATTGTTTTTACAGAGTGATTAACTTGTTAGTTTCTGCTTTTACGTTGGTTTAATTAGGTTTTGCTGATTAACAGGACACTTCAAAGTTACTTGAAGTTCTATTAAATTTCACAAAAAATCAAGGTACGGTACAACCAACATTGGCGTATAAAAAACCCACAAACTTTACACTAAGATTGTGGGTTTTTATATTGTAACTCTATGTTCTAATTATGTTTTAAACAGAAAACTTAACAAAAATTGTCTAGGGTACGTTTCCTAAAATGGGATATCATCATCAAAATCAATTGATGGTTCTTGTGGGTTTACTTTAGGTGCTTGCTGCTGTTGGTAGCCACCTTGTTGTGCTGGTGCTTGCTGTTGAGGAGCAAAGCCACCTTGTTGTGCTGGTGCTTGCTGTTGCGGAGCAAAACCACCTTGTTGTGCTGGCACTTGCTGTTGCGGAGCAAAGCCACCTGATTGTTGTGGAGCTTGCTTTTGGAAACCACCCTGCTGTGCAGGAGCTTGTTGTTGAGAGAAACCACCTGATTGTTGTGGAGCTTGCTTTTGGAAACCGCCTTGTTGCTGCTGTCCTTGATTAGCGAAACCACCGCTTTGACCTTGAGACGATTTTCCATCTAACATTTGCATCACGCCGTTAAAGCCCTGTAATACGATTTCAGTCGTGTATTGCTCTTGACCCTGTTGATTGGTCCATTTACGTGTTTGTAAAGAGCCTTCAAGATAAACTTTTGAGCCTTTTTTCAAGTACTCGCCAGCAATTTCTGCAAGCTTGCCAAACATAACAACACGATGCCATTCTGTTTTTTCTTTTTGCTCACCGCTTTGTTTGTCTTTCCATGAGTCTGACGTTGCTACAGTAATGTTTGCTACTGCGCCGCCATTTGGCATAAAACGTACCTCAGGATCTTTACCTAAGTTACCTACTATGATTACTTTATTTACACCCGCCATGAAAATATCCTATTAATTGAGCTATTAAGACGTACGCCGCTTCTTTATCTATTTAAATAGGAAGAAAGTGTGTCTTTAAAATTTAGTTTAAGAGGGTAATTCTATAGTGAGCGGCGATCAAATTCGAGTGATTTTTTGTTAAAAGCTCAATTATTTTATTTTAGTCTCTTTTAGAAATAGCTAATAAAATAACATAACAAAAGCCGTATAAAATAACGGCAGTGACCATACTGACTAATTTATTGTTATCACAGAGGATTAGCGTCTCTGCTCTGACATGTATCTAATAATAAGCGCTCAACTAATCTATTAGGCTACTTCTAAGTCAATAAAGTGCTCGGTTAGCTTTCCACGAATATCCTCTGATATTTTTTTAGAGCATTGCGCTTTATAATCAAAATTGACCATGGCAGCCGTACCTGATACACATTTTTCACCATGTTGCCAAAGCTCTTGGTAAACATCAAATGAAGCACCGCCAATTCGGCTAATGTAAGTTCTAATTTCTATTTCTTGGCCATAAAAAAGTTGTCCATGGTACGAGACTTCTATTTTAGCGATGATAAGTTGCCACTTCTTCGGATCTAAGTCAGGTGTGAAAAACTTAAAAATTGGCGCTCGTCCCCCCTCAAACCAAACGGGCGGTTTAGTATTATTGATATGCCCTAAAGCATCAGTATCACTAAAGTGTGGCATCATTTTTTCACTGAACATATTTAACCTTATTTTATTGATATGCACGGCCATATTTACGGTAGTGCTGGTAATAAGTCCCTATCATAGTTATAGCTGGACCAATATTTTATTAATAATACACAATTATCTATTTATTTTTTTCTCTAGCTCAATTACAAATCCGTAACCAAAATTAGTTGAGCACTTCAATTTCAACCTGACTAAATCAAGCTATTTTATCCGTTAGTTTACCTATAGGTGAGTCTAAAGATAGAGGAGGCTCAGTAAACCAATGTGCTTGCTTATCTCCCATATATAAACAATCTTCTAACCTCACGCCAAATTGATTAGGAAGATATATACCGGGTTCATTCGAAAAACACATGCCTTTAACTAAAGGTGTTCGTTCTCCATGAACAAAATTAATACTTTCATGCCCTTCCATACCAATACCGTGACCCGTTCGATGAGATAACCCCGGCAACTTATATTTGGGTCCAAAGTTCAATGATTCATAATATTTTCTAACAGCATCATCAACAAGCCCAGCTTCAACACCTACCTTAGCCTTATTAAATGCTACTTCCTGCCCTTGCCTAACGGTTTCCCAGACATGCCTTTGCTGCTTAGTTGCAGAGCCAACAACAAATGTTCTACTAATATCCGATTGATAACCATGCACACTACATCCAGAATCCATTAGCACAATAGAGCCCTCTTTGATAAGTTGCTCTTTTTGGGTTCCATGAGGGAATGCGCTTGCCTCATTAAACAAAGCTAAGCACCAAGGACTACTTCCTCCTAAATTTGAGAGAGTACTTTTCATCAGTGATTTAACTTCGCTTTGAGTCATACCAACGCTTAACTGGCTATACACATACTCATACGCACGTAGAGTTACCTCATTAGCCTTATGAAGTAGTTGAAGTTCATGAGTACTTTTATACATTCTACAACCCATTGTAATTGGGCTTGCACTGGTATGGCTTGCATTAAGTAATAATGACATGGTGTTTTCTAGTACAAAATACCTGACGGTATTTTCAAAACCTATTATGCCTTTATCTACACCTCTGTCTTTAAGGATCTGGCTTACTTTTATAAAAGGATTTTCATGCTCTTGCCAAACTCTTACATCATCCCCTACAGACAAGGACTCCCTAATACTTGGTTCTTCGAAAAATGGACAAACAACAGCAATATCGCCATCTCTTGGTATAACAACAGCTGTCAGCCTTTCACTTCTCCACCACTGTATGCCAGTAAAATAATCCATCGCTGCGCCAGGCTCTAACACTATTGCGGAAAACCCTTCTTTTCGCATTAGCTTTTGAGCCTTTGCAATTCGTTCTTCTCGTTCAAAAGCTGAAATAGGAGCTATGTCCATTTTTACTTTAGAAACGCTATTTAACGAAGATTTTTTCTCTGCAGAGGTAGCTATTGAAGATATCGCTGAACCAGCTAATGTTAATGCTGTTGCTTTTAGGAAAAATCTTTTATCCATTTCACTTTGACTCATTAAAAATTTATAATTGAGACTATTATTTTTTAAATTAATGTACAACTAAATATTGTTATTCATATTAAGTAAGCTAAATAAAACCAACCATTCAAAATCTCTTCTAGACACTATGTAGTAATCGAAAACCCATTACCTAACTTTAAAGTGTTTTATTGAACTGGACATTTCCGTTTAAATTAAAATAGTAAATCTACTCCCACAGGAGGCGTAAACTATCCGGTAAAAGACGGGATAGTTTATGATGCCAAACCACTATTAACACAGCTAAAATCTATGGTTGAGCAAGCTAAGTGACAAGAGGTCGATAGTATTTAAAAAGTAAAACACTAAATAAAAATGTTGAATTTAGTAGTTAACGCTATAGTTAAATGAGTGATAAATAAAGTATTACTCATTTAACATTTAACTCAGGTAAGCGATGCAGTTTTTATTAAAAATCATAAAAAAAATAAAAAAATGTAATGTCATATCGCCAATAAACCTACAAAAGATCTCACTTACTTGGCGAGATAGTACACGCCCTAAACCACTTTCATTGTTAGTGGTTAGTATACTATTATCTACTCCCTACAGCGGTTCAGCTGCGGCTGAAAAATCGCTAAACAACCTAGGTAAAACCAACACAACGACCTATCGAAGTAAGCAAAAATTAGAGACTACAGCTAAGGGTAACTCCGAAAAAAAGATACAGTGTGATACTAGTCAGCCCAAGATAATATTTAAACCACAAACTATTTTTGATGAAAGCGACGACGATATTATTTTTTTACATCGTTGGGCAAATGCCATCCACATTGATACCAAGGTTATTACCTTAGAAAATGAAGCCAATTTCTTTATCAATAAATGCACAAAAACCTTTGCTGATATGGCTGAACTAGAGCGCCATTTACGCAGTAGAAAGTTTCTAAGAGATGCTGAAGTCAGCGCTGATGAAAATGTAGAAAACATTACCATTACCACTTGGGATAACTGGTCTCTTATGCCAACAGTTAGCTTTGGCCGCAAAGGTGGCGTAAACACTTATAGCTTTGGTATCAAAGAGCGAAACTTACTTGGCTTAGGCATAGATACTGAGATTGAATCTTATCGAAATGCCCAACGTTCAGGTTACAAAGTTGATGCCACCATTCCTCTTTTTCAAAAGCAAAATGCCTCAGTTAAGTTAGGCTTTGCCGATAATGATGACGGCCAAAGACGTAGCTTGTTTCTTAATAAAATATTTGCTGGCTTTCATACTAAAACGGCTTATCACTTAGGCTTTAATGACGAATTCCGTAATGATACTCTTTTCCAAAATGGCCAAGACCAAAGTATATTTGGCCATGACATTGATTTTAAAGAAGCTAGTTATGCTTGGCTAAACTTTAACGATGACAGTCGATTACTGAGGTATCGTTTAGGTATAACACAAGATAAAGACACCTTTTCTCAAGTATCGACTGAAGACAGTAGTGACTCCTCCAATCCACCATTAACGAATGTTCAACCCGAAGATAGAGATTTACTCTACCCCTGGTTGGCTTTTGAATATATAGAGAAGGACTTTAGAAAACTGACAAATATACATTTAATCACCCAGATAGAGGATTTTAACCATGGCTGGTACCTTAGCTCTCGCCTTGGTATAGGCAATGGTAATAAAGAAAATTCGGCATGGACAATCTGGAAGATGCGAGTAAAAAAAGGCTTCAATTTACATAACAATGCCTTGTTATTGTTTGATTTAGCCTTGGCTAATGATACGTATCAACAAAGAGATAGTCGATTATTAGTAAAAGTAAGTGGTGAGTATTTTTATCAACTCAATAAAAGTTGGGGATTTTATCTCAGTAATGCCAATGTTGTCAGTAAAAATCAATATTTAGATAAGCCTGTAACTATGGGCGGAAATACCGGTTTGCGCGGTTTTCCACTGCAATATCAGCATGGGAAAAATAGTGTTAAGGTCACATCTGAAATCAGATATTACCCACAAATAAATCTATTTAAATTATTTGATTTAGCTGGGGTAGCTTTTGTCGATGCAGGTCGCACTTATGGGAAATCAACAATCAGAAACATAGAAGAAGGTTGGCTAGGTTCCGCGGGGGTCGGCTTAAGGTTACATTCCCCTCATTCCGGCGGTAACAACCCTATCATTCATATTGACTTTGCCTTCCCGCAAAGTAACAACCCTGATATTAATAGTTTTGAAATCAGGGTACAGGCAAAGAAATCTTTCTAGATTCCTTTAACACAGCCCTACAACTACTAAAGCGGGTTGGTACAAGAAATATAGATTACAAGAACCGCTTTAATACCCTATCTATCTGGGCTACACGTATCTTTTTCAATAATTTCTGTGGTTTATCCGGATAATCATCTACTGATTCAATATCAGAATAATGCTCTACTTTAGTGGTATTAACTAATATACCTAATAATTCATCATTCGTTTTTTGCAAAAAGTGCTTGTTTTTATCATCGATAACTAAGCCATTTTCTAAATCTAGTGCCCAAGCACGCGGATTTAAATTACTACCAGTGATCAAGTGATAGCGCTCATCAACTCTTAACCCTTTAAGGTGAAAGCTATTATCTTTATCTTTCCACAAATGAATATTTAAAAAACCTTGGTCGATAAAGTTTTGATAACGCTTTACAAAACGTTTAAGTAACATTTCATAAACGTAAGGGATGATACCAATAGTGCTAAAATCTTCATCGTTACCAATAAAGAAATCATTAGCAGTTTTATCACCAACAACCACGGTGATTTTAACACCGCGTTTTAATGCCTTAATAACATCTCTAGCAAGCGGATGAGGTAGATTAAAGTAAGGTGTGAAAAGTAATATGTTATTTTCAGCTTGTTGTACTAATTGACGAGTGACCTGATTAAGCTCATTTTTACGACGTCCAAAACCGACTAACGGAGTAATAAATGCTTTATCACTTACTAGCTTGGATTGACTAAGATCATCTTGCGGAGCAACATAATAATGTGATTTTTTTAACTTAAGTTTTAATGCTATTAAGGTTTTCTTTTGTTCGACAGCATCGGGTAACCATTCTTGGTTGAGCACCGGTGCGAGGCCTGAATCAATAAAAGTGTCAGTTAAATAATGACAAAAGCTATCGGCTAATGCCGCACTATTGATAGTACAATAACGATCTAAACGATATCGTTCACCTTGGTGTAAGTAAATATCATTAATGCTGGCACCAGTGTAGAAAAGCTTATTATCGAAGACCATGCCTTTAAGGTGTAAAACACCAAAAACTTCTTTACGCTTTACGGCAACACCATAAATGTTGATTGTTTGCGGGTAGTCTTGCGCTAGTTTCAAATAAAGAGCACGATTTCCTAAGCTCGCTTTTTCACCAATTAAACCACGTTGTCCACGGTTAAAGTCGACAAAAACATTGATTTTAATCTCAGGGAAGTTTGCTTTAGCTTGGTATAACGCATGGAGGACTTCTCTACCCGCGTCATCATCTTGTAGATACAAGGCAGTAATAAAAATACGCTGACGCGCACTCTTAATTAATAATAACAACTGCTGCTTATACTCTGTAGGCGTGGTAAAAAACTCAACATCACTGCCATCGACAATTATTTCTTGCACTGTGCTCTATCTAAAAAAAATCAATTCGGGACAGTATATCAATAGTTAACCAAAGAAATATAGAGTTTTTCTTCGGTTAACTACTCTAAACTACATCGATAAGTGCTAATTACCGTTAAATTTGCACTGCTAATTCAGCTGCTTGGCGTATTGCACGTTTAGCATCCAACTCAGAGGCCACATTAGCACCTCCAATAAGATGTACAGGTAAACCACCATCTATAAGTGCTTGCTGTAAGTCTCTATTCGACTCTTGCCCTGCGCAAATAATAATATTATCTACTTCAAGCAACTGCTCTTTGCCATCAACTTCAATAACTAATCCTTTGTCGGTAATGGCTTTATAACTAGCGCCAGCGACCATAACAACGCCTTGTTTCACTAAATTGGCTCTATGTACCCAACCTGAAGTTTTACCTAATCCTTTGCCTACTTTAGTAGTTTTGCGTTGAATCAGGGTGATCTTCCTTTCAGGGTTATGCTTAGGTACATCTTGTTTATCTAGCAAGGCTCCATTGTTGTGGTAATTTTTATCAACGCCCCAGTTTTTAAGCCATGCTTCAGGATCATTGGTTAATGATTTTTCAGATAAGTAAGTCGCTACATCAAAGCCAATGCCACCTGCACCTATAATAGCTACATTGTTGCCAACCTCGGTTTTATCGCGTAATACTTGTAAATACGTCAATACTTTCTTACTAGCGAAACCCTCTTCTAACCCTTCAATAGCTAATTTTCTCGGCTTAATACCTGTAGCAAGTACTACTTCATCAAAGCCTGCAGCAATTAATTTCTCTGCACTTTGTTCATTGTTAAGGTGTACTTTAATACCGTGTAAACTTAATTGCTTGTTAAAGTAACGTAAGGTTTCAAAAAACTCTTCTTTACCTGGTACTTGTTTTGCTACATTGAACTGACCACCTATCTCGCTAATTTTATCAAATAGCTCGACATGATGTCCTCGCTCTGCTGCATAAACACTAAAAGCTAAACCAGCGGGACCCGCACCAATCACAGCAAGTTTTTTGGCTTTTTCAGTTTTTTCAATAACTAACTCAGTTTCGTAACAAGCCATAGGGTTAACTAAACAAGAAGCTCGTTTTTGTGCAAAGACATGATCTAAGCATGCTTGGTTACAGCCAATACAGGTATTAATTTCATCAGCTTTATTATTTGCCGCTTTATTAACAAAGTCTGCATCAGCAAGGAAAGGTCTCGCCATTGAAACCATATCAGCTTGCCCTGTCGCTAAAATCTGCTCAGCAACTTCAGGTGTATTAATTCGATTGGTAGTGATTAGTGGAATAGAGACTTCTTGTTTCATTTTCTCAGTAACCCAAGTAAATGCTGCTCTGGGTACTGACGTTACAATAGTAGGCACACGTGCTTCATGCCAACCAATACCAGTATTAATGAGTGTAGCTCCGGCTTGTTCTACCGCCTTTGCCATAGTGACCACTTCTTCCCAACTGTTACCGCCTTCAACTAAATCCAACATAGATAAACGAAAGATAATAATGAAATTCTCGCCCACTTTAGCACGTACCGCCTTGATCGTTTCAATAGCTAAACGCATTCTGTTTTCAATGCTACCACCCCACTCATCACTACGTTTATTTGTTCTAACACAGGCAAACTGGTTAATTAAATAACCTTCTGAGCCCATTATTTCTACGCCATCATAGCCAGCATTATCTGCCAACTTGGCTGAATAAGCATAATCTTTAATGGTTGATTTAATTTGCCTAACAGACATAGCTTTAGGTGTAAATGGTGAAATTGGAGATTTAATTTTACTTGGAGCAACACCAAACGGGTGATACGCATATCGACCAGTATGTAATAACTGTAAACAGATTTTAGTGGGATATTGATGAACAGCATCGGTTACTTGTTTGTGCTTATTTGTTTGCCAAAAGTGACTTAACTCACTGCCAAACGGCGCGATTCTGCCTCGTAAATTGGGACTAACGCCACCCGTAACAATTAAACCAACGCCGCCTTTTGCTCGCGCTTGATAGAATGCAGCTAGTTTAGCAAAGCCACCTCGCTCTTCCTCAAGGCCTGTATGCATAGAGCCCATAAGAACTCGGTTAGCTAATTGGGTAAAGCCAAGATCTAATGGCGTTAATAAATGTGGGTAGGCAGTTGTTGTCATAATTATGCTCTGCTATTGGTCGTACCAGTTGTTATAGTCTCATTAATTTACTGACATTTAGATAAAAACACAAGTTATGATAAAATTGTCTTGTTAATATTAGCTTAAAATAAAACGATAACGAGTAGTCGCCGACTACTTACTAGATACATTTATAATTACGATAGAATGAGACTTAATGCCTAATAAAAAAAAGATAATTGAGCTTGTTATCACAGAGCTTTCAAAAGAACATCAACAAGCTATTGATGCTGCAAATGATGCACACGCTGCAGCGGTAGATGATCAAAGTGTTGCTGAAACACAATATGATACGTTAGCGATAGAGGCTAGCTATTTGGCTGAGGGACAGTCTAGGAGAGTGGCTGAATTTCAGCATGCCATCGATGCTTATAATGCCCTCGATTTAATTGAATTCGATGATGATAGTTATATCGCCTTAGGTGCTTTAGTACAATTATCTGCTGATTCACAAGCTAACCACTGGTTTTTTATTGGTCCTGCTGCAGGTGGCTTTCGCTGTAAGATGGGCCAGAAAAACATCACAGTTATAACACCACAATCCCCCATGGGTATGGCATTAATTGGTAAACAACAAGATGATGATATCGAACTTATGCTTGGCAGCAATAAATTGAAAGATTACATCTTTGCGCTTAAGTAATTGAGCCTAGTTGCACTAGAGATTAAATCAACTCGATTCTATCTTAAAACCAATTTTCAACGTCACTTGAAAATGACCTACAGCACCATTGACAATATGACCTCTGGTTTCTGTCACCTCGAACCAATCCATATTTTTAATTGTTTTATGACACTCCGCTAGAGCATTCTCTATGGCATCTTCGATGCTGGTTTTAGATGAACCAACCATTTCAATTTTTTTATAAGTATGATGTTCTGACATAATAGCCACCGCTAAGTTAAGGATAATGCCAATTGAATTAATTAAGGTTACAGCTTTCAATGAGAATAAATGTTCAAAAACAAGACGCTTGATTGAGTAATAGCTGGCTATTACGATTGAAAGCAACGACGTTATTGGATATTTAGGCCATTTGAAAATGAACACTTAGTTAGTGTAATTGGTATCAGATACATTCTAGTTTAGCGTGCTTTGAGAAGATTGCAGGGAGACGTCATACGATAACAACCTAAAAACGACTTATCGTATACGTATCCAATGTAGAAGTGGATGACAATAAAATATTTACTTGTCTTTTATTCTTGTAATAAGGCTTTAATAGCAAGTAAATCAGCTACTTTAACATCAACCTTTAAATAAGCGACCGCTTCGGTATGTACAAGCGTTGCTTCAATGACACCCGGCATATTGATTAATTGTTCAGCCATTTTATCGGCTTGTTCTTCACAAGTAATATTGGTGGCAAAACTAAAACTTTTAGATTTTTTCAATGGCTGCATACCAAAGCTTAATCCCAACCAAATAACAGTTACCACGGCCATCACTAGGAAAATAGTTTGCTCACCATATTGGCTGGCAATATAACCGCCAATAATTCCACCAACAAAAGCACCTAAAAACTGGCTACTTGAGTAAATCCCCATAGCACTCCCCTTAACGCCAGCAGGCGCTATGCGCGATAAGATTGATGGCATAGTTGCTTCTAAATAGTTAAAAGCAGTGAAAAATACTACCACTGATAGTACTAAACTCCCCAAGCCAATGGGTAAGAGCCAAAGTAAGAACAAAGCAAAAGCTAATAGTGTAATAGCAGCGCTGAACATAGGTTTTTCTTTCTGCTTTTTAATAGCAAAAATCATAAACGGCACCATTAAAAAGAAAGAACCTAATAAAGCAGGTAAATAGATTTGCCAGTGATTTTCAAGGGATAAGCCACTGGCAACAAATTGTTTAGGTAAAGTGATAAAACAAGCTGTTAGCGCCATATGTAAAATGAACACCCCCCAGTTTAATCGTGATAACTGAGGATGGACAATCAAACGAGTAATTTGTTCGGGCAAAGCGACGCTATCACCACGAGGGGCTTTATTTACCGAGTCTGGCACCATAAATTGAATCATCGCCATAGCTAAAATAGTCAATATTCCTGTGAACCAAAATAAACCACTCAAACCAAAGCCATCAGCGACTATAGGTCCTAAAATCATGGCAAAGGTAAAAGACAAACCGATAAACATACCAATGGTTGCCATCACTTTGGGACGCTGCTCTTCACGACTCAAATCAGCAGCCAAGGCGAGTATGGCACTGGCAATTGCGCCCATGCCTTGAATTGCACGACCTAGCACTACACCATAAATAGTTTCAGACATTGCCGCGACAATACTACCAATAAGAAACACCACTAAACCAGCAAGAATTATCGGTTTTCGGCCAAATTTATCTGACAAAATACCCATAGGTATTTGCAATAAAGCTTGCGTTAGTCCGTAGGCACCAATCGCTAACCCCAGCCATAGAGGACTATATCCCGTGAGTTGTTCACCATAAATAGCGAACACGGGTAATATCATAAACAGACCTAACATGCGTACGCCAAAGACACTGGCTAAGGAAAACGCGGCTTTTTTCTCAATACGGTTTAAACCTGAAAGACTCATAACGTTGCTAAAACCTAAAATAAATGGAGAGGTCGGGGGAAAATTGCCGATAGTTTACCATGCTAGCAAGCACAACAAAATCCCCGTAATGAAAACAAGGTGTTGGGCATTAAGTAGATTGCTCATCATGTTAAATTTTTCTTCATCCGTATAACGAAATAGCACCGTTTTTCTTTTTATAAAGCGCCAACAAAGCACTGTAAAAATAAACAGTTTATTTTACTATTCTGCCCCAGATTGGTTTTTATACAATAATTTCTATGACATAATAGTTGGTTCTATTTTGTCGCTATTTGAGTTAAAGACGTATGAAGAATATTGAAGTCAGAGGGGCTCGCACACACAACCTCAAGGATATTAGTTTAACAATACCTCGAGATAAACTCGTGGTCATTACCGGCCTTTCTGGTTCAGGAAAATCTTCTCTTGCCTTTGATACCCTATATGCTGAAGGGCAACGTCGCTATGTAGAATCTCTTTCTGCTTATGCTCGCCAGTTTTTATCCTTGATGGAAAAACCTGATGTAGATCATATTGAAGGTTTATCACCTGCTATTTCCATTGAGCAAAAATCAACCTCGCATAACCCACGTTCAACCGTTGGTACTATTACAGAGATATATGATTACTTGCGTTTACTTTACGCAAGAGTTGGTGAGCCTCGTTGTCCAGAACACGGTCAAGCCCTCACAGCACAAACCATTTCGCAAATGGTTGATAAAGTTTTAGCGCTTGAAGAAGGCACTAAAGTGATGTTGCTTGCACCGATTGTACAAGACCGTAAAGGTGAACATGTAAAACTACTTGATAACTTAGCCGCCCAAGGTTTTATTCGCGCGCGCATTGATGGTGAAGTTTGTGACCTATCCGATCCACCTACTTTAGAGTTACAGAAAAAGCACACCATCGAGGTTGTCGTTGATCGCATCAAAGTACGTGAAGATATTCAACTGCGACTGTCTGAATCTTTTGAAACGACCTTAACCTTAACTGCAGGTACCGCCAAAGTTGCTTTTATGGACGAACCAGACAGAGAAGAGTTAATTTTCTCTGCTAATTTCGCATGCCCACAATGTGGTTACAGCATGCAAGAACTAGAACCAAGGTTATTCTCATTTAATAACCCTGCTGGCGCTTGTCAAACGTGTGATGGTTTAGGTATTGAGCAATATTTCGATAGTACTCGTGTAATTGCCAACGCAGAGTTAAGTCTTGCTGATGGCGCAGTACGTGGTTGGGACAAGCGTAATTTTTATTACTTCCAAATGCTGCAAGCTCTTGCCCTTCACTATAAATTTAACGTTGATAAACCTTTTAATAGCTTATCCGCGGCAGCACAAAAAGTTGTACTTTTTGGTAGTGACAAACAAGAAATTGAATTTAAATACATGAATGACCGTGGTGATGTTGTGGTGCGAAAGCATCCCTTTGAAGGCATCATCAATAATATGCAACGACGCTATAAAGAAACAGAGTCAAACTCGGTACGTGAAGAGCTAGGAAAATACCTTAACTCACACCATTGTCCTGACTGTAACGGTAGTCGATTACGCTTAGAAGCACGTAATGTCTTTATCGACGATACACCACTTACTGTTGTCGCTGATTTATCAATTAGTGATGCACTAGACTTCTTCCAAGGTCTAACCCTTACAGGCCAAAAAGCGCAAGTTGCCGAAAAAATATTAAAAGAGGTAAATGAGCGTTTAGGATTTTTAGTCAATGTTGGTCTTAATTACCTCAACTTATCACGCGGTGCAAATACCTTGTCTGGCGGTGAAGCACAACGAATACGTCTTGCTAGCCAAATTGGCGCAGGTTTGGTTGGTGTCATGTATGTATTAGATGAGCCTTCTATTGGCCTTCATCAACGTGATAATGAACGTCTGCTTGGTACTTTATTACACCTTCGTGATTTAGGTAATACCGTTATTGTGGTTGAGCATGATGAAGATGCGATTCGCGCAGCAGATTTTGTTATTGATATTGGACCCGGTGCTGGCGTACATGGTGGTGAAATTATAGCGCAAGGTACGGTAGATGATATTTTAGCGTGTAAAGACTCACTTACCGGAAAATATCTATCTGGCGTAGAACGCATTGAAATACCTAAAAAGCGTCATGCTTTTGATAAGAAGAGTGTTGTTAAGCTCAAAGGTGCTTCTGGTAATAATTTAAAAAATGTCGATTTAGTTATTCCTACAGGTTTAATGACCTGTGTTACTGGCGTTTCAGGCTCAGGTAAATCAACGCTTATTAACGATACTTTATATAAATTAGCCCATATTGAACTCAATGGTGCAACGATTGATGAGCCAGCACCTCATAAATCTATTACCGGTTTAGAACTGTTAGATAAAGTTATCGAAATTGATCAAAGCCCAATTGGTAGAACTCCTAGATCTAACCCAGCAACTTATACTGGTATATTTACAGCTATTCGCGACATGTTTGCCGCCACACAAGAATCTCGCTCACGTGGGTATAAATCAGGTCGCTTTAGTTTTAATGTTAAAGGTGGTCGCTGTGAAGCCTGCCAAGGTGACGGTATGATCAAGGTTGAGATGCACTTTTTACCCGATGTTTATGTGCCTTGTGATGTTTGTAAAAGTAAGCGCTATAACCGTGAAACATTAGAAGTATTATACAAAGGTAAGAATATTCATGAAGTATTAAATATGACTATCGAAGATGCTTTTGATTTTTTCAAAGCAATACCTGCGATAAACCGTAAATTGCAAACATTAATGGATGTTGGGTTAACTTATATCAAGTTAGGTCAATCTGCGGTGACTCTCTCTGGCGGTGAAGCGCAACGCGTTAAACTTTCAAAAGAGTTATCAAAAAGAGATACTGGCAAAACTCTATATATTTTAGATGAACCAACTACCGGACTGCATTTTCACGATATTAAACAATTACTCAATGTCATTCATCGTTTGCGTGATCATGGCAATACCATCGTAGTAATTGAGCATAACTTAGATGTTGTCAAAACGGCCGATTGGGTTATCGACTTAGGCCCTGAAGGTGGCGCCGGTGGTGGTGAAATTTTAGTGACTGGCACACCTGAACAAGTTGCCAAGCATAAAACTTCACACACAGCTCGATTTTTAAAACCTTTGCTAGCGTCGAAATAAAGAGGGTATTTCATTCACAGTGAAATCCTTGTTACTGACATACTAAAATCAAACGAAGCATCACGTAAGCACATTACGTTTGCTTCGCGCACTATCTTCTTTTAATAGGTTTAATATGCATATCAATGATAGCGAACGACTCAAGTTTAGATTAATGAACAGCAATGATGCTCAAGCATTATGGGCATTGGATCAAGATCCTGAAGTGATGAGATTTCTCAATGGCGGAACGCCCACCAGTATGGAGGTAGTTAACAGTACTTTTATTCCACGCATGGAAAAGTATCGAGATAGCGATAAAGGCTGGGGAATTTGGCAAGTATCAGACAAAGTAACCAATGACTATTTAGGTTGGGTATTAATACGCCCGATGTCATTTTTTACTGACGCACCCAACTTTACCGATTTAGAATTAGGCTGGCGTTTTTTCCAAAATACTTGGGGAAAAGGTTATGCCACTGAAGCGGCCATAGCCATTAAAGATGCCGTTGTTACTAATTCAGATGTCACCCATGTCTCTGCTCTTGCTGTGGCAGACAATTTAGCTTCTGTTGGCGTTATGAAAAAAATGGGCATGAGTTTTGTTAAAGCCTATTTGCATAAAGATCCTATCGGTGACTTTGATGCAGTGCATTACCAAATGCCGGTGACATAGCCACTATCAGAACGCCCAGTAAAATAAATTAATGGAGAATAAACTCATTTTTACAAAATTAGGTTAGTTTTATTATACTCGAATTACACTTAAAGCATCGAAATTTGAGTGTGATTCACTCTTCATTGTCGACAGTTGTCTCTATAATCACTCCATTTATTTTTATTATTTTCGATTTATAAAAATTTAAAAAAACTGATAAGAAACATATACACCAATATAAACAAGTAGTTAATAGGTACTTAAAAATAGAGACCTAACACTAAAGCTCAAATATTAGGCTAAGGTCTAATAGGTAAATTTTGTCGACAGTTCTAATCTAGGTATATCAGCGTTCTTTACAGGGCTAATATAATGAAACACATCGAACAACACGCAATTTCTATAAACTCAGCCGAGAGTTACTGGCAACAACAAGCTGAACACCTTGCATGGTATAAAAAGCCTAAAACAATATTGTCGACAAACTGTGATTCTTGGCATGAGTGGTTTGCTGATGGCGAATTGAACTCTTGTTATCTCGCCTTAGATTATCATGTAGAACAAGGTAGAGGCTCGCAAACAGCACTCATATATGATTCCCCTGTTACCGATAAAAAACAAAAATTTAGTTATTTTGAATTAACCAGTTTAGTGGCAAAGTTTGCTGATGTGCTCAGAGCACAAGGTGTTACTAAGGGAGATCGCGTATTAATCTATATGCCAATGATCCCACAAGCAGCCATTGCAATGCTCGCATGTGCTCGATTAGGCGCGATACACTCGGTTGTTTTCGGTGGCTTTGCTGCTAATGAGTTGGCTGTACGAATCAATGATGCAAAACCTAAAGTTATTGTCGGGGCTAGTTGTGGTATAGAAATAACAAAAATTATTGCTTATAAACCATTAATTGACCAAGCCATTGAGATTGCTACTCATAAACCTCTACATTGCATAATTTACCAAAGAGATGAAGCTCCAGCTGCGCTATTACAGAGCAGAGATCTTGACTGGCAAGAGCAAATGGATGTTGCTGTAGAAATTCCACCCGTTTCTGTTAAAAGTACAGACCCTCTCTATATTTTGTATACCTCAGGTACTACAGGCAAACCCAAAGGTGTAGTTAGAGATAATGGCGGTCATGCTGTAGCTATGCTTTATAGCATGAAGAATATCTACGGCATGCAGCCCGGAGATACCTTTTGGGCAGCCTCTGACGTTGGCTGGGTTGTCGGTCATTCTTATATTATTTATGGCACGTTGATGGCTGGTTGCACAACCATAATGTTTGAAGGTAAACCTATTAAAACCCCTGATGCTGGTGCATTTTGGCGCGTATGTGCTGAGTATAAAGTAAATGCTTTATTTACAGCCCCTACCGCTTTTCGTGCTATTGGAAAAGAAGACCCTGAAGGCGACTTTTTAAAAGATTACGACCTTTCTTCATTAAAGCGTTTATATCTAGCAGGAGAGCGCTTGGATCCAGCAACCTATCATTGGCTTCAAGAAAAGACACAATTACCGGTAATAGATCATTGGTGGCAAACAGAAACAGGTTGGCCAATTGCCAGTACACCATTAGATGACGGCTGTGGCAACTTGGTGGCAACAAAAGCAGGTTCCGCTGGTTTTCCTATCGCAGGCTTTGATGTACAAATTCTTAATGCAAGTGGTCAACAAGTTGCCACAGGAAAACAAGGAAGTGTTGCCATAAAGTTACCACTTCCACCCGGCTGTTTAGCCACTATTTATCGTGATCCTGAGCGCTTGATATCCGGATATTTATCAACTTATCCTGGCTATTATATGTCAGGGGATGGTGGCTATATTGATGACGATGGTTATTTATTTATCATGGGTCGCATTGATGATGTTATCAATGTTGCAGGTCACCGCTTATCAACAGGGGAAATGGAAGAGGTATTATCGGCACATCCCGCAGTTGCAGAGTGTGCCGTTGTCGGCATTAATGATTCATTAAAAGGGCAAGTTCCTTTAGGTTTAGTTGTGATAAAAAATGGCATTACCACCACTGATCAGGACCTAATAAGTGAATTAAAACAAAGTATTCGTAATGATATTGGCTCAATAGCCTCTTTGAAAGATTTGCTTATTATTGATAGATTACCAAAAACCCGTTCAGGGAAAATATTACGTAAAACTCTTAGGCAAATGATTGATGGTCAAGAAATTGAAATTCCATCAACCATCGAAGATAGCCAAGTAATAACCGAGCTATCCACAGCGCTAATGAATATTAGTAAAGCATAAATTTTATTTTGAGTCCTTCATTAAACATAGGGAAATGTTAAATGAAACTACTCCATAGATAATGCATAAAGTTAAATTAATAGTTTGAATAAATTGAATTTTTTTTAGGCTATTTCAACTTTTATATCCTATATTAATTGAGGCTAATTAGTAAAACTTCACGGAGAACAGGGATGCAAACCAAAAACACTGCGGTAAAAATAACTAAAACAACTAAAACAACAACCAAAAAACCTCAAGTGAACGCTAAAAATAAACAATCTATAGCGAATTCATCTACAAGCGTCCCTAGTGATGACTTTGACATTATAGTGAAAGCAGAGAAAAAGCCAAATAGGTCATCAGATCCAACACACCTTTATTTCACCGAAAAAGACTTATCCCGTATTTTAGCGAACTTAGATACCTTGCGTGATGAGGTTTATCCTATTCCTTTTGAGCAAGAAGATCAGCAAAAGAAATCACAACCCTTCCCATCAGTTTGCCTAATAGGTTTAGGCCGATGTGGATCAAATATAGCATTAGATGTTGCCTCATTGGTTCATAGCGCTCGAAATTATTACTTAAACGAATTTCATAATGAAATGAAAAAAGCTAAAGAGCGTGAAGGCAGTTCGTTAAAGTGGATAAAACGAAGCTTAAAACTACAAAATAAAAAATCAAACAAACCGGTATTTTTAATTGAACCCTTGGTCATGTTAGGCGACTTAGATAAAGATATTGAAGGCAGAATTAGATATTCTTCACAAAGTTATGATAAAGATTTTCTTGATGATTATAGTAAGCTAAAAATAATGGATTTATCTGAAGTCCACGCCGGCGGCGCTGGTAATGCGCCTATTTTAGGACAATACCTTGCTAAAATGATCCTCAATAAAGAAACAGAACATTTCAGTAATACTGACTGGCAATTCATTCACTCTTATCTTATTGATTCATGTGGTATTAAAGCCAACCAATCACGTCTATATTTTTATATTTTTAGTGCTGGCGGCGGAACTGGCTCAGGTATGGCGTCAGAATTTGGTCTAGCTCAGCAATACTCTTACATGAGTAAAACCTTTGAAATTCGCTCAGAAAAAGAAATAGCAACTCACGGACAAAATTTTGTTTTCGAGCCTATTTTTACCAGCGGCATTTGTATTTTGCCCAATATTAGCGATTCAAGTGTTGAAGTTTCAGAAGCACTCCATATCAATGCAGGACGTTTATTATGTAAGTATTTGGCTGAAGAGTGGGATTTCTCTTACAACCTAGATAATGAGAAAGAACATGTAGAAGGTGAAACACCTTATAGAATTAGACCATGGAACGCCATGATGCTGATATCAAATGACATTATGCGTTATGCAGAGCAAAGTGATACCAATGGTGGCATTAAATATATTGATGTCAATACCATGGAAAAGCATGCCAACCAGTATATTAGCCAACAAATTTTCAATATATTAACAGCACAAGCTGTCACTACCGATTACGATGATAACTACTTTCGTCGCGCGGGTATCGATATAGGGGAAACTATTCGTTTAGATGCCAATGATTTATTTATGAGTTTAGCTGGTCCCGTTGCTATCGCGTATGCTGAATCTGTGGTCGCTGATTCTCCACCTGAAAATCATGATCAAAAGCAGCCTAGCTTTAATGGTGAAAAATCTATATTAGATGTTGATGATCTCTTTTTCCGCTCAATTGATTTACCGCACTTTAATGATGCTACACAAGCCATTGAAGGGGTAAGTTTATTACCGATTGAGTCAGAGCAATATAAGATAGCTTTAGAGAAATATAAAAGTTCAGGTTTTGATGCTAAACATTTAAAAGAACTTCACTTTTTCAAAAACTGCTCATCCATTGTTTCTATTATTTCACTGCCTAAAGACTACAAACTGTCTTATATGGACTTGAATAAATTAAAAATGCACCTAAACAATTTATTCCCTAATACCACCTTGAAACGGTATGCGCTAGTCATTGGTGCATCAGCTAATTTATCGTTAACAACCTTAATTGCTAAGAGTCCTTGTTTAAGTGATGACTTTTTAACACTTATAGTTTCTTACATTAAACGCTGTTTTGCTAAAGAGGAATATCGTTTCGATGAATCCTTAGATATTGCCATTATCGACTTTATTAAAGCACCAGTGTTTGATGAATCAAAATTAGAGGAAATGTTAATTGAGCATGAGAATCCGGCAAAAATACTCGATACCAACTGGTATGCTATCAAACCTATGTATGAAAAGAAGTATAGAGAATTAGTACGCGATGAGAAGAAGTTTACTTCTATTAACGATATTCGATTAACCATTGATAGTGTCAAAAAATCAATACATTACCTGAGAGAAATATATCGTCATCGAATCAGTAAAACGAAGGTTATCTCACTCAATAAAATGTCATCTAAGCAGGATGTTTTATAGTATCTATTGAGAGCCCCGTGACTCGAGCGAAATGAAAGTCGCGGGGTAGTTCAATAACTAAAGGTCTTATTTAGTCTTTAGTTATATGACTGTTATAAGGCCAAACATCTTTCCGATCTTCTTGCTTTTCACCTTCTTGTTTACTAGAAGGTGATTTTGTAGCTGTATCCTGCGCACCTTTTGCTTCGCTTTTATTATCGGCGTTGTTTAACGAGGCAGAAAGCTCTTCAAGTTCACTCATGTTTGCAGCAACCTCTTTAGGCTGAGCGGTATTAACAGCCGTTTTACTCGAACCTTCAACGGCTTGATTAATTTCAGCCATTTCACTTACCGTTAATTCTCGCCATTGTCCAGGGGTCAAATCTCCTAACTCAACTTTCATAATACGTGAGCGTTTTAATGTCATCACTTCATAGTCAAGGTATTCACACATGCGGCGAATCTGTCGGTTAAGCCCTTGCGTAAGGATAATGGTAAAAACAAAGCGGCTTTTAACTTGCACGATACAAGGCTTGGTAATCGTACCTAGAATTGGTACGCCACGAGACATGCGCTCTATAAATCGCTCGCTAATAGGTTTATCTACAGTGACAATATATTCTTTGTCGTGAGCATTTTCCGCTCGTAAAATTTTATTAACAATATCACCATCACTGGTTAGAAAAATTAAACCTTCCGACGGCTTGTCTAAACGACCGATAGGGAATATACGCTTCTTATGCCCTATTGCATCAATAATATTGCCGCGTACATGCTTTTCAGTGGTACAGGTAATACCGATAGGCTTGTTATAAGCAATATAAATACGATCCGATTTATCATCACTAATTGGCTCTATTTCAAAACCATCGACTTTAACAACATCACCCGATAATACTTTAGTACCAAGCTCTGGTATTTTATCATTGATGGTTACACGGTTACCTTCTATCATTTTATCGGCACTACGGCGCGAACAAAAGCCAGAATCACTAATGTATTTATTTAAACGTTTTGGGGGAGTCGTGGAGGTCAAATTATTCGCTGCTTATTTTGTTGTAGTATATTCTCAATATTCGTTATTATACTCAAAACCAACACTAATGTATTAATCATATTTAATTCATACCAAGTCCATTAAGTTATTTCCCACTCAGCGGGAATTAAAAGGCTTAGAGGCAAGGCATTGATTGATGAGAATGGTTATTCCCTTCTCAAAATCAATAACGATGTATGTAAACCTTTACCTTTTATTAGGTACTCGCCCTTGGAAGCTTGTCAGAAAAGCAATAACTTCACAAATTTGTTAGGTAATGGAATTGGTATAACTATGTTAATTTTTGCTCACAGAGGTGCCAGCGGAGTTGCACCAGAAAATACGCTACGATCCATTCGAACAGCATTAGACGCTGAAGTCGATGGTGTCGAAATAGATATTTATGAAGTTGACGGTAAGTTATTTGTTATTCATGACCGATGGCTGCACAGAACCACATCAGGACAGGGGCAAATCTTTCACCATGACTATCAGCATTTACGCAGTTTAGATGCCGGAGATGGTGAGGTTATCCCCACCTTAGATGAAGTTTTAACTCTTATAGCCGGTAAATGTACTATCAATATTGAATTAAAAGCGGTGAAAAATATAACGCTCTTATTTTCTTATATTGATGAAGCGATTAATACCACGCCACTATTGAGTAAGGATGTTTTATTTTCATCTTTTAATCATCGATTATTACATGCTATCCACCAACAGCGCAGTGATTTTGCTATAGGTGCTCTTACAGCATGTTACCCATTAGAATATGCAAAGTTTGCCGAACAACTCAATGCTTATTCGGTGCACCTTAGTGTCGACTTTATTAGCAAAAATTTTGTCGCGGATGCCCACCAACGTGGCTTAAAAGTATTTGTATATACGGTAGATGAATTAGAAGATATCAATGCAATGAAACAATTAGGGGTAGATGGTATATTTTCTAATTACCCAACAAAAGCCAAAAGCCATGTTGCGCATTTAAATAGGAATTAATGCATAGAATCTTAGCTTAGAAAGCACGACTAAAAGACACTGACCTTTAGCTTTTATACTTCCTATGTAGTGAGTAGCTTATTAATAAATAATAAGCTACTTTAAGCCACAAGCTATTAACTCTCATTAGTTAATACTTGCTGTCCACCTTGCATTAAACGGCTCAATGGATTTACACCAAATTGATAACAGAGCTCTGCAGGTTGAGCAATATTCCATAACGCAATATCAGCATCAAAACCAACCGCTAGTTGTCCTTTACTTTCAGATAACCCCAATGCCTTAGCGCCATAACAAGTAATGCCTGCTAAAGCTTCAGATGGTGTTAACCTAAATAAAGTACATGCCATGTTTAGCATTAGATGAATATTATGAATAGGAGACGTACCAGGGTTTGCATCTGTTGCAATAGCCATAGGCACTTGATATTTACGTAGTAAATCTATCGGAGGTAACTGGGTCTCTCGCAGAAAATAAAATGCTCCCGGTAATAATACTGCTGTCATGCCAGACGTTTTCATCGCTTTAATACCTGCTTCGTCTAAAAATTCAATATGATCGGATGATAAAGCATTATAATTTGCAGCAAGTTCAGAAGCGCCTAAGTTAGACAATTGCTCTGCATGAACTTTAATAGGTAAACCATGAGATTGTGCGGCATCAAAAACACGTTTAGTTTGCTCAAGGCTAAAGCCAATGCCTTCACAAAACACATCAACGGCATCCGCTAAATTTTCGCTAACCACTTGTGGCAACATTTCATCACAAACAATGTCTAAGTAGCCATCAGCATCATCTTTAAATTCTGTTGGTAGCGCATGCGCGCCAAGAAATGTACGCTTGATAGTGACAGGGAGTTCATCTGCTAACAAACCTGCAACGTTTAACATTTTAATTTCGTTAACCGTGTCTAAACCGTAACCTGACTTAATTTCTACCGTGGTAACACCTTGTTGATGTAAAGCAGTTAAACGCGGTAAAGCACTGGCAAGTAACTCTTGCTCACTGGCTTTTCTTGTTGATGTAACGGTTGAAACGATGCCACCACCAGCGTTTGCTATTTCTTGATAGCTTTTACCTTGTAAGCGCATTTCAAATTCGTTGGCTCGATTACCGCCATAAACTAGGTGTGTATGACAATCAATTAATCCCGGAGTTAACCACTGCCCCTTACCATCAATCACCTTAACTTTATCTGCATCATAACTTGGTAGCTCGGCTTCTTTTCCTAGCCAGACAATTTTCCCCTCTGCGATAGCCAATGCGCCTTGGTTAACTTCACCATAGCTATTGCCACCATCAGTCATAGTAGCCAAATTAACGTTAATATAAAGGGTTTGCCAAGAATTTGAATTAGTCATAAAAGTGCCTGATAATCGTGATAAAATAGTTGTCACTTGAAATAAAAAAGATCCGCATCAACTTACTTATAAAAGTTATTGCTAAAATAAAGATAGTTATAGTCTTTAATCGCCAAGTTTGCTCTCTGGTAAGCTAATCTTACCGATTTAATATAAATTCTACCTTTTATCCTATCAACACACAACTTGTATATACAACCCTTGCCTTTTACTGAGATTTATGCGACCTTATCATTAAGTTAACTTCAGAACCCGCCTAAATACGGCGCAAAACACAATGGCAACGAACAGCGATAACACAGAAAATAAATCAGCTAAACCGGCTAAATATACCGTGATAAAACAATATATTCGTGAAAATATTGAATCAGGTGAGTGGCCGCAACATGCCAAAGTACCTTCAGAAAATGAATTAACAGTACAATTCAATGTTAGTCGTATGACTGCCCGTCGTGCTTTACAAGAGCTCACTGAACAAGGAATTTTAGTACGTTCTCAAGGCGCTGGTACTTTTGTCGCTACCTTTAAATCACAATCGTCATTACTTGAGATTCGAAATATTAGTGATGAGATTAGTGAGCGTGGTCATCAGCATAAAGCTAAACAGTTATTACTAAGATCGATTGCTGTTACTGAAGAGTTAGCCATTTTACTCAACTTAAAAAATAATGAACATGTGTTTTATTCTGAGATATTACATTTTGAAAATGATCAATCGATCCAATTAGAGCAACGTTATGTAAATGCCAGTTTAGTGCCTGAATATTTATTACAAGACTTTACAGTAATAACCCCACATGAATACCTGTCTTCTGTAGCACCATTAACCGAAGCAACACATGAAATTGAAGCGGTTCAAGCAAGTTCAGCAATTTGCTCACAATTAAATATAGAAGCGAACACCCCTTGTTTACAAGTCAAACGTCGTACTTGGTCTAAACAAGGCGTTGTTAGTGTCGCTATTTTAACATCACCCGGTGATAAATATCGCTTAGGTAGTCACTTAGTTTTTTAAGCGTTATCAAAGTAGATACTTTAACTAGCTTATAACTCAGCTCACCCATTCCATGAAGCACTTGAGAAAAGAGTTGATACTACTTTCGAAATGAGTTTCAGAGCTATTCCTGTTTATACTGAATAGCTCTGATATTTTACATTTACAGTGATAAATTATTTAAAATATCATCATCAACTAGGTTCGCTAAAGTCACCTTAAGTTTAGGCGTTCTGGCCATTTCGCGTTTTATTGCAAAATTAGCTTCTGAGTTACGTGCCCAACTTCGACGTGCAATACCGTTGTTAACATCAAACAACAACATTGATTTTAGTTTACGCTCCGCATCAGCAGTACCATCAAGTAACATACCAAAACCGCCGTTAGTTACTTCACCCCAACCAACACCGCCACCATTATGGATAGAAACCCAAGTAGCACCACGGAAGCTATCACCAATAACATTATGAATAGCCATATCAGCAGTAAATCGACTACCATCATAAATATTAGAGGTTTCACGGTATGGTGAATCGGTACCACTAACATCATGATGATCACGACCTAATACTACCGGGCCAATTTCACCGCTGTTAATGGCATCATTAAAGGCTTTAGCAATTTCCATTCTTCCTTGTGCATCGGCATAAAGAATACGAGCTTGCGAGCCAACCACTAAATTGTTTTGCTTGGCGTCTTTAATCCAAGTGATGTTGTCTTGCATTTGTTGCTGAATTTCTTCAGGCGATTCTTGCATGAGTTTTTCAAGAACACTTGCAGCAATGGCATCAGTTTTATCTAAATCTTCAGACTTACCCGAAGCACATACCCAGCGAAATGGTCCAAAGCCATAATCAAAACACATAGGGCCTAGGATATCTTGCACGTATGATGGATATTTAAAGTCAATGCCATTTTCAGCCATAACATCGCCACCGGCGCGTGAAGCTTCAAGTAAAAATGCATTACCGTAATCAAAGAAGTAAGTGCCGCGTGCTGTATGTTTATTTACTGCATCGGCATGGCGTCTAAGTGTTTCTTGCACTTTAACTTTGAACACTTCTGGCTCTTCTCGAATTAATCTATTCGACTCTTCATAGCTAACATCTACCGGGTAGTAACCGCCTGACCAAGGGTTATGTAATGAGGTTTGGTCTGATCCTAAGTGAATGAAAATTTCTTGTTCGAAAAAGCTTTCCCATACATCTACTATGTTACCTATGTAGGCAATTGATACCACTTCCTCGGCAGCTTGTGCTTCTTTAACACGTGTTACCAATTCATCCATATTATCAATTAACTCGTCAACCCAACCTTGCTGATGACGCTTAGTAGCAGCATTGGCATTCACTTCTGCACAAACTGTAATACAATTAGCAATATTACCCGCTTTAGGTTGCGCACCACTCATGCCACCTAAACCTGCTGTTAGGAATATTTTCCCCTTAGAGGTTTCGCCCTTAGTTAATACCTTACGAAAGGCATTCATCACCGTGATAGTAGTGCCATGAACAATGCCTTGTGGGCCAATGTACATGAAAGAACCTGCAGTCATTTGTCCGTATTGCGTAACACCTAGAGCATTAAATTTTTCCCAATCATCTGGTTTAGAGTAATTAGGAATCATCATACCATTAGTAACCACAACGCGTGGTGCTTCTGCAGATGACGGGAATAATCCCATAGGATGACCAGAATAAAGGTGTAAAGTTTGGTCATTTTCCATTTCACTTAAATACTTCATCGACAACAAGTATTGTGCCCAGTTTTGAAAAACTGCACCGTTGCCGCCATAAGTAATTAGCTCTTCAGGATGCTGTGCCACAGCAGGATCTAAATTGTTTTCAACCATTAACATGATTGCCGCAGCTTGCGTACATTTAGCTGGGTAATCGCTAACCGAACGTGCTTTCAAAGCATAACTTGGCTTGAAACGGTACATATAAATACGACCGAAATCTTTTAGCTCTTGAGCAAACTCAAGCGCTAATTCTTGATGCCATTCTTTAGGGAAGTAACGCAGTGCATTTCGTAACGCTAACTGTTTTTCATCGCTATTAAGAATATCTTTACGTTTCGGAGCACGGTTTGCATCTGCTGGGTAAGGCTTCGCTTGTGGCAAGACACTTGGAATACCTTGTTTAATTTCTTCTTGGAAAGTCATTGCTGTTATCATAGTAATGGTCCCTTTATTAATGGTTTAAGCTAACGGTAAACGCTTGTGACTTAACTAATCTGATCATGGCATCAATGTCAGGCTTTAATAGTCTATCTTCTTCAAGTTTAGCGACTTTATCTCTGATTATTTTGTGGTTCAATTCAATAATATCAGAACATTTATTTGGGCGTCTAAACTCAAGAGCTTGCGCCGCATACATTAACTCAATAGCCAATATTTTTTCTAAATTACCTAAAATTTGATTTAATTGTCTGCCAGAAATACTACCCATAGAAACATGATCTTCCTGACCCATAGAGGTAGGAACACTATCAGCAGATGGTGGGAAACAAAGTGATTTGTTTTCTGTTACCAATGCAGCTGTTGCATATTGCGGGATCATCATGCCTGAGTTTAAGCCACCTGCAGAGGTCAATAATCTTGGTAAACCGTGAATACCTTCTAATAATAGGTAACAACGTCTGTCTGAAATGTTGCCCAACTCTGATGCGGCAATCGAAGCATAATCAAGCACCATTGCCAGCGGTTGGCCATGAAAGCTACCACCTGAAATTGCTTCTTCGCTACTGATAACAATTGGGTTATCAGTAACCGAATTCATTTCAATTTCAACTAATTCTTCTAAGTGATAATAGGCATTACGTGATGCGCCATGCACTTGTGGAATACAACGTAATGAATAAGGGTCTTGTACACGGTCACATTCTTCATGATCAGCCATGTTTTGTGAATCTTTAAAGAACTCTCTCATGCGCGCCGCAACAACAAGGTTACCTTTAAAGGCACGTGTTTGATGTAGCTCGTCTCTAAATGGAGATTCGCTGCCTTGCATGCCTTCAATACTCATTGCACCTGTCATATCAGCTAGGTCTAATAAGTAGCGCATTTTAGTTAATGCTGTGATGCCATGCGATAAAATAAATTGTGTGCCGTTAATTAATGCCAAACCTTCTTTTGCTTGCAGGTCCATAACTTCTAGACCATGTTCGCTTAGTAGTGGTGCTGCTGGCACTATTTCTCTATTTTTCCCCTCTTCACCTTGCCAAAATTCACCTTCGCCTAATAATGGTAAAAATAAGTGAGAAAGTGGTGCTAAATCACCGGATGCACCTACAGAGCCTTGCTCAGGTACCACGGGAATCAAATCAAGTTTGATAAACGCTAACATACGTTCTACTACTTCAAGGCGAATACCTGAAAAACCTTGACTAAGTGCGTGTACCTTAGTGATAAGCATCAGCTTTGAAATTGCTTTTTCAATTGGCTCACCAACACCTACCGCATGAGTGATAAGCAGGTTTTTTTGTAATAAATTAGTATCTTCAGGAGAAATTTGTGTATCGCATAACGGACCAAAACCCGTATTAATACCATAGACTGCTTTGTCTGAAGCGGCCATTTTATCGACTCTTTGGCGACTTGTATTGATTTTATCTATCGCTTCTTGGCAAAGCTCAGCTTGAATACTGCCGTTAGCAATACCATTTACGATATCAAGATTTAAACGGTCTATACCATATTTAAACGTCATCTGAATGCTCCTAAAATATCTATATGTTTTTTAGCAAAGTGCTATTTTTTTGTGCACAACGTGCAACTAATGAAGTTATTTTAACTTGCTCTATATGTTTTATAAATACATAATAATCGTAATTCATTCCGGATTTACCGAACTAATAAGAAGATAAGTATGCAAGTTCATGACGTTGATTTACGTTTACTGCGAATATTCGTCGCAATCGTTGAGTGTGGCGGTTTATCAGCGGCAGAGTCTCGCTTAAATATAGGCCGTTCTACCATAAGTGCCCACTTATCGGATTTAGAAGTTCGCTTAGGCATTAAATTATGTAAACGTGGTAGAAGCGGTTTTGAAATAACAGAAACCGGGCGAGTTACTTATCAAGCATCTTTAGAGCTACTACAGCAATGTGAAGCGTTTACCAGTACAGTAGCCAGTTCAAAAAACGAACTCTCTGGCCGGGTAACGATTGCGACTATTGATACTTTTGTCAGCGATCCTCGTTGTGGTGTTGCCCGTGTTATTTCAGCATTAAAGGCGAAGGGGGATAATCTCCAGTTTGATATAAATGTCTGTGAAGCTCGTGAAGTAGAAACATCAGTCGCCAATGGTCGATCGTTAGTCGGCCTTGGGGTGAGTCGCCATCATCTTCGCGGTTTGGATTATTACCCTTTGCATAATGAAACCAACTATCTCTATTGTGGTAAAGGGCACAAATTATTCAATTGTACTGATTCAGAAATTAATAAATTGCTTGAAACATCCGAAGTGATCACCAGTAACTATATGCGTGATAAAGAAGTTCGGAATGATGGTTTAAATTATCAAAACAGTGCTACCGCCTACCATGATGAAGGCATAGCTCACCTAATATTATCGGGTGAATTTATTGGTTATTTGCCAGAGCATTATGCCAACTTTTGGGTTGATAAGGACTTATTTAAGTCGATTCTTCCGCAAAAGTACTCTTATCAAATTCCCGTAATGCTGATTTCATCAAAAAACAACATCATCTCACCACTGGCAAAAGCCTTGATAGAAGAAATTAAGCGTTGCCATTCTTTTGAATAATGTGGAATTAGAGAACATAGTCACTCAAAAGTAAAAAACATACAAAAAAAGGGCTAGAAAATTAGCCCTTTTTAACGATTCGTCTCTACTTTTAAAGCGCAGCTCTAATTTCTTCTGCCGTTTTTAACCGTCGTATTTCGTCAAATAACTCATTAGCTTGTTGATAATGACCTTTTAAATATTTCAGCCACTGCTTGATACGATTACAATAATACTTACTCTTATCTCCGTGAGTTTCAAATTCTGTATAAGCCGATAATATAGCCAGTACTTCTGACCAAGGCATAATATCGCTTTCTTGTTTAATGACCTGTCCTAGGTTTGGAACAGTCAGTGCGCCACGACCAACCATAATATCAGTGCAGCCAGAAATTTCTCGACATTTCATTGCATCTTCTAAATTCCAAATCTCACCATTAGCGATTACGGGAATATTAATGGCATTTTTAATTTTAGCAATCCAATGCCAATGTGCAGGTGGCTTGTAACCTTCGACTTTAGTTCTGGCATGTACCGTAAGTTCATTGGCTCCTGCAGCTTCAACTGCTTGACCATTTTCTATGGCGAGGGTTTTGTCTTCATAACCCAAACGAATTTTAGCACTAACAATGGTGTCGCTAGGTACGGCTTCTTTAACGGCTTTTATTATTTGGTATAGGTTTTCAGGATCTTTTAATAAAATTGAGCCGCCACGATTTTTATTAACCGTTTTAGAGGGGCAACCAAAGTTTAAATCAATGCCACTTGAGCCAAGCTCAATCACCTTAGCGGCATTTTCAGCCATATAACCTGGATCTTGTCCCAGCAGTTGTACACGAACAGGTGTGCCCGCTTTAGTGCAGCTGCCGTAAACATCAGCATCAATTAACTCTGGGCAGTAACGATGAAAAACACGCTCAGGAAGAACTTGGTCAACCACGCGAATAAACTCAGTGACACAGAGATCGTAACTACCTACTTGCGTAAGTAAATCACGCATTCTGTAATCCAGCACGCCTTCCATAGGCGCAAGTACAACACGCATTAGTATGAAGATTCCTTTGTGGTTGTCATTAATTTAGCCGCTTTGTTTATCCGAAAACGAGTACTTACTTGAATGAGTAAAAAATAAAAAGCTAACGTTAAAAGGGCGACAGTAAGATGGATAAATAGTGTATGTGCCTGTATGCTTTTTTCCCATAAAAAAACGGGCCCAGCATAACTCACATAAAAAAGGTCTAAAATAGTGACATGAGCCCACACTACAATAAACAGTAGTTTAGCCTGATGGCGAGTGATAAATTTTATTGGTAGTAAATTCAAAGGTAGGCTCTGTAATAAATGTCCGCACTAGTATATCAAAAGCGTTAACGCCCTGTACTATATTCAGCTAAACATAAACAAAAGGCTCTACTCGACTTGTCCAAGCCATGTAAGTAAATCATCATGAAAAAATGTATAAGCTAACGCTTCAGAAGTTTTTTTACCTGAAACTATTTTAGGAGCGCTTACAGATATTAAGTCATTTTCTTCAAAATTAGGCCTTGGTAACCTTAAGGCGTTTGCCGCAGCTTGGTAATATTGCTTTTTCGTTACCTGAGTTGAACTAACACCATTAAAAATACCGCTATCGATATCACTTTGTAATAAAGTATGAATAAGACCGACGGCATCATGTTGATGAATCAAATTAACTATTGCCTGTGGGCTATTTAGCATACGACCATTTAAAAGAAACTTGCCAGGATGGCGGTTTGGACCGACTAAGCCAGCTAACCTAAGTACATAAGCCTTTTTATTAACTTGGTTATCATCTGAGTTGTTACCGCTATTTTTATTAAAACTATGCTCATTGAAATTTAGCACGGCTTGTTCAGCATCATTTAAGATGGATACTTTATCTGCAGTCAAATCTAACTCGATACTTTCATCAACCTGTCCAGATAAACCATTATATATAGCGCTGCTACTTAGTAGAATAATCTGCTCGACGTAATTCGCTACTTTTGCTGATTCAACTAGCTGCTTCACTTTGTCTGCATAGTCAACACGACCTTGCCTAAATTGTGGCGTAATAGCGATGACCAAACATTGCTGCTTAAAAATGGCGTGGGTATTTAGTAACGCCTGCTCTGCTGGTAAGCTCAAAACTTCAGCCTTGATACCTAGGCTTTTTAGCTGCGCAGTATTATCAATATTACTGCGCGTGGCAAGTACACTTATGTCTTGTGATTTTAACTGGTTCGCTAATGCACTACCTAACCATCCACAACCGACGATACCTACTGAGGAAACGGCCTTATCACTTACTTCGTTACTCTTCATATATCCTCTCATTACCTCTATTGAAGCTGCTCGAATGATTTTATTTGTTTAATTAACTCTTTAGCTAATCCATTAGGCATGGGGATTGATAGATTATATTGGGATATTTTCCAGCCTAAGTCTGTTTTGATTAATACCCCTGAGCCACGACAAATGCCGTAAGTATCACTAAATAATAACTCATCAAAAAAGGCAACCTGCCCTTTTTTAACCAAACTTATATGTCGCTTTTGGGGAGTGTAGAGCCAACCTTTACCTTTTGAAAAATATGGCATGACAAAGGATTTAAACTCTTCTTTAGTCCAGCGCTCTGTGGCATCAGTACCAAGAAAAATGGCATCTTGGCTAAGTAAGTCAAAATAAGGTTTTACCTGCGCATCTGCTGCAGCTTGATGAAAGCTATTTAATACTTTATCAATGCTATTTTTTTCCAGCATCACTTTATCATCAGCTATGCTGGAAAAACTCATTATACTCAGCACTAGCCCAAAAGTTAGCGTTTTCATTAATAGGAAAAGCGTATTCATGATTATTCTCTGTTTTTATTATCTATTAGTATTAATGGGCTTTATTTTTGCTTTTGTCTTTCGCAGCTAATACCACATAACTACCGGTAAAGGTTGCTGCTATCTTATCACCACTATAAAGGTGGGCGGTTAAATTAATGCGTGCATTTCTTCCCTGTTTCAAGCGGTTAAAGTCCCCCTCTACAGAGTCAACACTTACTATCGCATAGCCAATGCCCGTTATAGGTGCCTGGTATTTGATATTCGCCTCAGCAAGCACTATGTCACCTTTGAGCTGTAACTGCTGTAATTGTAAATACACCCAGCCCCAGCCAGATAATGTCGCTAAAGTATAAATACTTCCAGCAAACATAGTGTTATGTAAATTTTTATTAAAGTCTCCATCACAATGAGTCATAAGTTGCTCACCATCATAATAACTAATTTCAATATTCATCGCCTTACTGAGCGGAATAGTTTGGTGCCAAACATTTTGTAAGGATAAAGCTAAGTCTTGTTGATGCCTTTCATCAAGAGCTAACTCTTTACTCATGGTGAAGTGCTTAATTTCATCAAATAATAGGTGCGAAAAGCCCTTTGAGATATAACCAAGCTTCTGATAAAAAGATAAAGCAATTTCTCGAGCATTTAATGTAAGCTCTGTAATTCCCAATTTTTTCGCTTGCTGCTCTAGCGCTTCAATAATTTGTCGACCTAATCCCTTCCCTTGAGCTGACGGACAAACCGCCATAAAACGAATTTGTCCGCTGTACTGACTAGTTTTCTCTAAACGGCCAACGGCAAGCACCTTACGATTGTCATCCATTATCATACGATGAAAGCTTTCTTTTTCAAGGCTATCACGTTCGCTACCTAAGGCTTGCCCCCATGGTCGACGTAATACTTGCCAGCGCAGTTGGTAATATTGTTCGAATTCTAAAACGGTTTTTGGTGACCTGCAGAGATTCATTGGCTATCCTTACACTTATTCAATGTTATTTAAATTTAATTTAGGAACTGGTTAATGCAGCTGACAAAACATTTAGCCCAAGGTCGGTTAGTGTATTTAAGCAAACAACAAGATGCAATATCGGTCAGTGAAAATGATTATTACCGTTGGATGGCATTTAGTGATGTTGTGCAAAGTGTTATGAACAAACGTAAGCCCGGCCAATTGACCCTGCCACACCAAATAGCAATAATGTTACCACTACTTTTTTTTAGACCAACTCGTATTATTGAGTTGGGCCTAGGCGGCGGTAACCTCACACGATTTTTGCAGCATTTATCATCCAATGTAAATTTAACCACAGCTGAATACTCATCGCAGGTAATTGAGAGCTTTGAAAGTCATTTCAATCCAGAAAATATTGATTTCGATATAGTTTATGCTGATGGTATGACATGGTTAAAGGATCAGGACTCTGTAGACCTTGATTGGATTATTTGTGATGTTTATCAGTCGAAAGAATTTGGTTTTGATGTCATCATCAAACAGCTTGAGACCTTAACGGATAAGTTAGCCTCTCAATCATGTCTGTCAATTAACTTACCTGATATCAGCGATACTGATATCAATTTATGTTTAACAATATTACAGCAGTTACAGCCAAATCATCATATCACTTACTTTAATATTCCAAATTACCTCAACATAGTGATTCATTTAACACCCAAAAGTTGGTTACTGCACAAATTAATAAAACGAAATAAACAAAGCTATTTAACTCCGGTCATAGCACAGCGGTGGCGTAAATTTTGGCCCCATGGCCTACAACTTAATTAATGCTGTTATCTAAAGGTACAAAAATTATGACAATAAAAAAGCTTAGCTATTAAAAGTGATAACGAATACCTAGACTACTCATCAGCTGGAACTCTACATCGCTGTCTCGGCTACCTTGCTCTTTCACAAAGTTAATAGCTGGAGCAAGTGATGCATATACTGACCACTTAGGTGCAAACTTCCAATCAGCACCTGCAGGAGCTCGCAAAACAAAACCTTCTTTAATGTCGTTAGTATCATCCCACGCATAACCAGCGCCACCGGCAACGTAAAACGTTAGCGGTCGCTTTGAAAAAAATTTACTTTTTGACAATAAGTCGTAGTGCCAAAAAGCAACATCAACCCCCATGCCATCGGTACCAATAATAAATTCAAACGAGTTTCCAAATTGCACATTAACACTTAAACCGTAATCAACGGCAACTGCTAACTTAATAGTTGAGCTAAAATCCTGAGTTGATGGTGTTGAAAACACCCCAAGGATATCAGACTCTGCATTTGCTTGGTACGTGATCGCAAGTAAGCCTGTACAAGCGACAGCTTTACATAATTTATTCATTCTTATCACTTCCATAATGAAGGCTTTCATTTAACTGCTTAATATTTTATAAAAATTAAGCATAAAAAAAGGATGCCGAAGCATCCTTTTTATCAAAAAACAATTAAAAATTAATTATTTTTTAGCAGCTCGTTTAGCAGCATCAGCAGCTTTAACTTCTGCGATAACTACTTCAGCTACGTTGTTAGGACAAGGCATGTAGTGAGAGAATTCCATAGAGAATTGACCACGACCTGATGTCATTGTACGTAGAGATCCGATGTAACCGAACATTTCTGAAAGAGGTACGTCAGCTTTAATACGAACACCAGAAACACCTGCGTCTTGACCACCGATCATGCCACGACGACGGTTTAAATCACCAATAACATCACCAACGTGATCGTCAGGCGTAAACACATCAACTTTCATGATAGGTTCAATTAACTGTGCACCAGCTTTTGGAATTGATTGACGGAAAGCACCACGAGCAGCAAGTTCAAATGCAACAGCAGATGAATCGACAGCATGGAAACCACCATCGTATAATTCGATTTCAACGTCAAGTACAGGGAAGCCAGCAAGAACACCAGTCTCCATCATGCCTTTAAAGCCTTTCTCGATTGCTGGGAAGAATTCTTTAGGAACATTACCACCAACAACAACAGAGCTGAATACGAAACCAGAACCAGGTTCGCCGGGCTTGATACGGTAATCAATTTTACCGAACTGACCAGAACCACCAGATTGTTTCTTATGTGTGTAAGAATCTTCAATTGCAGTCGTGATAGTTTCACGGTAGGCAACTTGTGGCTTACCAACTTCTAATTCAACACCGTAAGTACGTTTTAGAATATCTACTTTGATATCTAAGTGAAGCTCACCCATACCAGATAAAATCGTTTCACCTGAATCTTGATCAGTTTCAACTTTAAACGTTGGATCTTCTGCAACCATTTTACCGATAGCAAGACCCATTTTCTCAGTTGAACCTTTATCTTTAGGTGTTACAGAAATTGAAATTACCGGCTTAGGGAATACCATAGCTTCTAGAACGATTGGGTTCTTAGGATCACATAATGTGTGACCTGTTTGAACACCACTTTTCATACCAACAATCGCGATGATATCACCAGCTTGTGCAGAAGTAAGCTCGTTACGATCATCGGCTTGCATTTCACACATACGGCCAACACGCTCAGATTTACCTGTTGCAGCATTAAGAATAGTATCGCCTTTCTTCAACGTACCTGAATAGATACGTACGAAAGTTAATGTACCAAAACGGTCATCTGTGATTTTGAATGCTAACGCTTTAAATGTTTCATCTGCAGAAACAAGTGCGTATTCACCGTTAGGCGCGCCTTCTTCATCAGTAAGTGGTTGTGGATCAACATCTGTAGGTGAAGGTAAGTAATCAACAACAGCGTCAAGAATGTTTTGAACACCCTTGTTTTTGAAAGCAGAACCACAGTAAGTCGGGAAGAAGTCCATAGTACGTGTACCTTTACGGATACAACGTTTGATGTCTTCCATAGAAGGCTCAGTGCCTTCTTCTAAATATGCTTCGAAAAGGTCATCATCTTGCTCAAGCGCAGTTTCAAGAAGCATTTCACGGTATTCTTCTACTTTCTCAACCATGTCCGCAGGAACATCTTTGATTTCAAAGTTTTCTGGAAGACCAGTGTCATCCCACACCCATGCTTTACGAGTAAGTAAGTCAACAACACCAACAAACTCATCTTCTTCACCAATTGGCAATACCATAACAAGTGGGTTAGCACCTAATACGTCTTCAGTCTGTTTAACAACACGGTAGAAATCAGCACCTAAACGGTCTAATTTGTTTACAAAGATAATACGTGCAACTTCTGAGTCGTTCGCGTAACGCCAGTTAGTTTCTGATTGTGGTTCAACACCACCAGAACCACAGAATACACCAACACCACCATCAAGTACTTTAAGTGAACGGTAAACTTCAACAGTGAAATCAACGTGACCAGGAGTATCGATAACATTGAAACGGTGATCGTTCCAGAAACAACTTACCGCAGCAGACTGGATAGTAATACCGCGCTCAGCTTCTTGTTCCATGAAATCAGTTGTTGACTCACCGTCATGTACTTCACCAGTTTTGTGGATCTGACCGGTTAATTTAAGGATACGTTCAGTTGTTGTGGTTTTACCAGCATCAACGTGAGCGAAGATACCAATGTTTCTGTATT
>Ga0209395_1000437_pt1 | contig 61661 bp, 61 predicted proteins | sample GOMGulsemesocosm_3_FD_184635 | JGI IMG/M metagenome (GOLD analysis project Ga0209395, IMG submission 184635) | Methane-oxidizing microbial communities from mesocosms in the Gulf of Mexico - GOM9D Gulf of Mexico (SPAdes) (version 2) | ecosystem: Environmental > Aquatic > Marine > Cold seeps...
ATGAATATTGGTTTAGGTGGCGGTGCAGCATCTTCGATGGCCTCTGGTCAATCAGCAGAAAATTTAGATTTTGCTTCTGTGCAACGTGAAAATCCTGAAATGGAACGTCGCTGTCAAGAAGTTATCGATAAGTGTTGGCAACTAGGAGAGCAAAACCCAATTGCTTTCATTCATGATGTGGGTGCGGGTGGTTTATCGAATGCCTTTCCTGAATTAGTTTCTGATGGCGGCCGTGGCGGCGTTTTCGAACTTCGTAATGTACCTAATGATGAACGCAGCATGGCGCCTCATGAAATCTGGTGTAATGAGTCTCAAGAACGCTATGTTATTGCCGTCTCAGACAAAAACTTAGCGACTTTCGAGAATATATGTCAGCGTGAACGTGCGCCATTTGCAGTTGTTGGTAGAGCAACCGAAGAAGCGCAATTAACAGTGACTGATGCACACTTTGCCGGCAACGACAAATTAGATACACCAATTGATCTACCCCTTGATGTTTTATTAGGTAAGACCCCTAAAATATTCAAAGATGTACAAAGTGCTACCGCTACAGGTGATGAATTAAACGTTAGCGAAATTAAAATTGAAGATGCTGCAAATCGCATTTTGAGTTTACCAACAGTTGCTGAGAAAACTTTCCTAATTACCATTGGAGATCGAAGCGTAACCGGTATGGTTAACCGTGACCAAATGGTTGGCCCATGGCAAGTACCTGTCGCTGATTGTGGTGTTACCGCTTCTGCGCTTGATTCTTACCACGGTGAAGCAATGTCATTAGGTGAACGCACGCCTGTTGCTTTATTAAACTTTGGCGCTTCGGCTCGTTTAGCTGTAGCAGAATCACTAATGAATATTGCCGGTACTGATATCGGTGATTTAAACCGTATCAAGCTGTCAGCTAACTGGATGTCTCCTGCAGGTCACCCTGGTGAAGATGCTGGCCTTTACGAAGCAGTTAAAGCCATTGGCGAAGAATTATGTCCCGCACTTGGTTTAACTATTCCGGTTGGCAAAGACTCAATGTCAATGAAAACTAAATGGCAAGAAAATGGTGCAGAGAAAAGCGTTACCTCACCGATGTCATTAATCATCACCGCTTTTGGCGCGGTAGAAGATATTCGCAAAACAGTGACCCCAGAATTAAGAACAGATAAAGGCGATACGCGTATTGTTGCCATTGATTTATCAAAAGGTAAAAACCGTTTAGGTGGTTCATGTTTAGCACAGGTTTATAAACAACTTGGCAATGAAACTCCAGATGTTGATAGCCCTGAAACATTGAAAGGTTTCTTTAATGCGATGCAAACTTTAGTTCGTGATGAAAAGCTTGTTGCTTATCACGATATTTCTGATGGTGGTTTATTTACTACCGTTTGTGAGATGGCATTTGCGGGTCACACCGGTGTTGATATTGACTTAACTAAATTAACGTCAGCTTCTGGCAATGATGTTGACGTCTTATTTAGTGAAGAACTTGGCGCAGTAATTCAAATTCGTGAAAGCGATGTTGACGCGATTCACGCTATTTTAGCCGAACACGGTGTATCAGACTGTTGCACTAACATTGGTCGACTTAATAACGAAGACACTATTCGCTTTACCCGTGATGGTGAGCTAGTGCTAGAAAATTCTCGTACTTATTACCGTACTACTTGGGCACAAACCACCTATAAAATGCAATCAATGCGTGATAACCCTGCTTGTGCGCAAGAAGAGCATGATGTCAAGTTTGACACTGAAGATCCTGGTTTACAGGCCAATTTAAGCTTTGACATTAATGAAGACATCGTTGCTGATTTAATTGCTAAAGATGCGCAACAAGGGTCTAATCCGCGCATTGCTATTTTACGTGAGCAAGGTGTTAACTCTCATGTTGAAATGGCAGCAGCGTTTGATCGCGCTGGCTTTGTTGCCATTGACGTACATATGTCAGACATACTTGCTGGCCGTACTGACTTAGCTGATTTTAACGGCTTAGTTGCTTGTGGCGGTTTCTCATACGGTGACGTATTAGGTGCTGGTGAAGGTTGGGCCAAGTCAATTTTATTCAACCCGAATGCCAAAGCCATGTTTAAAACATTCTTTGAACGTGAAGATACTTTCTCATTAGGCGTGTGTAATGGCTGTCAAATGATGTCTAACCTAAAAGAAATTATTCCTGGAAGTGATGCCTGGCCTCATTTTGTACAAAACAAATCAGAACGTTTTGAAGCGCGTTTCTCATTAGTTGAAATTCAAGAGAGCCCATCAGTTTTATTTGACGGTATGGCTGGCTCAGTAATGCCAATCGCTGTTTCTCACGGCGAAGGGCATGCTGAATTTAGCTCTGACGCTGCCATTGATGCCGCCAATAATTCAGGCACAGTGTCAATGCGTTACGTAAATAACTACGGTGATGTGACTGAAACCTATCCGGCTAACCCGAATGGCTCAGTTGATGGAATTACCTCGTTAACGACAACAGATGGTCGTGTTACCATTATGATGCCGCATCCTGAACGCGTTTTCCGTACTGTTGCTAACTCATGGCATCCTGATAGCTGGGGTGAAGATTCACCTTGGGTACGCATGTTCCGCAATGCTCGTAAGTTTATTGGTTAATCTTTTTGCTATTAAACCCTAATCATTTGTCAAAAGTACTCACTGACATTCGTCAGCTCCGTGCTTTTTCCTTTGATTTGGGCTAACTAGCGGCAAGATAAACAATAAAATAGAACCGGATAATTTCTATTAAGAAATTATCCGGTTTTTTATTACTTTTTAAATCAAAGATAACTCTGCTAAAGTAATTTCACTTTAATAACAATAACAAGTGAAAATTATGAAAGATCATGACTGCTCACCATTAACTGACTATATTGAATACCCACCAGCAGAGATGCTTGAGCGCTCAGAGCAATTTTATCAAGACATAAAACGTCGTCATTCTATTCGCAGCTTTAGTAAAAAAGCAGTAGATAAAAGCATTATTGAAAATTGCCTAAAAGCGGCAGGAACTGCACCTAGTGGCGCTAATCATCAACCTTGGCACTTTGTTGCCGTAAGCTCGGCTAATATAAAAAAACAAATTAGAGAGCAAGCTGAGCATCATGAAAGAGGTTTTTATGATGGGCGTGCAGGTGAAGAGTGGCTTGATGCCTTAAAAGAGCTAGGCACTGATGCTAACAAACCTTACCTAGAGCATGCGCCATGGTTAATTGCTATTTTTAGTCAGAAAAAAGGCGGTATAAGTGAAGAAGATAAAAACACTAATTACTATGTGCATGAATCGGTTGGCATAGCGACAGGCTTTTTAATCAACGCCTTGCATAACGCAGGTTTAGCAACCTTAACACATACACCAAAGCCAATGTCGTTCTTAAATAAAGTGTGTAATCGTGGCGATAACGAACGCGCTTATATGCTGTTAATTGCAGGTTATCCCGCAGATGATGCAAGCGTACCTACGCATGCACAGGTGAAAAAGTCGCTAGTTGATATAGCGACTTTTTTATAATAAATCGGGACACATGGGCTGAACGAGTACTTAGCCCAGTAACATTCCTAAGCCATCAGTTAACATTTTTTTAGCTTTTTGACCTTGCTCAGTATTTAAGTAGCTTTGAGCACTAGAAATGAAGTTACTGATCATTTCTGGCTTTAAACCTAAGGCTTCAAATTGTTTTTTTACATCATTAATTGACTTTAATGATTCACTGTATTCTGCAGCCTTATCAAGTAACCCGCTTAAGCTATCACTTGAGCCTGAAGTAAGCTTACTAATATCAGGCATTTGGCTAACTAAACCCTCAGTACCAGGCAATGACTTGGCAAGTTGACTAAACTGCTCTGCTGAAACGTTATTTTTAACATAATTTAAAATAGCGCCCATACCACCAGATGCTTGATCAGAGTTAACATTTAAAGCATTCGTTAGCATACCAACTAAACCTTCTGCACTTGGCATTGCTGAAGTATTAGTATTAACGCTTTGTTCTTTAGTCTCACCTAAGCCAACTAAGTTTTTCAGGCTGTCAAGCCAGCTTGTTTCTTCTGCCAATACAGAAGTACTCAATGTTGAAATCGTTAGTAATAGAATCAATTTTTTCATAAGGGGGCTCGTCATTTTCATCCGTAATTATTTTGTGGCGCTAAGTGTACAACATTTTATATAACGGTATATAGCCCTATATTTACCTAACAATTAGTTCCTGCGGCTTAATCCATATCGACATCGAAAATCAGCTAAGTAATGCATGTTAAAATATATTGTGAAACGATAACTAGCAGGATAAATATGTTGTTCTGGTCTTATTCGCCTTTTTGAAGATAAACGAATTATCAGACAATAACCTTCAAAATTCAAAAATAGCGTCAACAATGAGCACAAGTACCCTTAAATTAATCATACAAAATCTAACTGAATATCAGTACAGCCTTTTTTACAACGAACACCTGAGTTTTCACTACCTACAGTGGCATTGTTCTTAGGTGTTAGTAAACAAAGTGGCTGATGACATGTAGGACAAAGCACTGTTTGTCCTGCCAACACTTTTTTCAATAGCCGTCTTTGGTCGGCAAAGGAGTTTTTACTTTTTTTTTGCAATTGGGCAAACTGCTTAATATCAATCATATTGTTTCCAAACCTTCATTATTTCTTTAACTACAATAAGTAAAAATCACAAGCAGTAAAAACCATTAAATTTACCCTGAAATGGTTCGCTACTCGTTTCAAGTAGCTCTTGATAGGCAGTAATATTTTCATAATTAAGCGACATTTCTGGGTAGGCGGTTATTTCCCATGGTAATGTTTCATTATCTTGAAATGGTGTAAATGATAGCTTTTGATTGTTCTCTAATAATAACTGGCCAAATTGTAATGCTAGCGCTTGTGAAGGAAATAACACGGAAAACTCTAATTCTCTTATTCTTTCTAAGTCATCTCCAGCTTGTTCCATTTTCCATAAGGTTTCACCAGTTCTATCGTCTGGGAAAAGGGTTAAATCACGATTCATTGGCAACTCTTCAGTTATACCTAATGAAAAAATGAATGATCTATTCATTTCTTCAATTGGTATTATTCACATTTAAAAAAGGAAATTATTAAAACTCATGGTACCTGATAACGCTTAATGGGTAAAAGTGTTAAGCTCATCAATATTGATTTTATTTTTTTTTATGCCGTTTATGACCCTTATTTTTGAGCACCATGTAAAATTTGATACCATTACTCATAATAGTGTTGATAGTGCTACTAGCACCGCTTTAACCGCACTTTTCGATAGCCTTGCCAACACAGAGCATGCCTTAAGTAAAGCTCAACTTAAACAAACGATTAGTAAGGGTGCATTATGGCTAACTCGGGGTAAACATACTCAAAGACTACGCCGCGTTAAAAAAGCATTGCAACAGGGTGATGAGTTGCACTTTTATTATAATGAAGCGGTGCTTGCTAGTGAAGTTCCAGCGGCTGTTTTAATCAGCGATGAAGTCCATTATAGTGTTTGGTATAAACCCTTCGGTATGCTTTCTCAAGGTTCTAAATGGAGTGACCATTGCACTATTGCCCGCTTTGCACAGCAATACTTTCCAGCTGAGCGTGCTGTTTTTATTGTTCATCGTTTAGATAAAGCAGCCACTGGGTTAATATTAATAGCCCACAGTAAAAAAGCAGCACAAGCCTTGTCAGCCATGTTTGAAAATCGCACCACTAATGGCAATGCCCTTAAGAAATATTACCAAATAATTGTTCATGGCAATCATAGCCTAAATGAGCAGCCGCAAGTGATCACCACAGAGGTTGATGGTAAAAATGCGCGTAGCACATTTCGCTGTTTAACTTATGATAAAGCTAAAGAGCAATCACTTATCGAAGTGAAAATTGATAGCGGTAGAAAACACCAAATTCGCGTTCACGCTGCCAGTATTGGTTTGCCTGTAGTGGGTGATAGACTACACGGCATAGCGGATAACAATGAGGCACTAAATTTACAATTGTGTGCGGTTAGCTTGGGATTTATTTGCCCTATGACGCAACAAAAGCACTATTTTCAATTACCTGAGGCGCTCCGACCTCAACTGTAAGAGCTGTTAATTATCTTAATAATTAAAAGTTAAAAAGAGGCCTACGCCCCTTTTAGTCAGATAATATAATAATTAAACTAACAAGCAGTTAAGTCTTCTGTTATTACAGGTCGTGTTAAATTATCAGCAGCATCGTCGTATGATAATTGACATGTCGTTGCATCAGAGGCACCCGAGTGTTGGAAAAGCGTAGTAGCGGCATCTGTTACAGTTATATCTGCATCTAACTCAAGTAATCCAGCGATACCTTTAGCTCTTGCAGCATTATTTCCATTACCATTACGAAGAGATTGAGCAGCTGGATAACCATTTACTAAGGCATAAAAGACTCCGCCTATTTCTATAACCCCTGTAGGGCCCGTTTGGTTAGTAACTAGCGCCTTGGCGTTTGCTAAAGATATTGCACTATTCACACTGCCTTTAACGCCTTCCATGACTGACTCTCTAGCATCAGACGTTAAATCAATAAACTTAGGTGCTGCAGTAACCGCTAAAATACCTAAAATCACAATAACTACCACTAACTCAATTAATGTAAAACCTTGTTGCTTGTTTACTTGCTGAGTGTTTCCAAATGTACTTAAGCGCATTGTTGCTTTCCTTTTTGATTCAATTTAAATTTTTGTTTTTTTTCATTTTTTATTTTTTATTTTTTATTTTTTATTTTTTATTTTTTATTAAATATTAATTTTTATTGATAGTTACCACTACAGAGCTATTAGCATTATTGTAAAAAAAGTTATTACCTACTTCATCATTTTCCGGTGCAGTGAAAATACCATTATCACCTTGCGCTAATGTTTCTCTTAAAAAGTAGCCACAAAGGTTTGCATTAACAATAGCAAAGTAATGAATACTACCATCGTTATTTAGCGTATCAATATTATCGGTGATTGATGGCGGTTGCGCTAATATACCTTGCCAAACTTCGATACACGCAGTGGTATCCATAGCAGCTCCAGTAGCGTTATCTGCGTCAAAACCTGTAGGATAGCCTGGTCTAATGCCGTTATTATTTCCCGGGGTTGTTAAGAATAGTTCAGTGCCATCATAGTCAACTCGGTTTACGTTATTTTCTGTGGGACGAGCCTCAGCTTCCCATTGTGCTCTCGCTAATGAAACGCCAGTTGCAAAGCCACCTGCCATTCCTTCAATATTTGCTTGTTTAGCTTGTTCGGTTAAATCTAAAAACTTAGGGATAGCGGTAACCGCTAAAAAGCCCAATATAACCACGACAATAACCAACTCAATTAAAGTAAAACCTGCGGCTTGCTTTATAGTTGATTTATTCATTTGAGTTCGATTATTCATACCAGCCTCATATTTACTTAACCCTACCCTTAACTTAGTTTGATTGTAACAGTGATTTATTTACTAAGTCACTTATTTAACGCCATTAATTACATTTTAGAGCAATTTTTGATTAAAAACTTTTAATTTAATTTAGTTACTTTACTCACCTTGCCGTTAGCGCGATTATAATGAAAATAACTGCCATCAAGTAAAGCATACCGGCACTGTGCTTTTGTCTGAACTTCTTGTTTATTAGTATTATCATGAACCTCAATTGCGCTAATAGAAAACTTCATTAAGTTCATTGGCGCTTCCATGACTAACTGCCAAATAGCCTCGCATGCTAAGTTTTTTTGTTGAACATCTATCCAACCAGTCTTATTAACTGGTATTGCTTGCTTGTCTTTTTTATTAAAAGAAGCAAGTAGCACAATATTTGGCTGCTTATCCATTAACCATTGCGCATGAACTGCACTCACTTTAGTATTAAAACTTTGCGCTAACGTAGTAAAGCCCGCATGAGTGAATTGCGGTTCACTTTTAACAAAGTAGTTAATAAAAACCGCCATCATCACCCCAACCAGGGCAATAATAATGAGAAACTCGGCCAATGATTTTTCTTTTTTTTCGCTATTGGTTGTCACTGATTATAGCCTATCATTATTGCCCAACTTTTTTCGCAACTCGAAACTTTTCTGACTCGAAGACTATTACTCACTCTGATTACTTACCCTGCATCGCTGATGACATATCCCACATAGGTGTAAATATACCTAACGCGAGTACTAATACCATAGCCGCAACAACAACCAAAAGTAATGGCTCTATTCGAGCGGTTAATGTACTTAAATCATAATCAACTTCTCGTTCATAGTAATCGCCTACTTCTTTTAGCAACTCGTCAACACGACCAGTTTCTTCACCTACGGCAACCATTTGTAATACAAGCGGTGTAAATAGAGTACTGGCAATTGCTGCACGCAACAAACTTTCACCACTCTCAATCGCTTGACGCATAGCAACAATTTTTTCTTGCATAAAACTATTATCAACCGCGTCTGCCACAAGGGTTAAACCCGTTGTCATTGGAATACCCGACTTTAATATAATACCAAAACTATGAGAGAATCTAGCCAAAATAGAACGTTCAATTATACTTCCAATGATGGGTAGCTTTATTTTTCGTTTATCCCACTGGTAACGGCCTTTTTCTGTTTGAAGTGATTTACGTATAGCAAAATAAACGGCTACACAAGCAATTAGCATGTATGGCCAAAAATTTAAGAACATGTTAGAACTATTTATTAAAAATTTAGTCGCTAAAGGCAAGTCTGCACCCAGTTTGGCAAACATATTGGCGAAAGTAGGTATAACAAATATATTTAAAATAACAAGTGCGGCGGCTAAAGCAATCAACACCATAGAAGGGTATCGTAATGCGGTTTTAATACGCTTTTTTGTTGCTTGTTCACGTTCTAAATACGTTGTCAGTTTTAAAAATGATTCTTCAAGTTGACCAGTATTTTCTCCCACATGGATCAAAGATACAAATAAAGTACCAAAAATATCTGGATGCTGATTTAATGCCGATGAAAGAGTATACCCGCCTTCTAATTGACGAGAAATATTATGCAACGCTTTTTTCAGAGGGGTTGAATTACTCGCTTCTGCCATGCCATTTATTGACCGTAAAATTGGAACACCAGAACGCATTAAGGCATACATTTGACGAGAGAAAATAATCAATTCATCTAACGAGACCCGGTTAAAACCAAATATTTCACTAACATCTTTATTCGCAAGACTGCTACCTTGCTTTTTAGTCTCAGCAGAAATAGCAATAGGGGTAATATTTTTATCTAATAACTGCTCAGCCACAGCAGATGAATTTCCAGCTTCAATAGTACCTTTGACCTGGCTGCCACTACTATTACGACCCGTATATTTAAATGATGCCATAAGTTACTCTTTATTTTGATCTAGCTCACGTCTACTGTTTCAACTAAGCGTAACACTTCTTCTACGGTTGTTACGCCTTGAACTGCATAGTCAAAAGCAGCTAATGCCAGCGGAATAAAAGTTGGATTAGCTTTTGATAACTCGGTAAATGCTTGGGTATCATCTCGCTTAAGTGCCGCCATCATAGGCTCGTTCATTTCTAATAATTCAAAGACACCAATTCGACCTTTATAGCCAGTATATTGGCAACTTTGGCAACCTTTACCTTGAACAAATTTTACCGTATTAGCTTGCTCTCCCGCCAGATTTGTTAACCACATTAACTCTTGAACATCTGGTTTGTGTTCTTCAACACAATGTTCACAAACACGACGCACCAAACGTTGAGCAATAATGGCCCGTAATGAGCTACCTACTAAGAAACCCGCCGCGCCCATATCAAGTAAACGTAGTGCACTGGTAATGGCATCATTGGTATGTAATGTTGATAACACTAAATGCCCTGTTAATGCGCCTCGTAAACCAATTTCAACGGTTTCTTGGTCGCGCATTTCACCTACCATCATAATATCGGGATCTTGACGTAGTGCGGTACGTAATACCGTCGAAAAGGTTAAACCTATTTTAGGGTTTACTTGCACCTGATTAATACGCGGTAAGCGATATTCTACAGGGTCTTCAACGGTAATTATCTTTTTAGTGGCTTCATTTAACTCACTTAAAGCAGCATATAAGGTGGTGGTTTTACCACTACCCGTAGGGCCAGTAACCAGCACCATACCATGTGGGCGAGTAATTTGATGACGAATTCGCCTAACTAAATCATCAGGCATACCCGTTTGATCTAACGATAACAAACCCGCTGATTGGTCAAGTAAACGCATAACAACTGACTCACCATGCTGTACTGGCATAGTAGACATACGAACATCAATATCATGCCCTGCAATTTTTAAATTAAAGCGACCATCTTGAGGAATACGTTTTTCAGAAATATCTAAGCCTGCCATCAGCTTTAAACGCAGCACCATAGCAGAAGCAATTTTATTTTCTTTAAGGATATTTTCCTGTAAAACACCGTCAATACGTTGACGAATACGTAGTTGGTTTTCATCTGGCTCAATATGAATATCCGAAGCACGCATTTGCACTGCATCTTCAAACACCGATTGCAGTAATTTACCTACGGTGGCATCACCTGTTTCATCAATAAATGAGGTTGATAAATCGAAGTCAGATGACTGCTCATGTTCCTCTTCTAACTGACTAGCAAAAGACTCAATATCGGCGGTTCGGCGGTAAAGACCATCAAAAGCATCAAACATTTGAGAGTCCATCACCACGGCCAGTGCTAAACGTTTCGGCGCTAACATCTGTTCTAGCTGATCAATGGCATTTAAATCTGCAGGATCACTCATGCCTATCAAGACAGAATCACCTCGGTCTTCTATTACCAGGGCTCTTAGGCGTCTTGCATGCACTTCTGGTAACACACTAGCGATTTCAGCTGGAATACGGCGTTGACTAATATCTAAAAAGGGTAAATCTAATTGTTGTGCTAAAAACTCTAACAATTGTCGCTCAGATAAATAGCTTAATTCGATAAGCGTATCACCGAGTTTTCGACCGGTAGCTTTTTGGCTATTTAAAGCCTGCATCAATTGTTCATTAGTAATAATATGCTCATGAACCAAAAGGTCACCCAAGCGCATTTTTAATTTGGGGGCTGCCATGTTGTTTATTCTCCTAGAGCTTGCATGCGTTGCTGAGCAAATTCAGCTGAAGCAACGGATAAATCAGGTTTTGTTAAGGCAAGCGCGTATTCAGTTACCGCTAAGGAAAATTGACTGTTTTTGTCATAAACAATCGCTAAACCTAAATGCCAACGGCCACTATAAGCTTGCATGTCGATTAAAATTTTATACGCTTGAATAGCACTTTTATATTGCTCAATTTTTTGAGAAACATTAGCCAACATAACTTGATACTCTTGCTGTTTATGCATAGATAAAGGTTTTAACGTACTATATGCGGCTTTATATTGCTCTTGCTGAAGATAAATTCGCGCCTTCAACAGTCGTAATTCTGCATCATTTCTATCTAACGAAATACCTTGAGATAGTAAATTTGTCGCTTGTTGATATGACTTTCGACCAAACCATAAGGCGGCAAGTTTTTTACGTGCTTGTTTTTTCTTGGGGTCAACAATCAACACCTCTTCAAATAACTGCTCAGCTTTACTTATATCATTAATATTTATTGCTTTCTCTGCGCTAGCTAATTTTTGCGCTACCAACTCTTCTGACGTCAATTGACGACGAGATACTGACATTTTACTTTCAATCTGCACTTTAACTAATGTAGGGCTAACACCTACAGTATTAACAAGCTTATGCTTGGTATGTTCAGGTTGAATTAGCGGCTTTGTCGCAACCGTTTCTTCTGGTGTTGATCCTAGTGAGTTAACCTTCTCTTTAACAATTGATTGTTGAGGTAACGCACTTGCTATACCTACTTTATTTTCTGTTAGCGAGACTTTGTCTGACACTGCTCCCTGTGGGTCAAGCTTATGTTGATCAGATAATAAGGTTTCAACAACTATTTTAGGGGAGGGGTTAGCTACATTTGATCTTGGTACTTGTTCTTTAACTGATAATTCATTTGACGCTATTTTCGCCTGTAAATTCCAGATATAAAATCCAAGTAAATTTAAACTAACTAATACCGTTAAAACGATTAAAATAATGTTTATCGTTGATGGCTTATGGTTGATAGCTACAGGCGAAACAACCTGCCCTTGTTCAGGTGTACGTTGCTCTAAATCTTTAAGCATTTGATTAATAACACTCACTACGATACTCCTGATAAATAGTGAGAATAAGCAAAATATCCCAGCATGAATAACAACGCACTGAAAACGCCAATTAAAAAAACACTTTTCCCATGAAGGCCAAAACTATGGGTATTCGAGTTAATGCTTTCTGTGTCTTTTATCGCTGCAGTTAATTGCTTTTTAGTCATTTGATAATTACCCTGCCCATAACTTAACATCAACATTTTATGACATAAAATATTAACTAAACGTGGTATACCTTGGCTTGCCTTAGTAATTTTTTTACATAAGTTAGCTGGAAATAATGTGGCACCTTTATAGCCCGCAACTTGCAACCTATGCTGTATATATTGTTGAACTTCTTCTGCTTTCATTGGCCGTAATTGGTAAGAAAAGGTGATCCGTTGGCGAAGCTGTCTAAATTCCGTTTGTGCTAAACGATTATCTAACTCTGGCTGAGCAAACAATACCACTTGCAGTAACTTACGTGTTTCCGTTTCTAAATTGGTAAATAACCGTAATGCTTCTAAACTTTCTTCTGGTAATGCTTGAGCTTCATCAAGTATCAATACAACCGAATGACCTTTAGCATGTAATTCTAATAATCGATTTTGAATACGCTGTGTTAACAACTGTGCCGACATACGCTGGGCTTGTTTAACGCCTAATTCAATAGCAACTGCTCGTCGCAATTCATCTGGATTTAAATAGGGGTTAGGTATATAAGCAGTAACAAAGTGTTCAGGTATTTCATTAAGTAATTTACGACATAATAGTGTTTTACCTGTACCCACTTCACCAATAACCTTGATGAAGCCTTCCCCTGTTTTCAACGCCGTCATTAATACCGCAAGTGCCTCATTATGAGGCTCAAGCGCTAAAAAAAAACTCGTGTTTGGTGTGAGTGTAAAAGGCAGTTCTGTTAAACCAAAATGGTACAAATACATAAATTACAAACTATATTATTGAGCATTTACAGCTTCATTTTCTTCAGGAAACCATTTTTGCAATAAAGAACGAGCATCTTGTAGTTGTGTTTTCCAAGTATCTTGACCAATAACAACAGGCTTAAGCAAAATAATTAATTCGCGCTTTTGCGTTACCTCACTAACACTTTTAAATAAACCGCCCAGTAACGGAATATCACCGAGTAAAGGTGTTTTAGATTCTTGATCGGTTTGATAGGTTTCGATTAAACCACCGATAACAACTATCTCACCTGATTTAGCGCGAATAATCGTATCTGACTCCCTCACTCGACTTTGTGCTAGTGGCAAAATCAACTCTTGCCCACCAAGCTGGATTATTTTATTTTGTTCGGCCGTTAAGGTAACGGAAGGGTGAACATGTAAAATAACATTACCATCTTTATCAATTTGCGGCGTAACATCTAAAGCAATGCCAGAAAAGAAAGGAGTTAATTCAACTTCAGGCGTGGTGGTAGTTGATGTACCTGTAGTAGTAGTGCTAGAAACATCAGTAACAAAATACTCATCTTCACCCACTTTGATGACTGCTTTTTGGTTATTCGTGGCGGTAATTCTAGGGCTTGATAATACTTGTACATTACCTTGGGTTTGCAACAAATCAATCACCCCACTAAAATCAGCACCAGAGAAGCTTAGTGAAGTAGCACCACCAACTTTACCAGAGATAACATTACCCGCAATATTTCCACTCGTGCTAAAGGTCAAATCAGTACTGCCTAAACTACCGAGTACTTCATTCCAACGAACACCTTGTTGGTATTCATCATTTAAGGTTACTTCCATTATTTTAGCTTCAATAATAACTTGGCGGTGTAAATGCGTTTCAGTATCATTAATAAACTTTTTAACTGCCGTTATTTCTGCTGGTAACCCACGTACCGTCACTAAACCTGCTTGCGGTGAAATAATAACGGAACGACCATCTGTCGTTCCCACAAAGGCAGTTAATGTTTCTTTTAATTCAGTCCAAAAATTGGATTCATTTTCAGTATAAATATTAATACCGCTATTACTATTTTGACCGTTTTGGCTGTTTTGGCTGTTTTGGTTATTACCACTACTTCCGTTGTTGCCCCCACTATTACTACTATTTGGATCGTTTTCTGACACACCACCTGAGTTAATACTTGTGCTAGAGGTGCCAAACCTTTTTAAAAACAGGTAATTAAGTGCAATAGTTTCAGTGCGTATACCCGCTGGATAAACTTGAATAATATTGCCATTTACACGAATATCAAAACCATAAATATCTTGAATTACCTTAATAGCTTCAGTCAAGGTAACATCAGTCAAATTCAAAGTAATGCTACCACTAACATCCGGGTGAATAGCAACACTATAAGCTGAACCTTCTACTATAGCAGTGAAAAAGTCTTTCGCCGCTACTGAGGTTGCTGAAATTTCCAGTCTTTTCTCTGACAACAAACTTTGTTTTGCTTGTGTCATACTTTGTTGCATTAGCTCTTCTTGTACAGAATTTGGTACTTGTGTTAATGGCTTGGGAATATTTAACACATTGGTTTCACTAATTGCTTGCTCTAAACCTGCTATCATATCTACAGGCTGATCCGGCGTGCTTTGACACCCAACAAGGGTTAACAACAAAGTAGATAACGCTATTTTCATTTTTGAATGTTTCATAATTCAACTTTTTATTCTGCTTGAATTTAAGGATTCTTTACGAGTATTTTCTCACTAGTAAGCTTTAACTTTTACCACATTACTCTTAAACACTTGTAATTTAAGGCGTTGTGTTTTACTGCGTAAGATCACACTTTGATCATTAACAGCGGTTAACTGATATTCACCTATATAGTCAAGCGTTTTTAATACTTTGCCATTAATCACAACAGTATGAACACCGTCACCATGAATAATTGACTCTAAAACCAGTTTTTTACCATTAGAAGTAGCTGATAATGTAGCGCTATGACCGAAAGGACGAGTTGGATCTGTGTCAGCTAACACATTAGTTATCGGACAAAGAAAACCACAAACCAATAAAAAAAGAGTAGTAAATTTAAACACCGACAAACTCCTTTTTAGTGCCTAAGCTATACATTTCAATCTCTAGCTCACTATTAGGATATTCAATTAATTTAAAGTTGAAGTCTTGCCAGAAAAACTTCCATGGCAATTTTTCAAGCTGCGTTAAATAGTCACGTAAATCAAAATAACGGCCAGAAAGTGTGATCTTAATGCCATGACGATATAAGTTTAAACTAGCAGGCTTCTCATTGGAATTAGTAGAGGCTACGCTAGTATTTGATGAAGAATTAGGCGCGGGCTCAGATAAAAGAGGCTTCGCACCAAGTAATTCAAAAGACAATAATGACACACCTTTTTCAAGCTTTAATAAATCCAATAAGGCATAACGCATCTGTATCGGGCTCATTAGATCACTGGTTAACGTCAATAATTTGGTATCAATTTTAACTAGCTTAGATTCATATTGAGTAATTTTGTTTCTTGTATCTTCATTAGGGTCCCGCTGTAAAGCTGCTTGCAACTCCAGCACTGATATTTTTAATGACAGATTACTTGAACTAATCTGTACTATCTTTTTACTCGCATGACTGTTACTAGCCATTTTATTATCAATAAACAAGTAAAATATAATAAAGAATATGGCGACTAAACCAGTAAGTAATATTAAATATTGCTCTCGAACCGTCAACTTTAAGAAGCTTTCACTACTTTCTTGCCAATGTTTACTCATGGTAATGACACCTCTTGAGCTTTAGAGCTAACCATAAACTCAGTAATATGCTGTTCGTTTTCCGACAGTTTAAAGTGAAAAAATGATTTACCAGATAACAACAACGAATTTTCAAACCCTGCTAACCATGCTGGCACCGCTTCTGGTGATAATGCCAAACCAGAAAAAGTCATGTTATCATTATTTATATTAATAGTTTGTAGGCGAATATCTTGATGGTGCAATTGTGCTAATTCATTCATTGCGATAGCAAATCCTGCAACATAGGTTTTATTTGGATTTGTTAACTTTTCATGCAACGCTTGTTTATTGTTTATCAATAATTTAAGAGTGGTTAATTTTTCTGTTAATAGACTATCAACTTTGCGTGATGTTAGCTCTGTAGTTAAATTTGCGAGTAATTTATCTTGTTTTATTTTTTCTTTTTGCAAAACATTTAGTTTTTGTTGTATTGATTGATACTCTAAATGAGTTACTACACCCCACCCCAACATTAGCATAAAAGCAGTAACCCACAGTAAAGCCACTCTTGGCAAGGTCAATAGTACTTGTTCAGGTAAAAGCTCGGGCTGTAGTAGGTTTATACGATATTTATGAGCTGCACTGTTTACATTAAGGTTAGCTGACATGCATTGTCTCCTGTGCTTGCTCGGCAATTTTAACCTCGTGCATCGTAGCACCTATAGCAGCCGCATAACTTCTGTACTGCTGATAAGCTTCAGGTAAATCTAACAAGGTTACCGGAATATGAGAATTTTCAGCTAGTTTACGAGCAAAGAAACTCTCGTTACCCATAGGTAATAGTACTTTAATTTCTTTAATGGGGGCTTGCTTTAATTGACGTTCAAAATAATCAGATGAACGTTGTACTTCTAGCGCTAGGTTATCAATGACTGTCATAGCTAATTCATCTTCAGTTTTATTCGCTATTTGCCTAAATCCACGTAAACGACGATGAAAATACAATTTACCCTGCTTAATAATTAACAAAATAATTTCTTCATTGGGTTGCTGGCAAACCAACAAACAGGCATCACTTTGAGTTGGTAACAAATTAGCAAAAGCAAACTCTACCGTAGTAATATTGACAACTTCAGCACCATCTTTGTTTGTCGCTGCAACAATTTGTTTAAGCTCATTAATAGGCGCACAAACTACATGAATTTTTTCTTTACCACCAGCCAATAATGGACCGTCAAAATAATCTAACACCATATTATCAGGCGAGATAGTAACTAAATCTTTCACTTGCCATTTTAATGCCGCATTTATTTCAGCCGAAGGGACGTTAGGTTTATCAATTTGTACAATTTGCGATTGTTGGGCGCTAAGCACTATATGGCACTTACCAGTATAATCAAGCTCTGTAATTACATGCGAAAAATCTAACTGATTCAACTTTTTATGATGGAATGTTGCGTCTGAGACAGGGGGACTGTCTTCAGATGTTGTTGCTACTAAAGCAGGTAACGAACATAAAGCGATAGACTCTTGCTGTAGAGAAATGCCAACCAATTGTTCTGGTTGTTTTTTTGAAAAAATATTATTTATTCGTGTTAATAAAGACATGTATTTATATGTTATATTATTATTAAAATGAAAGACTTAAACAAGTGACGTTAACAGTATCCTTTATTGGAGTACCGCTGCAAGTTTTTTGTTGATTTTTATCTTTTTATTAACATTATCACTGCACGATATAATTTATCAATATGGTCATTTTATCTAAGTTACAAGCCTTACATCACCCCTTATTCAAGAAACACAATGTACATGTTGAAATAAAGCGTGACGACATTATTCACCCAATAATTTCAGGTAATAAATGGCGCAAACTTAAACACAATTTACAACATGTAAAACAAACACAATGTATCAATGGTGTACTTAGTTTTGGTGGCTGTTATTCAAATCACATTCATGCCTTAGCATTTGCTTGTTTTGAGCAAAAAATCCCTTGTGTTGGCATTATTCGTGGCGAAGTAAAATATGCTAATAACTTCAGCTTATCTTGGGCAAAACATTGGGGTATGAAACTCTATTTTGTTGATCGAAAAACTTATCGCCGCCGCCATGACAGTAGCTATCTAACGGAGTTACAGCAAAAATTTCCTGGTTATTTTATCGTGCCTGAAGGAGGCAGTAATAAACTCGCTATTGCGGGTGTTAGCGAAATAATCACTGAACTAGCTCAACAAACTGAATTTGATACCTTATTAACGCCTGTAGGCAGTGGTGGTACACTAGCAGGACTTATTGCTGGCGACGAGTTAAATAACATAAGGCATAAATTACTAGGTATTGCCGTACTTAAAAATGCTGAATATTTAAAAAGTGAGATAGAACGCTTATTACCTACAACAGCAAACTCACATAATAGGTGGCAATTATTAACCGAGTTTCACCGTGGTGGTTATGCTAAATTTAGCCTAAGTGATATCAAACGTATAGTAGAATTTAACAAAGTAACAGCTGTTGATTTTGAACCCGTTTATTCAGGAAAAATGATCTTAGCTTTTATTGATTTACTCGAACAAGGTTATTTTGAAGCTGGTGAGCGGATAGTTTTATTACATACCGGTGGTATGCAAGGACTTGGCGGTATGATTGAACGTGGAATACTTAATACAGAAGATTGGCCTGTGCCAAAGCGAGTAGCGAGTAGCGAGTAGCGAGTAGCGAGTAATATAATACTCATTGTTGATCATGCAATAAAAAACACCGCATCTCTTATCATTAAATAAGAAATTGCGGTGTTTTTATTTTGCTTTATCGCTGCTTGTTACGCTTTACAATAAGTAACTCGAAACCCGCAGCTTAAAACTTACGCTTCAGCGATAACAATCACTTTAACGCTAGTATCAACATCGTGATGCAAGTGAATAGCGATTTCAAATTCGCCTGTTTCACGGATTGCACCTAATGGCAAACGTACTTCAGCTTTAACAACTTCAACGCCAGCAGCGGTGATTGCATCAGCAATATCACGAGTACCAATAGAACCGAATAATTTACCTTCTTCACCAGATTTTGATGCGATTGTAACTTCACTCAATTCAACAAGTTTAGCAGCACGTGCTTCTGCAGTTGCTAGAACTTCAGCTAGTTTAGCTTCTAATTCAGCACGACGTGCTTCAAAGTGCTCAACATTAGCGTCTGATGCAAAAACTGCTTTACCTTGTGGTAATAAGTAGTTACGTGCATAACCTGATTTAACAGATACCTTGTCACCAAGGCCGCCTAATTTGGCGATTTTGTCTAGAAGAATTACTTCCATAATAAACCCCTTTTAAGCTTACTTGTGTAAGTCAGTGTATGGTAACAATGACAAGTAACGAGCGCGTTTAATAGCACGAGTTAATTGACGTTGATATTTAGCAGCAGTACCAGTGATACGGCTAGGAACAATTTTACCACTTTCAGTGATATAATTTTTTAACGTAGCAACATCTTTATAATCGATAGAAGTTGCGCCTTCCGCTGTGAAGCGACAAAACTTACGACGTCTAAAAAAACGAGACATAATTTTCTCCGAATTTGGTTTTATTTACGTGTTAAGGCTTAGACCTTAAGAGAAATAAAACACTAATTAATCATTTCTATTTGTTGAGCATGTAAAACCAATAGCGGGTTTCCGTTTCTTGATTCGTGACGATTAATAAAACCGCTCACCTTTACATTTTGTCCAACAACTAATTCACGAGTTAAGTGTGATAAATCACCTGTAGCAACAACTTGTATTCTGACAAATGCATGTCGGCTCATACCAGCTTCATTTTGTATAGACTTATGATCTATTGAAAACTGACTGTGAACAATACCCGCTGGGCTAGTTGACTGTTTTGGGGTTTTCACCACACTACCTGTCAACATAAGGCAATTCTCTTGCAAAGAGTCTTGCGAGCTATCTTGCAAAAAAGTCACAGATTACTTATTCGCTAGCAGCTTCTTCTGACTTTTCTTCTGTAGAAACTTCAGCAGCTTTTGGCGCAACAACATCTTTCTTAACTTCGCGGCGATCGTCACGACGGTCTTCTTTAGCAGCAGCCATTGGCGATGCATCAGTTACCGCGTCTTTGGTACGCATGATCATGTTACGAATAACTACATCGTTATAACGGAAAGCTGTTTCTAATTCATCAATAACTGACTGTGGCGCTTCAATGTTCATAAGAACATAATGTGCTTTGTGTAGTTTATTGATTGGGTATGCTAATTGACGACGACCCCAGTCTTCAAGACGGTGGATTTTGCCTTCAGCAGCATTGATCAAATCTGTGTAGCGCTGGATCATACCAGTCACTTGTTCACTCTGATCAGGGTGAACCATAAATACGATTTCGTAATGACGCATTACGAGCTCCTTACGGTTGTAGCCTCATAATCTGGCTCAGCCAAGCACCAGTTGAGGCAAGGAACAAAAAGTTCAGGCTGAATTAAGGACGCGTATAGTAGAAGAATGAAGCAATAAAAGCAAGTAAAGATAATTAAAAAGAGAGTTTATTTCTCTACCTGTTAGTGCTGGCTACCAAGATTAAGGCTTATAATTGAATAGCATTGCCATTAATATTTAATTGGCCTTGCACAAAATTAACATTAACACTTAACTCATCATCTTTTTGTTTGATGAAGCCTTGCTGAACATACTGTTTAACCATTGGTGCCAAGCCTAATTTATCAAAGAATGCCATTGGCGCTTTACCCTTTGCTGTTGCGCTAATTGCTGCCATAATTGACATGAAGTTTGCAGAATCAAACAGCTTTTTATCGACACTAACTTGCATTGCCGATTCAAATTTTCCCTCAGGGGTTTCTACACTAAAGTCTTCAATTTTAATTACCGGGTCATTTGCTAATAATTTAGTAATCAATCCTGATAGTTTACCCATATTACCTGAACTAAATATTTCTTGATCTGTACTTGATAACTCTGTCAATAATGCATTTATTTCCTGCATCACGGTAATATTTAAGCTATTAATGACAACATCAAAATTTGCATGTTCCAATTTCTGTCCCGCCAATGCTAATTTATCTACACTGTAATTCATCTTAATTTTCAACAAGTCACTCTTCACAGATGAAACGACCTTAACAAGTAAATCTCTCAATAAATATTCAGGGTTACCCGTAGCATCTTTGACATTTATAGCTGATATTGAAAAATCGAAATCACCTGTTGAAATTGCGTTACCCTGATAATAGCTTCCAGCAATAAGCGTTTGATCTAATGAAAATTGAACCGCTTCAATGGTAAAAGTTTCATCTGCAGTTTTAGCCGATAAACCAGCCCAATTAAAATCACCATAAAGCCTATTGTCATTTTCTAGCACAAACTTCCCAACGGCTTTAGCTGATACAATATTGTTACCCTCCACCTCTTTACTCACCTCATCAATAGTAATATGAGTAATAATATCTTTAGAAAATGTTAATAATGCCGAAAGCTGAATTTTATTTTTAATTAAATCCTCTACTTCTTCAATAACAAGCTCAGTAAAGTTGATAGTCGATTTAGAATAACTTAACGCAAACCTAACTCCTTCATCAGTGAACACTAACGGCCCAAAAGATATATCGTCTTCAATAATAATATTAATATCATCTATTTCTTCATGCTGAAGCAACACCGTCATCTCAGTCACTACTTGCCCGCTATACCAATTTCGGTTAAAGGTAGATGATTTGATAGTAATAGCGGGATTTTCATTCAACTTATTTAAAGCTAATTGATATTCAGTTTCAACAACACCACCAATAAATTTAGGTGATACCAATACAACAGCGCTAATTAACGCGATTATAATAAAGAATTTTTTCATTTGAATTCATCCTTGGAATAGAGTTCATTTACTTAACTAGTTAAGCGTTAGTAAAGAGCATGTTTCATAATACTATTTACTGATATTGTTATCTTAACTCAAGCGTTGTCTCACTATTTCAAATAAACAGATGCCCGTGGCAACTGAAACATTTAAGCTTGAAACACTGCCCGCCATCGGCAGTTTTACTAATTGATCACAATTTTCACGCGTTAATCTGCGCATGCCCTTTCCTTCGGCTCCCATCACCAATGCCATAGGACCTGATAATTTAACGTCATAAAGACAGGTATCAGTTTCCCCTGCTGTACCAATAATCCATACCCCCATTTTCTGTATATGTTTCATTGTACGTGCCAAGTTAGTTACCTGTATTAAAGGTACAAATTCTGCTGCGCCAACAGCTACTTTACGCACAGTTGCGGTTAAACGCGCAGCATTATCCTTAGGAACAATAATAGCTTGTACGCCTGCAGCGTCTGCATTTCGTAAACAAGCACCTAAGTTATGAGGATCGGTAACACCATCTAAAATAAGTAAAAATGGCGGCGTATCACCTTTTTCAGCTTTATTAATAATGTCATCTAAATCATTTTCATTAAACACCTTACCCGGCTTTACTCGGGCTACCACACCTTGATGTTGCTCACCTAAACTTTTATCATCAAGTACTTTACGCTGCACCATTTGCGCAGCAATACCATATTTACGCGTTAGATTAATAATAGGCATTAAACGCTCATCTTCACGTCCTTTTAATAGCCATATTTCAATAAAACGCTCAGGAGCACTTGTTAATAAAGCATTTACTGCATGAATACCAAAGACTAACTCTTCACTTTTTGCCATGTTTTATTTACCTTTGTCGCACCTATGTGCGACCTACCTATTGCATAACTGATTGTTGATTTATGATTTATTTTCTTTTTTACGTGCGTTTTTACCCGGACGTTTTTTGCGTACGCTACGTTTTTTAGCTTTGCTCTTTTCTTTTTTAGGTGCAGTAACTTTACTCTTTGACGACTTAATAGGCTTTTTATTTGCCTTTTGTGGTTTATCATCACCAGTCGTTTGCATGGTAAGGTCTATTTTCTTTTCGTCTAAATTTACTGCCGCAACTTGCACCGTAACTACATCGCCAACGCTATATTTAACACCACTATTTTCGCCTTTTAAGCACATACGTACATCATCATAATGATAATAATCACGGCCAAGGGCAGTAATATGTACCAAGCCTTCAATATGTAAGTCCTGTAAACGCACAAAAAGGCCAAAATTAGTCACTGTACTGATAACACCGGTGAAGTTATCACCGACATGATCTTGCATAAATTCGCATTTTAACCAATCACTCACATCGCGAGTTGCTTCATCAGCACGACGTTCTGTCATGGAGCAATGCTCACCTAGCTCAATCACTTCTTCAAGCTTATAATCATATAACCCCGCATTTGCCGCCCTAGCTTCATCGGAGCTTAGTTGCTGCATAAGAATGCTCTTGATCACCCTATGTACCACAAGATCTGGATAGCGACGAATAGGAGAGGTAAAATGACTATATGATTGCAATGCTAAACCAAAGTGCCCGAGACTATCACTTTGATAAACCGCTTGGCGCATTGAACGCAACAACATAGTTTGAATTAGCTCTCGATCTGGGCGATCGGCCACTTTGGCTAAAATATCACAATAATCTTTTGGCTCTGGCTCTGCTCTATTAGGTAATGTAATACCTAATTCAGCTAAATAACTGACAAAATTATTATACTTATCTTCGGTTGGTTTTTCGTGTACGCGAAATAAGCCTGGTTTTTTATGTTTTTCAATAAACTTAGCGGTAGCAACATTGGCTAAAATCATACATTCTTCAATGATTTTATGAGCATCATTACGGATAAGTGGTACAACACTTTCTATTTTTTTCTCATCATTAAAAAGAAATAGTGACTCTTCTGTTTCAAAAGCAATAGCACCACGCTTATTTCGCGCATCACTTAAGGATAAGTACATATCCTTAAGGTGCTCTAAATCAGGCACTAATGTTTGATATTCTGCCCTTAACACCTCATTACCACCCAGTATTTCAGCAACTTTACTGTAAGTAAACCGCGCATGTGAACGCATAACTGCCGGATAAAATTTACTCCCTGAAAGTTTACCTGCTGCACTCACTGTCATTTCACACACCATACATAGGCGGTCAACATCTGGTTTTAAAGAGCATAAGCCATTAGAAAGTTTTTCTGGCAACATTGGGATAACTTGGCTAGGAAAATAAACCGAATTACCACGTGAAATAGCTTCATCATCCAAGGCACTACCATGACGAACATAATAACTAACATCGGCTATAGCAACCCACAGGCGCCAACCACCCGATTTTTTAGGTTGACAGTATACAGCATCATCAAAATCTCGCGCATCTTCGCCATCAATAGTTACCAGTGGTAACTCTCTAAGATCTGTGCGAGGTAGTTTTGCCGACTCTTCAACTTCATCACTAATGCACGCTGCTTCAGCCTGAACTTCATGAGAAAATTGATGAGGTAAATCATGCGCACGTAAGGCTATTTCAATTTCCATACCCGGCGCCATATGGTCGCCTAAAACTTCAATCACATTACCAATAGCATGTGAACGTCTTGTAGGCCTCTGTACTAGGTCCACTACCACCATTTGTCCATGACGTGCACCTAGTTTAACTTTCGGATCAATTAAAATTTCTTGTTTTATTTTGGTATCTTCTGGAACGACCGAACAAACATGATGATCGACATAAAAACGCCCTACAATGGGAGCTTTCCTAGGCTCAATCACCTCTAAAATCCTAACTTCTTTGCGGCCTTTTCTATCGGTGCGGTCTACCAAAATGGCTTTGACGACGTCGCCATGAAATACTCGCTGCATTTCATGAGAAGAAATATAAAAATCTTTACCACGTTTATCTTTTTTCGCAGGATCATCAGGTGCAAAAAAACCAAAACCATCTCTATGACCAATAACCTTGCCTGTTAATAAGCTGTTTTCTTCAGGTAGTGCATATTGCTTGAACTTATTAAAAATTAACTGGCCACTATTTTCCATCGCACGTAAACGACGCTTTAAGCCTACAAGCAGATGATCTTCTTGATATTTTAATGTTTTAGCTAAAACGTTAAATGTTGGCGGAGGTGAACTCTTTTCAATAAGAGAAAGTAATAATTCACGGGAAGCTACTGGTTTTTCGTATTTTTTTGCTTCGCGTTTGGCGTGGGGGTCTTTAAAAGTCACAATAATTAGATGTTTTTAATAGTTTAATTACTCAGCAGTATACCACAAACTCTAATTTCATTACTGTTAACACGGCAATAATATCAATATACCCATTCTACTTGAATATCAATGATTCAGACTTCCTGAAACGCACATCGTCAAGTGGAGTGGGTATAGACTAATTAGTATAACTTTTACTTTTTGCCATATTAATTACGTGCTCAGGCATTTTTATTGCTAGCTGTGATAATAAATGGGTAATTTTTTTATGCGTTGTCTTATCGCCAGTTATTGCATGATGTAATTGAGAATAAAGTGCAGGGTAATCTAAAGGACTACCATACCCTTGTTGGTATATTGACGCTAAACGCATTTGAGCGGCAAGGTTATTCATAGCCGCGGCCGCTTTAAGGAAGCGAATGGCTTGATCAATGTCTGTTTGCATAAATTTACCAACGTGGTAATAGCGCCCTATTTGCTCTATGCCTTCAACCAAACCTTGATCAGCCGCCAAACGCATGTAATACAAACCTAAGGCAATATCTTTTTTTACACAAACGCCATAGGCTAACATATCACCCCATAAAAACTGGTAAGAAGGCCTTTTGGCTTTGATAGCACGTGCTTCAATGTCTTGCACTAGTTGACATTCATCTATGACAACTTGACTTAAATGTTTATTTTCTTTAATTAAGTTTAATAATTGATCATCGGTATAAATTTGTACTGCAGTCAAGTTTTGCCCTTTAACCAAAGGCAAAAAAAACATAAAGATAATGAAAAATAAAATACGCATATCAATTCCAAAAATTCAGATAATAAAAATAAGCAAAAATAAAAATAGCATTTATTCGTTATCGGCAATAAAGCATAAAACTAAATAATTATATACTCATGGGCATTTGATACCGAAAATAATTATTTACAGACAATTTTAAATGCAATTTAAAGACCATAATAATGTTTTCAATCAAATTAAATTACAAGATACCGGACAACATAAATTGTTTAATCAAGAAAAAATAGCTAATATTACACTAGGGATAATAACTGTATAACATTGACGTTAATTGGCCACAAATCAAATGATTGTAGAAAAAAAACTTACCGAATTAAATATCGGTCATTACGTTACAAAAATAGCCCAACAAAGTGGTCACTTTTCATTAAGTGCACCAGGACACATTAAAAACGACAAGGTCATTAATCACCTAAGAAATAAAAAAGTTATTTCTGTATTCATTGATGAAAGTAAAACCATTCTTAGCCCAACCCCAGTTAAAAACACTAATAGTAGAGCAGAAAAAAGAGCAGTAGTTAAAGCTGAAATTGAACAAGCAAAAGCTATATTTAATGAATCAAAAGATATTCAAAAAGAGCTTTTTTCACAAGCTTTAAGTGGTACTGCAGTAGACTTAGAGCCTGTTATAGCTGTTACTAACAAATCTGTTGATGCTATTTTTAATAACCCTGATTCCTTAGCCTGCATGGTAAACATTCGAGAAAAAGATGAATATCTGTTAGAGCACTCGGTGGCGGTTTCTGTTTATATCACCATTTTCGCCCATTACTTAAAAATGACAAGAGAAATTGTACAACACCTTAGCGTCGGTGCTTTTTTGCATGACATTGGCAAAATTAAAATACCGGATGAGATATTAAATAAACCGGGTAAGTTGACTGATGAAGAGTTTACTATTATGAAAGCTCATGCTAATCATTCTATTGATATCATAAAAAAAACACCTGGGATTAGCAAGTTAAGTTTAGAAGTTGCCGCCCTGCATCATGAAAAACTTAATGGTGAAGGCTACCCCTTTCAAATTAAAGGAGATGATATTAATAAATATGGTCGTATGATTGCCATTTGCGATATATTTGATGCTTTAACAGCAAATCGAGTTTATAAAAAGGGCTTTCCACATAACAAATCATTTTCAATTTTACGAACATTAGCCAAAAGTAATCACTTAGATAGTACCTTAGTCGATCAGTTTATTCAGTGTGTGGGAGTTTTTCCTATTGGTTCATTAGTACAGTTAGAGTCAAAAAAATTAGCGATCGTAGAGCAACGAAATAACAATGATCCTATTAAGCCTAAGGTGCGCTCTTTTTATAGTGTGAAATTAAATCAATACTTAGACACCCAAGATATCGACTTAACTGATAGTGATGACTTTATTGTTAAAAGTGTGAGAGCTGAGGAGTTTGATCTTGACATGAATACCATTATTGATATGTTATTGATGGAGGGATAAAATCAACGGCAGCTTGATTAATTTAGCTAGTCAGACCTAGCAAGAAGCACTATTAGCTTGTAAACGATAGGTGAACTACTAAACAAGCCAATGAGCAGCTTTATTTACATAAAAAAGCTGCGATGGTTTAATGAAAAGAATAGTGTTACGAAAGATACTAAATAGAAAAAGATGAACCACAACCACATGTTGTTGACGCATTAGGGTTGTTCACTACAAAACGGCTACCTTCTAAACTTTCGAGATAATCAACTTCACCGTCGACTAAGTATTGTAAGCTCATAGGATCGATAACCATTGTTACCCCCTGTTTCTCAATGGTCATATCACCATCATTCACTTTTTCATCAAAAGTAAAACCGTACTGAAAACCAGAGCAACCGCCTCCGGTAACATAAACCCTAAGTTTTAATGCTGGATTTTCTTCTTCGGTGATCAAAGACAACACTTTGCTAGCTGCTGCATCAGTGAACTTAATTGGTAATTCTGGGCTTGAGATAGGATCAGACATGAAACTCTACTTTCGACTTAATAAAAAAGGGAAAAAATGCGGTAAACAACATAATTCGTGGTAATTATCTTAAACCTGACTAATTTAATCAAGTATTATTCCAAATTCCATGGTATAGATTCATTAAGCTTTTGATATTTCTGCCATTTACTTTTTGTTAATATCGCTGACACCTGTATTTTTTCAGCAATAAAACCTTTAGGTAAGGTAAAGTCACCTGAAATCACTTGAAAATATTTAAAACTAAACGATAAGCTTTTTTTGGTCTCAGTAGAAATGTCAGACAATGCTAATTGACTAGGCTTATTTGCAAAACTACCTGTTACCACAAGATCGACATACCCTTTCGCGTAGCGTTTTTTGAGTTTTTGCTGCACTAAGGTCACTTGAAAGTGATAATGATTAGGGCTTTGACTGGCTGTAATTTTTACATTATCAATGACTAAGCCATTAGCTCCTTTCTCAGGTGCCATCACTTTTTCATAAAACCCTAATTGCTTCTTAACCAGATAATGCTCACCAGCCATCTGTTGCAATGTGGCTTGCGCATTTTGATTGGCCAATTGCTCTACCGCCAACTCTACTTCTAACGTATGAATTAGTTCAACTTGAAGTGCTTGTTCTTTATATAAATATTCAAGTCGATTTTTTTGTTTGTCTAATGTGGTCTTTTGAAAGTGATGATAGAAATTACCTAACCGATAACCCGTGAATAAACAAAGTACCATTAGTACGACTAAAAACAATGCTGATTTAAATGGCCCTAAACGCTCGACGACCACGGTAAGATTTATTTTTGCTAACCAATTCATGTGTAACGTATAATAACCCAATAAAAATGATGTGAACTGACACTAGTTACTAATAATAATGAAACCTCTCAACGCAATAAGAAAACATTTAGCATCACCTAAAACCTCATGGCAAATTTGTTTGCTTGCCGTTATTGGTGGCTTTGCATCAGCATTATTAGTCGTTTTATTTACATTAACTATTGAAGAAATCCAGCAACTCTACTTAGTTAAGCGCGATAACTATAACACCTTAGATAAAATAAGTCGTTTTGATTTACCTATCATTGGCTCTTTGGTTATTTTATTATTCGCTTGGCTAACGGGCTATAAATATTTAAGAACAGGTATTCCTTTTGTCTTACATCGATTAAAAGTCGCTCATGGTGTTATTCCATTAAAAAACACCTTAAATCAATTTTTTGGTAGCGCTGTAGCGCTTGCTTCCGGATTTTCGGTTGGTAGAGAAGGACCTGCGGTACATTTAGGCGCAGCATGTAGTAGTTATTTAGGCAGCCTCTTAAAGCTTCCTCATAATAGTATTCGTACTTTATGTGCTTGTGGTATTGCCGCAGGTATTGCCGCTACCTTTAACACCCCTATTGCCGCAGTGCTCTTTGTCATGGAAGTTATTATGCGTGAATATAAAGTGCATATTTTTATTCCCATCATGTTGGCTTCATTAGTTGGTTCTTTAGTCACTAGCTCAGTTTTTGAAACGTCACACAACTTTGATTATTTTAATAAAATTGAATTAATTCCCCAGCACTATATTCCTTTAGTGATTTTAGCCATTTTTCTAGGCGTACTTGCCGCCGCTTTCAATAAAACTTTAGTCGGCATTATTAAGTACAGTGTAAAACTACATATAGTACCAAGGTTAATGTTAGCTGCCATGATAACAGGTAGTTTAGGTTATTTAATTCCCGGTGCAATGGGTACAGGCACAGGTGCTATTGATGTTTCTTTAGCCAATAACTGGCAGGTTGGGCTGTTATTAAGTTTATTGTTAGCTAAGTTTTTAATGACTACATTTGCCCTAGGACTGGGTATTCCAGGGGGGATTATTGGTCCTATTATTGGTATCGGTGCTATTGCAGGTGCCTTAAGTGGTGCCTTAACAATGCAATTTTATCCTAGTGAACACATTGGCAGTGACTTTATTTTGATGGGCATGGCTGGTTTTATGGCTGCTAGCTTAAATGCTCCGCTAGCAGCACTGTTAGCAGTTGTTGAATTATCTGGACAGCTAGAAATAGTAGTACCTGCTATGATAGTAATCACAATTTCAAGCGTAACCTCTGGTCAATTATTTAAAAATCGTTCTGTGTTTACTATGCAACTTGATGTTCAAAACCTTATTTATCGCACCCCCCCCATTGAGAAAACTTTGCAAAAAATTGGTGTTTTAGGATTAATGATAGAAAAACTTGAACTCGTAGAAAAAGCATCACAACGCACGCTTGCAGGCTATGTTGTCAGTAATGATATTAACGTACCCGTGATCAACAAAACGATTAAAAAAATCACCAAACATAAAAAGGTGATAGAAAAGGTTGATTATTTTTGGGCTGAATTTAGTGAAAAGATCCCCTTAGCCAGTAAATCATCAAACAATATAGATCCCCCCATGTTTGGCGAAACAGTTACTTACCAAATTTCAGATAAAATGCGTTTGCATAAACTTATCCCTATATCTCATCAAGCTACTTTGGCAGAGGCATACCAACTATTAATTGCCGAACGTTGTGGAGGAGTATACATATATCAAGATAATGTTAATGATATAATGGGCATAGTTACCTTTGAGCAAATCAGACAGTATCTTGTTACGGGTAAATTAGTGATAGGTAAGCTCTACTAAGATAAGTAAGAAATGAGTCCTATTGGTATTCTCCCATTCAAACAAATTAAAGGAAAATTAAAGTAATGAACGAGTTTATAATAAATCACCTTTTATGGTTTAAAGCCTTTCATGTTATTTTCATGGTAGCTTGGTTTGCTGGTGTTTTTTATTTACCTCGCTTATTTGTAAACCATGCAGAAACTACCTCTGTTGAAGTAGCGGAGCACTTGAAGGGGATGGAAAGACGCCTACTTTATTTTATTACTCCCTTTGCATTTTTAACCGTATTGTTAGGTTCGATGCTTATTTATGCCTATGGCTATTCATGGTTTGTCGCCGCAAAATGGTTGCATATAAAATTAACGCTAGTGATTTTATTACTCTGCTATCATGGCTATTGCTTTAAGTTAGTCAAAACATTTAATTTAGATAAAAATACGCGTTCAGGTAAGTTTTACCGTATTTTCAATGAAATTCCGGTGTTAGCTCTGTTTGCAGTCATTATTTTAGTTTATGTGAAACCGGGTTAGCCTCATTTTCCGAGCGTAGTGCTTCATTTGTCAGGGTAAAGCTATAACGTTTATCCTGACATGATCTTATATCATTTCCACTTGAGTATTTTACACAAAAATAATTATTGCTCTCACTTTAAAGTTCACGTATTTTACTTTTGTAATGGATAACATTCAGTTAACGGTTTTGAGTTTCGTGTTATTTCATCCATAGCACTAAATTTCAGTTAGGGGTTCAAAAAATGCAACACTATTTAAAGCTTGCCGTCATTTCGGCTTTCTTATGTACAATTTTCATTAGCGATAACAGCTTTGCAAAAGGCAGCGAATTAATACCAATCAAATCTAAAATTGTCGGTGGAGAAGTAGCCAACGAAGGTGACTGGCCATGGATGTCAGCATTGGTTTATACCCAAAATGAAATATCAACTACATTGACCGTTGATGCGATTAATTATGCAAGCCAAGCCTTTAGTTATGGTGTTGCGGGTAGTGCCACCGGTAATACCATCGACTGTGGCCTTGGTGATACACAGTGCTCTGGTGCCACTAATAAAATTTGTTTAATTGAACGTGGTGACATAACTTTTGCAGTGAAAGTAGAAAACTGCCAAGCAGGTGGTGGTATTGGCGCTATTATTTACAATCATGAAGAAGGTGCCATCAGTGGCACCTTAGGTGAAAATTTTACTGGGTCAATACCAGTAGTGTCGATTACACAAGCTGTCGGAGTTGTTTTACAAGCTAATATAGGCGCAAGTGCTAGCTTAACCGTTATTGAAGAACTTGCTGTAGCGCAAACATCAACCTGTGGTGCATCCTTCCTTGGTGGAAAATGGCTATTAACTGCATCCCACTGTGTGGAAGGTCTATCACCACAACAATTAAAAGTTAATGTGGGTGAGTATGACTTAAGTAACGGTGCTGAAGATGCAAAAGCGGTTAAGCGTATTTATATGCATCCTGATTACCAATTAGATGCTGAATTAAACAACGACATAGCCTTAATTGAATTAGTAGAGAGTATAAACAACCCATCAATCACATTAGTTGATTTAGCTGCAACACAGCAGTTTGCTATAGACAACAGTACCGTAACCATTGCAGGTTGGGGCGGTAGACAAGGTTACGCCGCTGACGATGGTCCAACATCAGACTTCCCTGATATATTACATCAAGTTGACTTACAGCTCCTTACTAATAATGAATGTAAAAATATACTGGCACAATCATCTACTGATACATTTGAGGGAACATTTACCGCCAATAATGTAGGTATAACTAATGCAATGATTTGTGCTTATATTCCTGGTGGTGGTAAAGGCTCATGCCAAGGCGACAGTGGTGGACCGTTAATGATCAATACTAATGAAGGCTGGCAACAAATAGGCGTTGTTAGTTGGGGGATAGGTTGTGCTGCTGATGGTTTCCCTGGTGTTTATACGCGTACCGCACTTTTTAGCGATTGGGTTAATGAAATAACTAAAGGCATCGCTATTGATAAAGTATCTGACTTTACTATTCAAGCACAGAATAAAGCAGCAAGTGCAGATCTAGAAGTGGTTAACAATAGTGAATTAATTGCAAATCTAACATTTACTATTGATGGGGATACCCACTTCACTATAGTCAATAATAATTGTAGTAACATAGCCGCAGGAGCAACTTGTCTGTTGCAGATTAACTATGATGCGACAGAAGTTGGTAAACATACCGCCAATATTATTATTACCTCAGATAATAGTGAAATAGCTACTAGCGAAGCGACAATTTCAGCACAAACTATCGCGCTAGCCAGTGAAATTAAAACGCAACTCTCTAGCACCAACGATGCTTTAACTTGGTATAGTGGAGGCAATTCATCATGGCAGCTTGATAACACTGAAGCTGCTATTGTCAGCGGTAATATCACTGATAGCCAAGAGAGTATCGTAATGGTTACTGTCGCTGGCGAAGGTGAATTATCATTTGAATGGTCAGTATCCTCTGAAGAAAATATTGATGAACCGGACATACCTTATGATGCCCTACATTTATATCTTGATGGTGAGTTAATTAAATTTATTTCTGGTGATATTGCTTACAAAAGTGAAACTGTTAAATTCACCGCTGGTGAGCATACTATTACTTGGGTATATGAAAAAGACTCTTTTTCCGCAGAAGGTGATGATAATGCCCACATCCGTAATATTGTTTTTACTCCGGTAGTAATTGTAACACCAACCCCCCCGGCACCAACGCCAACAAACCCAAATGCACGTTCCAGTAGCGGCGGCGGCATCGCTTGGTTGTCATTGATATTTATGATTGTTGTTAGTCTTCGCAGAAAGTAAATAGTAAGTTAGAACTAAGATATAAAAGGTCGCTTAGCGGCCTTTTTTTATACCATTATTTATACCTGAGCTTACTTAGCTGTTACTTATCGCTAAGTCGAGAATTCTTTAATTCAATTGCTATAATACAAGTGATTTTAAAAAGCGCTTTTTTATGCTATATTTCGGCAAATTTTTTCTCGAATACTTTTCAATATGATGAATTTTCAAGGCAGTCATATTTTGTCTGTTTCGCAATTTGATCGCGAAGCAATAGCCAGAATATTAGATATATCAGCAAAGATGGCGCCTTACGCAGCTCGCCAGAAACGGTGTACAGTACTTGATGGTGCAATTTTAAGTAATTTATTTTTCGAACCAAGCACTCGTACTCGTGTTAGTTTTGGCACCGCTTTTAACCTATTAGGTGGCTATGTACGCGAAACTGTAGGGCAAGAGAACTCATCACTTAGTAAAGGTGAATCTTTATTTGATACGGCACAAGTGATTAGTGGTTACTCTGACGTTATCACCATGCGTCATCCGCAAATGCACTCAGTTGAACAGTTTGCCAAAGGTAGTACAGTACCGGTCATTAATGGTGGCGATGGTGCTAATGAACATCCAACACAAGCACTATTAGATTTATTTACTATACAATCAGAAATGATGCACTTTCATAAAGGCTTAGATAACCTTGATATTGTCTTGATGGGTGACTTAAAACACGGTCGAACTGTGCATTCATTATCAAAGCTGCTTAGCCTTTATAATAATGTCAAAGTTACAATGGTATCACCAACCGCGCTGCAAATGCCTGACAGTGTAATTTCAACACTTGAAAATGCAGGCCATCAAGTAATTATCACCGACACTATGGCAGGAAATTTATCTTGCGATGTGATTTACCAGACCCGTATTCAACAAGAGCGTTTTGCTAGCAAAGACGAAGCCGATTTATATCGCGGTCATTTCAGTTTGAACAAAAATATATATCAACAATATTGTCGTGAAAATACCGTCATTATGCACCCTCTTCCGCGAGACTCTCGCCCAGAAGCAAATGAATTAGATGTAGATTTAAATGATTTAGACAGCTTAGCCATTTTCAGACAAGCACAAAATGGTGTTTTAGTCAGAATGGCACTATTCGCCTTAACGTTAGGTGTTGAAGATCAATTAACCCAATATGAAAAAGAGGTAAACTGGCACACAAATAAGCGCTAGGTACTTTTTTATAACGATAATAACTATTAATTTTTCCTTATTTACTGAGTGAAAGTGGACCTTTCCGGCCAAATAAATAACCAGTGAAAAAATCAAGAGTGAACTTATGAACCAAATAACAAATTTAGTAACTAATAAGTCAGAACAACTATTTTCCCAAGCAATAAAAGTGATCCCTGGTGGCGTTAACTCTCCGGTACGCGCTTTTAACGGTGTTGGCGGTACGCCACCTTTTATTAAGCGTGCTCAAGGCGCTTATATTTATGATGCTGATGATAATGCTTACATTGATTATGTAGGCTCATGGGGGCCAATGATTTTAGGTCACAACCATCCTGCTATTTTAGATGCTGTGATTAACACTGCCCAAAAGGGCTTGAGTTTTGGCGCTCCCACAGAACTAGAAATAACCATGGCAGAAAAAGTACGTGAATTAGTACCGTCAATGGAATCACTACGCATGGTTAGCTCTGGCACAGAAGCTACCATGAGTGCGATTCGCTTAGCTCGAGGTTATACTAATCGTGATAAAATTTTAAAATTTGAAGGTTGTTATCATGGTCATGCTGATTCATTACTAGTGAAAGCTGGCTCCGGCGCACTAACTTTAGGTGTGCCAAACTCTCCGGGTATTCCCGCTGATTTTGCTCAGCACACATTAACCGTTAGCTATAATAATATTGAACAAGTAAAAGAAATTTTTACTAAATATCCTGACCAAATAGCCTGTATTATCGTTGAACCGGTAGCAGGTAATATGAATTGTATTCCGCCTGTAGAAGGTTTCCTTGAAGGCTTACGTGCAGTATGTGATCAATACAACTCAGTATTGATTCTAGATGAAGTAATGACAGGTTTTCGCGTAGCATTAGGTGGCGCTCAAGCCCATTACAAAATCAAACCAGATTTAACTACCTTAGGTAAAGTTATTGGCGGTGGTATGCCAGTAGGCGCTTTCGGTGGTAAACAAGAAATCATGGATTACATTGCACCAGTAGGCCCAGTATATCAAGCAGGTACACTTTCAGGTAACCCGATAGCCATGGCTGCAGGTCTTGCCTCGTTAACAGAATTAGCGAAAGGTGATAAACATACACAATTAAATGCTGCTACTGAAAAATTAGCCATGGGCTTAAAAGCAGCGGCAGAAAGACATGGCGTTAATTTAAGTATTAACTATGTTGGTGCTATGTTTGGTTTTTTCTTTACTGATGACGACCAACCAATAACTACTTTTGAACAAGTAATAGCTTGTGATAGTGATAAATTTAATCGTTTCTTTCATTTAATGCTAGAGCACGGTGTTTACCTTGCGCCATCAGCGTTTGAAACCGGCTTTTTATCTACCGCGCATAGCGATGATATTATCGAGAAAACCCTCGAAGCCGCGGCTAAGTGTTTCGCACAGCTGTAACAAAAGATAAACATACTCTTTATCAATTAAATGACAGCTATACCCGTGTCACCTCAAAATGCAGGATTCAGCTGGAATTAGAAACGTCTTTAGGCAAGGCATTGATTGAAGATAATAGTTGTTCTATTGTCGAAATCAATAACGCTGCTTAAAACGTTTCTAAACCAGCCCTACGGGGATGTCTGAGCAAATCATGCTATTCGTTGCATCTGTTTTTAAGGGAATAACCATTAATAAAAAGATGCGCCTTGATCATGAATCGTTCATACATCCTGAAACGCACATTTTGAGGTATCACGGGTATACAAAGAGTTATTCGCTAGTCGCGGATAACTCTTTTTTCAACCAATTAAGCCCTTGCTGCCAACCTAAATCTAAGCCAGAAAAAGCACATAAATTCCAACCATCAATTTTTCTAATTTTAGCAATGTTTTCAGTGATTAATTTACTTTTTTCATTATAGTCAACTACCGCTATTGCTTTTAAATTAGCATGAGATCCAATACTCAGTTTAGCTTCATAAGCAAAACTATAATGATTAACTTTGTTTATTAATAAACCAAAAGCTTCCGTAAATATTTCAGATAAAAACACTTCAAATTCTTCAACCATCTCCAGTGATATTTCCACATCTTTATTGACGATAACTTCGGCAATGTCATCACTTAAAATATTTATAGAGCAAAAACTTAATTTATTTTTCATAAGTTCATCCTAATACCAATTCAATTAAATTTGTTAGCACTCAGCGAGAGTTAAAAGGCTTATAGGCAAGGCATGGATTACAGAGAATGGTTATTCCCTTATCAAAATCAATAACGCAGCATAAAAGCCTTTTAAACTCGCCCTTGGGAGCTCATTTGTAGCACAATAACCGCACAAAGTTGTTTGATGTAGAATGACTAGACCATCACAAATTTTATTTGTTCTTGTCCTTCAAATAAAGCTCTGAGTTGGGAAGAAACTTATTTGATTTGGTATAATCTTCAGCTACAAGGTTATAAAAGCACTTTAATAAATTTATATCCATAATTACTTCAATATTTGTTCGATAAATAAACGGAGTGAAATTCCTATATTAATAAATATATTCATCGAACAGCTGTACCGTCACTGTTTCCCCTGCAGTCACCTTACCTTGATCGGATGCTAAAACAATAAAGCAATTAGCTTGCGCTAAACTAGATAAAATACCTGAGCCTTGTGAGCCAGTTGACGAAACAATATTTTTGCCCTGCTCATTGACACTCAGTATACCCCGTTGTAAATCCATACGTCCGGGTGACTTCCTTAAATCACTAGTACATTTTACTTGTAATACCGTCCGCTTTAATGGTTGTGCATTTTGCATTTTAGTTAGTGCAACCAAGGCCAACTGGTGAAACGTGACTAATGCTGAAACTGGGTTACCTGGTAAACCAAAAAAAACACTGTTTGGCAATTTACCAAAAGCAAACGGCTTGCCTGGTTTCATCGCTATTTTCCAAAAACCGATTTCGCCTAAATCATCTAATACCGTTTTAGTGTAATCAGCATCACCAACAGAAACACCTCCTGATGAAATCACCGCATCAGCTTGTTTATCAGCACTGACAAAAGCCGCTTTAATGGCATCAAAATCATCTTTAATCACGCCAAAATCAATTACCTCAACATGTAATTTCTCTAACATGCCTCGTAACACAAAACTGTTGCTCTCATAAATATCACCCGAATTTAACGCTTGCCCCGGTAATTTCAACTCATCACCTGTAGCAATTAACGCGACTGTTAATTTGCGATAAACACGCACTTCGCTAATACCTAACGAGGCTAAAATGCCAATATCTACTGCTGATAGCTTATGACCTTCAGCCAGTACTTGTTGCCCTAATTGAATATCTTCACCCGCTTTTCGCACATGAGAGCCAAATTGTTTTTCCTGTAAGAAAGTAATGTCATCGTCTTTTGCTTGAATATTTTCTTGCATTTCAACGCTATCACAACACGAAGGCATTTTAGCACCCGTCATAATACGTACACATTCACCTAATTTGCATGTTCCTTGATAAGGTGCACCAGCCATTGAACGACCAACTAAGGTTAACGTTTTACTTTGGTTTAAACTTTCAAGCGCAAAAGCATAACCATCCATCGCTGAATTGTCGTGATTAGGCACATTAAGGGGGCTAGAAATATTTTGCGCTAACACATAATTCAGCGCTTGTGCTATGGGTAAATTATCCGTTTCAGTGACCGGGGTAATTTGTGACAACATATTTTGCATTGCCTGTTCGAAAGGCAATAAACCAGGGGCAGAACAACAATCAGACATTAAAGTACTCACTTTGCGTTAACTTTTCAATGCCGTTAGTATCGCTCACTTTCGCAATAAAGTAATAGCGATTTAACTTTTTATACTAGTTAGATTGCGCGTTTATTGATGCTAATCAAAATAATCAAAATCAAAATCAATTACGATAATCGTTATTAAATGATATATACTAAATTTTAGTCCTATGACTAAAATTAAATAATTTACACCGAGCTGTAATTGCTAACACCTAAGTTTAAGTTTTCACAAATTAAGGTCAGGTAATTATAAGCCGTAGCTGATATTTGATAATAATATTTTGCTGCCAGGGTTAACAAGGAAACACGTTAGCCTCCCTACATTTGGAAAGGTGACATGTTAACAGACAACTTCGGTCGCAGATTTTATTATCTGCGCCTCTCTATTACTGACGTATGTAACTTTAGTTGCAATTACTGCCTACCTGACGGTTATCAATGTGATCAACCGCGCGATTTTATGTCGCTAACTGAAATAAAGCGCTTAACTGCCGCTTTTGCAAGTTTAGGTACAGAAAAAATTCGCATCACGGGTGGTGAACCTGCACTTCGTAAAGATTTGCCTGACATTATTGCTCAATGCAAACAAACCCAAGGGATTAAAAAAGTTGCCATTACCAGTAACGGTTTTAAATTACCTGAGCATTTACCTCAGTGGTTAGACGCAGGTATTGATGCCATCAATATCAGTATTGATAGTTTAGACCCTCGTCAATTTCTTGCCATTACCGGCCATAATAAACTTGATACCATTTTAAAAGGTATTGATATGGCACTAGCCGATGGTCGCCCAAGCATTAAAGTAAATACGGTATTGATGCGTGAATACAGCGGTCGGAATATTCAAAGTTATTTAGATTGGTTAAAAGACACACCAGTTACTTTACGTTTTATCGAATTAATGCAAACTGGCGATAATCAAAGCTTTTTTGATGCTCAGCATGTGCAAGGCTCTCGTATTAAACAAAATTTAATTCTTGATGGCTGGTTACCTGTCATTCAAGACAGATCTGCAGGGCCTGCTCAAGAGTTTTACCACCCTGATTATCAAGGCCGCATCGGCTTAATCATGCCTTATTCAAAAGACTTTTGTGATAGCTGTAACCGTTTGCGCGTAAGCTCATCAGGCAAATTACATTTGTGCTTATTTGGAGAGAATGGTTTGTCTTTACGAGAGCAATTGCAATCGGGCAATATTGAACCATTACAAACGAAAATATTATCTCTGTTGGGCGATAAAGCAGCCACTCACTTTCTGCATGATAAGCTAACTGGCGGTACTAAGCACTTGGCTATGTTAGGCGGTTAGTATGACTTATTTAAACAATATTTTTAGCAAAGATTTTTCAAATAATGAATGCTTAGGTGTAGTACTAGCTGGCGGATTATCTTCTCGCATGGGTCAAGATAAAGCTAAATTGCAACGCAATTCGACTGATATGCTGAACTTTTCTAAACAGTTACTGCTTGATTCAGGTATTAGTAATATTGTGGTTAGTGGCGATGAATATGACATACCAGATAAGGTTAAAAAAAATGGCCCTGCTGGCGGTATTTATAGCGTATTATCAAGTTTCCCTCAGGCTAAGTCGTTATTGATACTGCCTGTTGACTTGCCCTTTATGACCACAAAAGCATTAGCAGATCTGCGAATTAAAGGTGAGTTGAGCCAAAAGGCCACTTACTTTGAAGGACATAATATTCCATTATATTTACCTAACAATGCCTATACAGAACTATTTTTTTCAAAGATATTTCCTAATGATTTACTCGCTATTAGCAGCAAGAAATCAGAAAAAGCAACGAAAAAAAATGGCCCTTCAATAAAAGCTTTGCTACAACAAATACCACATCAAGCTATTGCATGTGGTGATAACAAGGCTTTATTTAATACCAATACACCAGAGCAATGGCAACAAGCAATAAAAGAGTTTAATTTTTAAACACTTAATTTAATATATACATTCACTTATACAATAACTTATACATTAGTAAAAGGAACCATTATGTCAGCACATGGCGGCAAAACGTTTATCCCTTTAAATATAGCGGTATTAACAGTATCAGATACACGCAACGAGTCAAACGATACCTCGGGTCAAGCATTGGTTGAACGCTTAACGACGGCAGGTCATAATCTAGCCGATAAAGCCATTGTAATTGATGATGTTTACCAACTACGCGCGCAAGTATCTAAGTGGATAGCTGATGACAGTATAAACGCTATAATTTCAACGGGTGGCACTGGTTTCACCGAGCGCGATAATACACCAGAAGCACTAATGCCATTATTTGATAAAAATGTTGAAGGCTTTGGTGAAGTGTTTCGTCACGTATCTTTAGTGGAAATTGGTACATCAACCATTCAATCACGCGCTTTTGGTGGCATAGCTAACAAAACAGTAGTTCTCTGTGTACCTGGGTCAACCAATGCCTGTAAAACAGCTTGGGATAAAGTGATTAAAGAACAACTTGATGCCAGTCACAGACCCTGTAATTTTGTGCCTCATTTAAATATGTCGGCTCAGCAATGTGAGACTCGCGGCTAATGAGTAGTTCAACAAGCTCCGCGCCAGAATTAAGTCACCTTAATCAGCAAGGTGAAGCCAATATGGTTGATGTCACCGAAAAAGCGATGACTTCACGCACGGCAACCGCACAAGGATTCATTAAAATGAATCGTGCAACTTTTGAGTTGATCACTACAGGTAAGCACAAAAAAGGCGATGTTTTTGCCGTAGCGCGAATTGCTGGTATTCAAGCCGCAAAAAAATGCAGTGACTTGATCCCATTATGCCACCCACTAATGCTGAGTAAAGTACAAGTTGATTTCACTTTAGACACTGAAAACTCATCAGTAAAAGTAACAAGCTTGTGTCGATTAACAGGACAAACTGGCGTAGAAATGGAAGCGTTAACGGCTGTTTCTGTTGCCTGTTTAACTTTATTTGATATGTGTAAAGCTGCGGATCCTGCCATGGTGATTTCTGGCATAAAAGTGCTGACTAAAGAAGGCGGTAAATCAGGCAATTGGCAAGTAAACTAGTTTCAAGTAAAAATTGTAGGGGAAAATCATGATCAAAGTTGTTTTTTTTGCCGCGCTACGCGAGCAATTAGAGTGTAGTGAACTAACCGTAAGTAGTGAAAATATCACTACTGTGGCTGATTTAAAGCTGCAATTAGCGAGTAAAAATGAGCAATGGCAAGCCCTTTTTGGTAATACGTCATTATTAAGTGCCGTCAATCACGATATGGTTGATAGCGAACAAGCAATTAAATCTGGCGATGAAGTGGCTTTTTTCCCACCCGTTACTGGCGGTTAACCCTTCGACAAGCTCAGAGCAAACGGTAAGTAATAAAAGGTTAAAGAGCAAATATATGAATCAAGAAATATCCATACAAACAGCCGACTTCAGTTTAGCCGATGAAGTAGCTTTGCTTGAGCAAGATAATGCCATCGATGGCGCTATAGTAACCTTTACTGGCCGGGTGCGAAATCACAACAATGGCATGGATGTCAGTGGCTTAACATTAGAGCATTATCCAGGCATGACCGAAAAATCATTAGCGAAAATTATCAATATCGCCAAAACTCGATGGAATATTGGTCGGGTAAAAGTAATCCATCGTATTGGCGAACTTGATATTGGTGAGCAAATTGTTTTTGTTGGCGTTACCAGTAAACATCGACACGACGCTTTCGCCGCGAACGAATTTATTATGGATTTTTTAAAGGTGCAAGCGCCATTTTGGAAAAAAGAACGAACAGAGCAAGGTGAAGCTTGGCTTGATGCAAAAGCAACCGACGATTCTAAAGCACAAAAGTGGTAAGCTAAGTAATGAACTTATCAAGGCTATATACACTTTTACTTATTAGTTCACTACTGTGTATGAGCACTAGCTTTGCTTCAAATGATAATACTGATAGCCCCTTACGCATTGCCGTTGCAGCAAATTTTACTCCCGTATTAAAAGAGTTATTAGTTGAGTTTCACCAAAAAACTGATATTAAGACACAAATTATTAGTGGTGCTACGGGGGCATTATTTTTACAAATAAAGCACGGCGCCCCTTTCGATATATTCATATCTGCCGACAGTGTTAGACCCAAACTACTCGAACAACAAAATTTAATACTAATCGACAGTAGAAAAACTTATGCTATAGGGCAGTTAGCACTGTTATCAATGAATAACAAAGCACAATTAAGTGACTTAGCAAGTACACCAAAATACTTTGCTATTGCCAACCCTGACATAGCGCCTTATGGAAAAGCCGCCAAACAAACCTTACAACACTTAGGCTTATGGCAGCAGTATCAAAAAAGCTTAATTACCGGTATAAACATTAATCAAACTTTTGCCCAGGTACTTAGCCAAGCAGTCAATAGTGGCTTAGTGGCTAATAGCCAGTTAGTCATTAACAAACTAGCCGGCGTTGTTATTCCCAGTAGTTATCATCACCCTATAGAACAACAATTAGTTATTGTTAAAAATCGGAATAATATTGATCATGCCAAACGATTAAGCCAATTTTTATTGTCTCCAAAAATTCAGCAAAAAATAGTAAGCTTTGGCTACGCTAACAACGCTTTCACTCGTCAGCTAACCCAACAAGAGAGAAGTAATGCCAAGCCCTGATCTTCTGGCCCTAGCAGTGACCTTAAAAATGGCAGCACTCACTACCGTGATCCTGTTATTGATTGGTACGCCACTGGCTTGGTATCTCGCAAAAATGACTAGTCGCTTTAAGGTGATTATTGAAGCCATTGTTGCCCTCCCCTTAGTTTTACCGCCAACCGTATTAGGTTTCTATTTATTAATTGCTTTTTCACCGCAACATTTACCCGGGGAAATTTGGCAGCAAGTGACGGGGCAACAACTCGCCTTTAGTTTTTCGGCCATTGTCATTGGCTCGGTATTATATTCACTACCTTTTGTGGTCCAGCCATTGCAAAAAGCTTTTGAGCAATTAGGAGACTCATTATTAGAAGCCGGCGCTATGCTGGGTGCTGGTACTATAGATAGGTTTTTCACTATAGTTCTCCCTTTAACGAAAGCCAGCTTTATTACCGCTGCGAGTTTGGGTTTTGCTCATACCGTAGGCGAATTTGGTGTAATACTAATGATAGGGGGTAATATTCCCGGTGAAACTCGCGTATTATCAATTGCGTTATTTGATCACGTAGAAGCCTTTGATTATGCCAAAGCGCATATACTTGCCATCAGTTTACTTATTGGTTCAATGATTTTGTTAGCTTCCGTTTACTTGTTAAACCTCCCTAGTCGTAAAGAAAGAGAGTGAGCTAACTAATGACTCAACTCAACCTAGATTTCAGCCTTAATTATAAAGCCTTTAATTTCACCATTAATCAAACGATTAATTTAACCGGCATTACTGGAGTTTTTGGACATTCTGGCTCGGGCAAGTCTACTCTACTAAGGGCTATTGCAGGTCTAGAGCAAGGCATCACTGGCTCGATAGTTTTTCATGAAAAAACGTTAATCGACACGACAAAAAATTTATGTGAGAAACCTGAACGACGCAATATCAGTTTAGTGTTTCAAGACAGTCGGTTATTTCCGCATTTAACCGTACGCGATAATGTAAAGTACGCTGCTAAACGGTGTGTTAGTAGCCAGCTAAATATCACTGATATACTGAAGTTAACCGAATTAGACAAGTTAGCGGATGCCAATGTATGTGAACTTTCTAGTGGTCAAAAACAACGAGTTGCCTTAGCACGAGCCATATTAACTGAACCTAAATTATTGCTACTTGATGAGCCATTAAGCGCCCTTGATCAAACAAGTAAAACTAAACTATTAAACTTAATTGTCAAAGTACAGCAGCAACTTGATTTACCAATTTTATACGTTAGCCACTCGGTAGATGAGCTACAACAAGTGTGTGACAACATGTTGATATTGTCTCAAGGAAAGGTAATAAATTATGGTAATATCCATCATGCTATTCATCAACTGAATTTTCTATCAGCTCGTTTACCAAATGAACAATTAATCCATCAACAAACCAGTTTGTCTTTACCGATAGCAAGCACAGACAATGGCCAAGGATTAATGGTACTTACGCTAACTGAGCAGAAAATTTTATTACCACGTTTACAGGGTAAATTTATCAAGAATCAACACCTACGTTGCTTTATTCTTGCTAGCGATATAAGTATTTGCTTATCTGAACCCCAAAATAGCACTATCGTTAATCATTTATCAGGTAAGATTAGCGCCATAGAGTCGAGTACCAGTGATAAATCTACTCATTCTGTTTTAGTTACCGTGATTTGCTCAGAACAAGAGTTTTTTGTGCATATCAGTACTTATTCGCAACAAAAGCTAGCGTTAATCATCAATCAACCAGTGTATTTACAATTTAAAGCTGGTGCTGTACGCACTTATCTGTACTAAGATTCAAAGAATAATATAAAAAGGAACAAGCGTGTTAACAACACAAGAACAACTAAAATATTCAAGACAGATTATGCTCAATAAAATTGGTCAGCAAGGTCAGATTTCTCTGCGTAACGCCAAAGTACTTATTGTCGGTGTTGGCGGTTTGGGTAATCCAGCGAGCTTATACTTGGCTGCCGCAGGCGTTGGCACTTTATATTTAGCTGACGGTGACACCATAGAGTTAAGTAACTTACCTAGACAAATACAATTTAGTGAGCACGATCTTAATCAAAACAAAGCTGATACAGCTGCAGAAAAGCTCAATCAACAATTCCCTGATTGCCACGTTGAAGCCATCGATGACATGCTAGATCAAGAGCTATGTGATTACTATTTGCCACAGGTAGATTTAGTACTAGATTGTTCTGATAATATTGCCACCCGTTATTTAATTAACCAAGCTTGTGTCACACATAAAGTACCTTTGGTTGTCGGCGCAGCAACCGGCTTTGATGGTCAACAAATAGTGATAGATCCAAGAGACGACAACAGTGCTTGTTATCATTGTTTATTTCCAGCCTCAAAAAAAGCACCTGATAACAATTGCCAAACGATTGGAATTTTAGGCCCTGTACTCGCTATAGTCGCAGGCATGCAAACATTGCAAGCAATAAAGTTACTCACTGGCAATAAAGCTCAAATTAATAAATTGAATTTATTTGATGGCTTATCGAATCAATGGCAACACTTTACGATAAAGAAGCAGAAAAAATGCACTGTTTGTGGTGAGAAGACATAACATTGTATTAAAGGGTGAATAAATTGAGACTAAAAGTGATTAGTTTTGCCACCCTAAGTTCGACTCAGGATGGCATGCTAAAGACACAAAATGCTAATTTACTACGCAACAGGAGTATTTCTTTTTTGTCTTAGCGTTTAATTTAAAATTCAAAGCTAGATTACTTAACCTGATGTAAAGGCTACTTATACAGGCCCATATTTCTGTCGGTAACCGCCTCTCTCCATCCACCAAGCCATTGTGATTTTGCATCAAGCCCCTGATAAGGGCAATGCTCTTTTGACTTACCGCCTAAACCTGCTTGATAACCGTTTGCATGCGCTCTTCCTAATTTATCTCTTTTTTGTCTTCTCATTTTTTTAACACCTCGTAACTATTAAAAAATCCTATTTAAATCACTGTATTAAAACTACCCCCCTACAGTGACAAACTACGTTGTGGCCAGTAAAACTACTACTTAAAAACAAAACTGACGATTTATTAAAAAGGATTTAAAGCGCGGTTGCAAGTACAAAAAACAAGCTAAAAAGGGATTATCAAGTACTCAAAGTGGAAAGTATGAACGCCTACTTATTGAGCGGAAAACTTTTATTATAAAAACAGAACTTTATAAAAATGCAATAAATTTTTTATAGAATAAGGTGCTATAAGAATGAAGTTTTATAGGCAAATTTAGTTTAATTAACGCAGTTATGCTTCTCTTAATAAAGGCTTTAACATGCCTTCTAAACCGTTTAACTTCACTTCATACATTAAAGCTAATTGCTGTCCTAATTTACCGTCTGGAAAACCTTTACTGTGGAACCATACCAAATAAGGCTCTGGTAATTGTAGTAGTTTTCGACCAGCATATTTACCAAAAGGCATATTTTGGTTAATGGCTTCAATTAACGCTTGTTGATTTTCTAACACAAAACTCTCACTTTTCTCATTTTTATACAAAACCATGATTATTCAAAATCATATTATCAGTAATTTACCATGAACCTGACATAAAAATGTCACCTAACGTCATTATAATCATCGAAATTATCAAATTATTACTTTCAAAAGCAAGGAAAGACTATGTCTATTATTAGAAAACGTAGTGCCGCTCATAAAAGTTACCTCCCAAAAAGTGCTCGTGACAATCAATACATTCTGGCCGAATTTACAATTACCGATGCACTAATTCAACAATTCTCCCCCAAAGCTAGTGCGGCAAAAACAGCACCTTTTATCACGAATAATTCGCCAGGAAATTATGGTGAATTTTATCAAAAACTCGCCAAGGTGCTATTTGATTTATCTGAGGTTTTTAACGTAGAAAATAGCCTTTTTATTGCCAATGATAAGCTAGCCAGAGTACGCTTTAGCCAAGAAATGCACCAGTGGCAAACCAATCAGCAGATTTTGTTTTATTATAATCCTGAAAGTCACCATTTAAAAAAATCATTTTTTGATGCTAATAAACGCGCAAAAAAAATATCGTTATTATTTTTGACTACAGGCACAAATATCAGAGAAAATGCTGCAAGATTTCATGCAAAAGTATCACAGCTAGTAACAGCCTTTGCTCAAAAAACAACCCTTGATGTCAGTGACATTCGTCTACGTGATCACCAACATATTACTTATGACTTATTTACTAAAAATAAGTTTACTAAAAACAAACCAACTAACGACGACAACACTTTAACAACACAAGTACATATGTTGCGTCCTATTCTTCAGCGCTATGCTAGCCAAAAGGTAATATTACCTATCTATCATAGCGCCATGACTTACGCGATAGTTACTTTACCCATATCGAATAGACTACTTAACATGGTTGAGGTTGATCCTAATTCGAATGACCCCTACAACCCACTTTATACTTATTTAACTGACACATTTACCCAGTCAGCAAAACGCTATAATTTAAATAATGGTGCTTTAATAGCCAACGGTTTAGTGCCTATTGTTCGTTTAAGTATTCACGAAATTGTTTCTCGCATTGGCGAATTACAGATGCTTGGCTACAACCCAGAACAAAATCCTTGTGGCATTATCAGTAAATGGGATGCTAGTGAATTAGTTGATAATGTACAGCTAGTTTTTGTTGCCACCGATAAAAATCAAACGGAGTATGGCTTTGGTCGTTTCTTAAATCAAATAGAACAAGCTTTACGGTTAATGACAACTGAATTAAAAATGGAGCCTAACAAAGAAGAAGTTATCGTTAAATTTCATCAACATATTGCTTATAACCTTTAAATTATAATTATAAAATTAAAAAATTGAACGTCTCACAGTTTTAGCCCCAAATATAATAAAAGTAACAGAGGTTGCTTTTATTATTCAGATGAATAAATATACTTAGATTGTAATGTAACCTCTAAGTATAGGTGGGCTTGATTATTAGAGTTTTCTTTTTTTTATTCTCTTTAGTGAGCTTTTTCTCTCATGCTCAACAAATAAAGGTTGGCTCTGATCAGTGGCCAGGCTTCACCAATGCTGATGGCACAGGAATATATTACAACTTATTAAAACGTATATACGCTGAACATAACCTTGAGATTAAAATAGAGACCTACAATCGAGTACTCAATAGCTTTCATCAAAATAAACTTGATATTGCTATTGGTGTCTATCGAGAACATGTTCAACAAGGCATTATACCTGATTGGTTTTTAGATACTGAATACCCTGTAATTGCATTTTATGATCCTAGCGTTACCAAGATAACGAATGTTTCAGACATCAAAAACAAATTAGTATCTTGGAAACGGGGTTATCATTTTGAATTATTTATATCTGACATTAAAAATGTTTACCTAGTCAATAATACCGAAACTGGCTTTGAGCTACTGAATAAAAAACGCGTTGATGTTTTTATAGATTACCCAAAAAATATACCAAAAAAATATCAACAAAAACTTTTATCTTTTGAAATAGTCCCTGCTCGCCATATTTACTTAGCATTTCAAAACACTAAAAATGGTGAATTGTTAGCCAAAAAATTTGACCAATCAATGACTAAACTAAGAGCATCTGGAGAGCTAGCTAAAATTTTTGGTAAAGAATATCAACATTCTGATTTAGCACAGTTCGATAGTAATTTAAAACAAATAGTAGTTATTACAGAAGATGCGAGTCTCACTAATGTAAGTGGCGAATTAAATGAAGCAACCCTTGAAGGCCAAGTGTTCAATTTAATTAGAGCCAATTTAAAAGGTTACAATGTAGAATTTAAAGTATTACATTCTTTATTAGGTATTAATGAATACCGAAATAAAGAAAACACCTGTTTTGATTTAATGGTAAAAACAGATGAACGTGCTAAAAACTTTATATTTAGCGAACCCTCTGGTTTATATATGGGTTTGCGTTTATATAGTAAAACCAAACTAAAATCATCTAACCCCATCGATTTACAAAGCTTTTTTTCAAAGCAGTCAACAAGTAAATTAGGTGTTAGATCGGGCCGAAGTTATGGCACAAAAATCGATAAACAATTAAATGAAATCAATGAATCTCAACTTGTGCAGATACCTTCAACAAATTATTCTAAATTATCTAGCTTTAAAGCAGGAGATTTTGACTATATGATTGAGTACTCAGAGGAAATTGCGAAATTCTGGCCTCAGGTGAGCAACGAAAAACTCTACAGTTACCCAATTAAAAATATTAATGAATACGTGCTTAGTCATATGATGTGCAGTAAAACAGACTCTAGCAAAGCTTTTATCAAGGCGTATGATAAAGCACTGAAAAGTACTATTAGTAGTGGCATGTTCTTCGATATTCAATACCGAACAATAAGTAAAGATAGCCAAACAGACTTTATTAAATATTTCGAGGAAGTGTTTAAGCACTAATTGTTAATTTGGCTTTTCGTAATAAAGTCATGGCATACTTTGTGGTCTTTTTTGCAGCTTTCTTTGCAGAGTTCTTCGGTGCATCGACAATTGTCTAGCCGTAGCTGAAACATTACCATCGTTGGCTTTCAATACTTGTTGAATATGCTGCCACTGCACTTGTTCTGCTGAGAGTGTTTCACCATCTAATTCGTTATTTATGGGTATTTCACAAGCTTTACTTTCATTGAGCGCCGCTAGTAATGTTTGTGTATCAAGTGGCTTAGTTAAATAATCATCCGCGCCTAATTTAATTGCATCTACAGCTGTCGCAATACTCGCAAAACCAGTCAACAGAATAATACGGCTTTTAGGGAGTGACTTACGGATTGGAGTAATAATGTTTAATGTTGTTTCTTGTGCCAATTTCATATCCAATAAAACATAATCAGGTTTATGCCTTTGACACGCTAGCAAAGCTTCTGAATTAGTCTCTACATGAACACAGTCAAAGTCATGTTTAGTTAACCGCCGTTTTAATGTATTAGCAAAAATAACGTCATCTTCGACTATCAATAAATTTTTCATCTTTATTTACTCACAGGTAAACTTAAAGTGACTAAAGCGCCGCCTTGGTTATGATTTGTTAAGGCCAACTTTCCACCTAAACGCTCCAAACTCGCATGACTTAAAAGTACAGCCATACCTAATCCTTGTTCGCTATTTACTGGTTTAACACCAAGTTGCTTTAGCTTTTCCAGCGTAAAACCTACGCCATAATCTCGAATAATAAATTGCCAATTATCAGTACTAATTTGGCTGATTAAAGTAATCTCATTGCTGTTATTTGCTTTAGTTGCCCTAATAGCGTTATTAATCAAATTCAAAATAGCCGGCAATAAAGCAGCATCTGCCATTACCTCGGTATTCATTGGTTGCTGCGCGACTAATTCAACATTAATTTCGGGGTAATTTACACGTAAATTATCTACTAGGTTATCAAGTAAGTTACCAACGTTAGTCGCAACAATAGTTTGCTCTTTAATATCAAACACCATAGCACGAAAAGCATCAAGGCTGTCGCTACAGCGTTTTAATTGGCTTTGAATATCATTAATAATACCATTATTAGGAAAATCTTCTTGGAGCTCATCAGCAAGTAATTGCACTGTTGCTATAGGCGTAGCAAGTTGGTGAGTAACTTGTGCAGAAGCAACCCCTAAGGAAGTAACTTGTTCTTGCTTTAATAGGTTTTCCCGATAAGCAGCGATGGCTAATTCTCTTTGATTAATGCTACGCGCCATTTTCCCAACAACAATGGCTACCACTAAAGCCGAGAATAAAAAATTAATTCCCATACCAATAAAGTGTCCATCCATATTGCCGTGCATAACACTCATGGGTAAATTCCATAACAAAACACTGTAAGAGAGTATCGCCAAAAAGGCGACCAATGCTAACAAAGTAGAAGTTAAAGTAACTGCGGCGATCGCAATGGGAATTAATAATAAAGAAACGAAAGCATTGGTTGCCCCACCACTAAAATACAATAAAAACGATAAAAATAAAATATCGGCACAAATTTGCATCAACAGTGCCAACTGACTTATTTGCGACTTATTACGGTAAAAAATAAAACTGACCAAAGTGAATATTAGCTCTAAGACAATCACACTAAATAACGGCATCCAGGGCAATTCATATGCTAAGCCCAGATTAACAAAAAAGATCAGCAATAACTGAATAATAATCGCGGCACTACGCAAGGCAAGTACCAGTTCAATTTGATTATTAGCTTTAGCGTTTGTCAGCGTATTGTTTATTTTAAAAAATGGTGACATAAATTGTTTATTCGATAGGTCTATGTAGTTTCAACATATTATACTATCTTTAATCATAACTAATGTAATGAGCGAAATCATAAAAATGACAGATATAACTCACAAAAATAGCCTACAACGGGCCACTTTAGCGGGTGGGTGCTTTTGGTGTATAGAAGGTGCATTTTCCCAACTTATAGGAATACACTATGCTATTTCTGGATATATGGGGGGTCACGTTGAAAATCCCACTTATGATGACATTTGTACTGGCAGCAGTGGTCATGCGGAAGTAGTTCAACTAAGTTTTGATGCGCAGGTAATTACTTACCAAGAGATTATTGAGATCTTTTTCACTTTGCACAATCCAACACAATTAAATAGACAAGGTAATGATATTGGTACTCAATATCGTTCTGCTATTTTTTATCATGATGAATCTCAACAGTCTATCGCTGAAAAAAACATTCAAGAAATGACTACAGCTAACATGTTCGCTCAAGATATCGTCACAAAGGTTTGCCCTGCCGAAATTTTTTATACGGGTGAAGAGTATCATCAAGGTTATGCTAACAGTAATCCGCAAAATCAATACTGTCAGGCGATTGTTTCACCTAAACTGGCTAAGTTTAGACAAACTTTCATTGATAAATTGAAGTAACTTATCGTTAATTGGTAACTGATTTGAACATAGCGCTATTCCCCTGACATGCCTCTTATATGCCTACGACACTTTAATACGCAAGATTTAGCATCTTGAAGTGTTGTGGGTATAAAGCCAGCATCCCAATAACTTCACACATCACAAAATCACAGTACACTTGTTGATCGCAGTAAATAATGAGATCTGCGACAGGAAATGAAATTTAGGTGTTCTACACAATATTCACTTATGCCACACTCCAGACATTAAACATTTATATGAATTAATAGGTTGGATTAGGTTTTGTATAGATAACCGACCTCAGTAGTTGGTAAAAATAAGTGTATCACTCACTTATTACATCCGTTTCTGAAGAATTACAAATGTAGATCAATAATACTGGTTATTGCTATATCAACCGGTAGACTTTCTGAAATAATCTCAGTGTACCTGCCAGTTTCTTTCAATTTTTTTAAACCTCTATTATATGCCTTCGCTATTTTTTTTGATTTGAATACTGGATTATATTTGTATGGGGGAGTGAAAATATGCATTCGCATATCTTTAAGTACTCCATGTGAAGATAACCTATACAACCTAGAGTTATAACTAAAAATATTTTTGTCAGACAAAACAATATCAACTAAACCAAGTTGCAATAATTTTATTTGACTTATTTGTGTAGAAGTTTGAGAGTGCTTGTAACTTTCCGGTAGCCACCTAGGGTAATGTTTATTTGCATCTTGAAAAGATAATAAGGTATAACTTTTCAAATCGGATGGAATTTCTATAGTGATGTTTAGTTCGCGTAATGTGAAAAAAACATCGTGATATTCTAAAGTAACGTTGCCATAAAAAATGCTATTATTACTTTTACCTTTCTTAATGTATCGATGAGCTGCATCAACTAAATTCTGATCAAACATAAATGATACACGACCAAGTTGAGTATACACAGGCGCTAACTCATAATTTTCAAAAGCAAGTGCTTCTTTAATGATTGATAGTTCAACACCACTATTATTTTCTTCAATAACATAAGGAGCAAGTGATTGCCCAAATACCATGACAACCGTCTCACAATAGGAATTTGGTGATGTTAGTACCAAGAAAAAAAACGCAACTTGTTTAAATGTATGCATTAAATATGAACCTATGAAATAAATATGATCTAACTATAGTTCATGCAGGGGGATGCTACATGACAGTTTAATTCATTAGAAAAATATTGCTTATGCTTAATGCGAATTGTCTCCTTTGCACACTTTGGCCTTTACGTGTATATCGAAACTCAAGGATACTATTAAGCTAAAATGTGCGTTATTAATTTTGACAATGAAACACCATTATCTTCAATCAATGCCTTGCCTACATGGATAATGGTAGAAACTTAGGTTCAGTCTGGAGCGATAAACCTGTGCCTCTACACCTTTTAATTCTAGCTGAATGATCTATTCATTACTTCAATTGCTATTATTTATCGATCAACAGTTGACAATTCAATCAATTTCCAAGATCATATAGACATCTAAACGTCTATAAATTTAAATTAACAAGAAGATAAATTTTGAATAAGCAATCTGAACTACGAGCTCGATATAACGATATTAATCGTGGTGTCTACTTTATTGGCACCACACCACCAAAAAATGACACTCCTTTAGATGCGATTGAAACCATTGCTGAAAAATTATTAGAGCGTGTTAGTGATATTGATTATGACGGACTTATCGTTTATGACATTCAAGATGAAGATTCTCGAACGAGCAAACCTAGGCCTTTCCCATTTAAGCTAACTCACGACACGCGCCTGTACTCGTCATTGCTTAACAAAAAGTCAAACCGTCCGGTGATTACTTATAAAAGTGTTGTGCAATCAAACGGTGATGACTTTGATCAATGGGCCAATGAAGCTTGGCAAGATTACGGTATTAGAGATATTGTGCTTGTTGGTAGCCCTTCGAAAAAGAATGATATTTCACTTCCTTTAGCCGATGCTTATAAAACACTTGTTAATAATAAAAATGATTTTTTTATTGGCGGTGTCACCATTGCTGAACGTCATGCAAGCAAAAAAAATGAACATGAACGCTTAATAGAAAAAAACCAACAAGGCTGTAACTTCTTTATTTCTCAGGCAATATACAATCCACAAGCAACAATAGACATGCTAACTCGCTATGCTATTGAGTGTAAAAAACAAGGATTAAAACCGCAACGATTGATCTTAACTTTTTCGCCTTGTGGCAGTAAGAAAACCTTAGAATTTATTGAATGGTTAGGGGTAAATGTACCTGAAGCAACAAGTTTACGTATTCTTCATTCAGAGAGCCCACTCCATGAGTCAATTCGCATTTGCAGTAATAGCTTACAGCAAATTTTAGATGCCGTAATTCCTTACGATTTACCCCTAGGTTTGAATATTGAAAGTTTAACAAATCGTAAAGAAGAAATTGACGGCTCTATTTTGCTTTATAAACTATTACGTTCAACCATGGACAATTATTTAGCGAAAAAAGAGCTGAATCAGTTAAATAAACAATAAACTGATTCAGTATTTATAAAGTCTATTGATTTATTTAAATCGCATTGATAAATCAATAGCTTGTACATGTTTAGTTAATGCGCCTGAAGAAATATAGTCGACTCCAGCTTTAGCGTATTCTCGCAAAATCTCTATTGTCATATTACCTGATACTTCTAGTTTTGCCTTATTACGTGTTGCTATAACCGCTTGTTCAATCATCGCTGGGGTAAAATTATCTAACATTATTATATCAGCCCCGGCATCAAGCGCTTGTTGCAACTCACCCATTGATTCCACTTCAACTTCCACAGTCTTATCACTATGGTTTTTCTTTGCCGTAGCAACCGCTTGTGCAATACCACCACACGCGGCAATATGATTTTCTTTAATTAAAAACGCATCAAACAAACCAATTCGGTGATTAACACCGCCACCACAAAGTACCGAGTATTTTTGTGCGCTACGCAAGCCAGGTAAGGTTTTACGTGTATCTAATAACTTGGTGTTACTGCCCTGTAACTCTTTAACATATTTGCTAGTTAAGGTTGCTGTGCCTGATAACGTTTGTAGAAAATTAAGCGCTACACGTTCACCTGTTAACAACGTTCTGGCATTACCTTCTAATTCAAACAAGGTTGTATTCGCTTTTACCATTTGGCCATCGTTAACGAACCAGGTAATTTTGGTAGAGGGTATTTTTGTAGCTTGTTCAGTCGTGCCGATAAGTGATGCATCTAGTTGCTTAAATACTTCATTCACCCAAGCAACACCGCAAATAATACAATCTTCACGAGTAATTACAGTCGCAACTGCTTGTTCATTTTCAGGAATTAACATTGCAGTAATATCTTGTTCTGCACAGGCATCTTCACTATCAAATGCACCTAAATCTTCTTTAAGTGCCCAAGTTGTGGTGGCTGTTATATCCTGTTGTAGCTTAGCTAATTGAGAAGTGAGCATTTACTTATATTCCTGTTAAAGAGGTTCTCGCAAAATTAATTGTTTGCCTGTTTGTTGAAAATCTAACTGCTTTAAAGCACTCATGCCTAGCAATATTTCATCATTTTTCATCGCAGGGTTTATATGTGCGGCAACATTATATAGGAAAATATTGCCAATGCTAAGCTGATCTATTTTAGTTTTATAAACAGTAACCCTACCATTTGCTGTTTGCACTGGATAACTACCATAACTGTTAAGCTGTAGTTTATCAGCAATATGCGCGGGAATAGAAACTTGAGTGGCACCCGTATCGAGTAAAAATGTCACTGACGTTTCATTAATAGTGCCTTTAGTTACATAATGCCCTTGCCTATTTTGCTTTAATATCACCTCAGCCTGGCCTGAACTATTTAAGCTAACTTGTGGTTGGCTATTTGGATTATATTGTTTATCCAGCTCGTCTTCAAAAAAGAACATTAGCAACACGATAGCCATAATCCATGCAAGCCAAACAAAAAGTTTACCAATTTTGTTTGTCGAGTCATCTTCAGTCATAATAGGGAACGGTTTTATTAAAAAAGTTATTGTATGTCGTTAAACGACAAGAACAAAGCCTCAAATAGTAATAATTTGCGACCAAGTTCTCCCCATGAAATATTGAACAGGTTAATCATTAAAGATGGTTGGCTGCAAAATGCTGTACATCAGGTATCTAACTTTTTTACGCCAAGAGAGCCCGAAGATAATATTAGTTTACTAGTTGTTCATAACATATCTTTACCTGCGGGTAACTTTGGCGGTAATCATATAAGCGATTTGTTTTTAGGTAAATTAAATGCCGATGCCCACCCGAGCTTTGCTGACATTGCTCAGTTAGAAGTGTCAGCTCATTGCTTAATAAGACGTGATGGCAGTATTATTCAATATGTATCCTTTGATGATAAGGCTTGGCATGCCGGTGTTTCATGCTTTAATGACAGAGGGAAATGTAATGATTTTTCTATCGGAATAGAGCTTGAAGGTAGTGATCATATACCTTATGAAGAGGCGCAATATCGGCAATTATCAAGGTTAACATTAACTATACAGCAACATTACCCTTTGATAAGTAATGAGCGTATTGTTGGTCATTGTGATATTGCGCCAAATAGAAAAACTGATCCGGGACAAGCATTTAATTGGCCTTATTATCGACAAACATTACAACAACTAAAAGTTAATTAATAACAGTGTTAGTTTTAGTAAATAAAATAATACCCATAACAACAATACCGATAGATAGCTTAAAGCCGTACGGCTCTAATGAAAGGAAAATGTACGGAGTTGGCGTTAGTCAATGAGTACAATTGACGCATCAATTGAGCTTTACATCACTATATAAATAATAAGGTTATACATGAGCTTACTCAGTTTACTAATTGCTCTAGCTGCAGAAAAATCACTATCTTCTTCTCTATGGCGTTTTGATTACTATTATCAAAAATATGCTAACTTATTCCAACAGAATAAAAGTCCCTCTACCTTCAAAGGTAGTACGCTTAGCTATACCCTCTTTTTATTATTGCCCGTTGCCATAATTTACGGGATCTTATCATTCGTAGGTGATGGCCTGCTGCACTTCATAATATCTACTTTGATACTTATTGTCTGTTTTGGCTGCATCACTACACGACATAGCTATAAGCAGTATTTACATGCCGCCTTTCGTGGTGAAGAAACAACGTCAGAGTTATTTCATCAACAACTTTTACAAGATAAAAATTTACCTCTTATAGGGTTTGGACAAGCGCTCGTCTGGCTAAATTACCGTTATTATATAGCCATCATGCTGTTTTTTATTATTTTTGGTGCTCCCGGTGTGGTTTTTTACCGTTTGCTCACAACGGTAATTGAACAGCAAAATGGTTGCTCATTAGATAAAAGTAAACGTATTTCATGCGAAGATAATTCAGGTGATGACAATTCAATTGAAATTGACCACCAAAATCATCAGGAAGAAAACACCATCAATGAAGACGATAAATTCAGCATTCCTAGTGTTTCATCTGGCTGTAAAAATTATCACGACATTTTATTTTATTTAGATTGGTTGCCAGTTCGCATTACTTCATTTGGCTACATGTTTGTCGGTCATTTTTCTAAAGCGCTACCGATGTGGTTAGAAAGTTTCTTTGATGGTAAAAAGCCAACGCACGAAATTTTAATCGATGTTGCACAAAAATCAGAAGACACCATGATAGATAAAGATGATTGCACTGCAGAGCCATGCTTATTAGTACGTTTATCTAAGCGCAATGTTTTATTATTGCTTGCCACAATAGCGATTTTAACGATGTTTGGCGTTATTCGTTAACGTATACCCGCTCCACAGCCCTAAACAGCCTAAAGATGCGAATTTTTCTGACACTCGCATCTTGAGCAGGTTTTTATTTAGGGTCCACCCATCTAAAATTAAAACTCATTAGCCCACAATAACCCTCAGTTTTTTAGCAAGTGTAATGTTTTCATTACTCTTCGATAAATACAATATCCTGTAGATTGTTGCAGATACAACAATCTACTTGTAATCTTACCTTTAATAACAGTTCTTGTTTGCAATTAATACATCAACAATAAAGTTAACAAGAATTCACCACAAGTATGTAGGAAGGTAGCATTGTGAGTATAGCCTCTAGTCAAACACACACAGAAAAAGAATCAGCCAAACAAAATAGTACTTCATCAGTAGATTGGCAAAAAATTAGCTATTTATTATTGCTTTCCAGAGCAATGGATGACGTAGAAGAGCAAGAGCTAGTGCCAGCAAAATTAGTCTTCAATCAATTTTCTGCCCGTGGCCATGATTTCGCTCAAATTCTATTAGGCGTTCAATTAACACACCCGCATGATGGCGCTACAGGTTACTACCGTTCTCGTCCTTTCGTTTTATCTCTCGGTTTGAATATTGATGAAGCTGTTGCTTCACCTATGGCTAAATCAGGTGGATACAGTGATGGTCGTGATATTGGTGTTGTATGTAACTACCCAAATGTTGAGCGTAAAGGGGCGATGTTATTCCCTATGTGTGGTGGTGTTGGCGCACAATATTCTCCAATTGCAGGCTGGGCACAATCAATTGTTTATCATAGAGATGAATTAAAAGATGAATCATACCGAGGCGCATTAGGCTTATCCATGGGTGGTGATTCATCTATGTCTACTAGTGGTTTTTGGGCATCATTGAATATATCAACAACTAATAATTTGCCCCATTTATTTTATATAGAAGACAATGGCTACGGTATTTCAGTGCCACAAACAGTGCAAACCCCAGGCGGCGATCAAGTAGCAAACCTTAGTGCTTACAAAAACTTAAAGATCATAGATGGTGACGGTACCGACCCAGTACTTACTCCAAAACTAGTGCAAGAAGCGGTTGATTATGTACGTGACGGCAAAGGTACCTGTTTATTACGCTTAAAAGTTCCCCGTTTATGTGGTCATACTTTTCAAGATACCCAAACATACAAACCTGAAGCTATGATAGCAGAAGAACAAAAAAATGATCCTTTGCCAAAGCTTAAAAACTATTTAGCACAAGAAAGCATCATTAGTGCTAGTGAATGGCAAACGTTAGAAGAAAAAGCCTATACTGAAATTCGTGCCAGTGTGGAACGTGCTAAGCAACGTCCTGAACCAGATACCAGTAAATTGACTCGTTACGTCTATGCAGAAAAACATGAAGATGGTCAAGCTGATGTACAACTTCGTGGTGGTCTTCATGGCGATCATCACCAATTTACAACCGTAACAGAAATTGCTAAACCTGAAGGTCAGCGCTTAAATATGCAAACGGCCATTCGCAAAGTATTAGCTCACGAACTTGAAACTAACCCAAAAGTTCTTGTTTTTGGTGAAGATGTAGGCCCTAAAGGTGGCGTTCATGGCGCAACACTGGGGTTAAATGAACAATTTGGCGATCTTCGTGTTTTTGATACCTCTCTTTCAGAAGAAGGCATTATTGGTCGTGCGGTAGGTATGGCTTTGTCTGGTTTAATGCCAGTTCCTGAAATTCAATTTAGAAAATACGCTGAGCCTGCAGCTGAACAAATTACCGACACTGGTATTATGCGCTGGCGCACCAACAATCAATTTGCCGCTCCAATGGTTATTCGTATACCTGGCGGTTTTGCTGGCCGGGGTGATCCGTGGCATTCAATGAGTGATGAAGTTGAATGGGCACATAAAACTGGTTGGCAAGTGGTTATGCCTTCAAATGCCGAAGATGCCGCAGGTTTATTACGTTATGCTTTACGTGATAATAATCCAACCATATTTTTTGAGCACAGATCCTTACTTGATAATCGTTGGGCTCGTCGACTATATCCAGGTGATGATTTCGTCATTCCTTTTGGTAAAGCTAATGTATTAACAAAAGGTGACAAATTAACACTAGTTACTTGGGGAGCTATGGTAGAGCGTTGTGATGCTGCTATTGAAGAACTTAAAAAAGAACATACTCCTGACAGTATTGAGTTAATTGACTTACGTACTATTCAACCGTGGGATAAAGACGCTGTACTGGCATCAGTGAAGAAAACGGGTCGTTGTTTAATTGTTCATGAAGATAATATGACTGCTGGCTTTGGTGCGGAAATCGCTGCAGTAATAGCAAAAGATGGCTTTTTTGATTTAGACGCGCCTATTGAACGTTTAACGATGCCAGATACGCCAAATCCACATAATATTCATTTGTTAAATGCTGCGGTTCCGACCGTTGAACGCATAGTACAAACAATTATCGACATTGTAGAATTTTAACTAAATAGCGAGTAAAAACATGAGTAAAATTGATATTATCTTACCTGCTGCCCAGTTAGAAGGTACTTCGGCTACGCTATCAAAGTGGTTAGTTGCTATTGGAGAAGAAGTTAAAGTAGGTGACCCTTTGATAGAATTAGAAACCGATAAGGTTTCTATGGAAATTTGTGCACCTAACTCTGGTACTTTATCTACTATTACCTTTGCTGAAGGCGAAGAAATTGCTGTTGATACGGTATTAGGGCAATTAGATACTGAGTTTACAAAAGTTATAACCTCAACTGTTGCTGCTGATACAAAAGAAGCTAATCAAGCCACAAATAACGAACCAGTGAAGCTTGAAATAAACAGCGATGAACAGAGCAGTAAAGTAAGCTCGGATAACCTTTCAAGCGAACAGTTGAATATTAAAGCCGACTTTTATATAGATGATAGCGAACAATATTTGCTTGGTCCTGCCGCGCGTCGTTTATTAAAAAGTAATCAAATAAACCCAAACCTTATTACTGGCACAGGTCACCACGGTAGGATAACTAGAAATGACGTTCGTTCTTACATCCAAGATACGCCTAAATCTAATTCCGCTTTAGCTACAAATACACCAAACTCTATTCATGCTCCTGTCGCTAGGCCACTCAAAGGTACTATGGTTAAGCATACCAATATGCGTAAAGCAATTGCCAATCATATGGTTAAAAGCTTGTTAGAAACGTCACCTCATGTCACTAGTGTTTTTGAAATGGACATGAGTAATATTATTGAGCATAGAAAATGGCATAAAACTGAATATGCTGAGTTAGGTGTTAAATTAACCTTTACCGCTTATTTTTTAGCGGCAATTGTTAAAGCTGTAAAAGAAGTTCCACAAGTAAACGCTCGCTTTCATGAAGATGCATTAGAGCTATTTAGTGATGTTAATATTGGTGTTGGTACGGCTTTAGGTGATAAAGGTTTAGTGGTTCCTGTTGTTCAACAAGTTCAATCGATGAACTTATTTTCTATTGCTCAAGCACTCAATAGTCAAACTGAAAAAGCACGCAGTGGCAACATAGTCCCAAGTGATATGAAAAATGGCACCTTTACTATTTCTAATCATGGCGTTAGTGGTAGTTTATTTGCGACGCCGATTATTATTAATCAACCAGAAGTGGCAATACTGGGAATAGGGAAGTTAGAAAAGCGAGTGTCAGTAGAAGAGATATCAGGTGTAGATACTATGGTCATTAAGCCGAAATGTTATGTCTCATTAAGTATTGACCATCGTGCACTTGATGCCCACCAAACGAATATGTTTTTAGCTAAATTTGTTGATGTTATTGAAAACTGGGGTCAGTAGCAATTTAAATGGGGTCAGAGTAGAATCAGGTTCATCAAACCAAAAATACTTTGGCTCCCTACCCCACCGGATCACTTATCATGACCTTGCCTGAAAACTTATCAAGTGCTGTAAAAAAAGAAAAGTCCCCACAAGGAAAAGTAAATTGCACACTTGATTTACAAACATTCCTCCCCTATCGCATGTACTATTTAGCCGCACAAATGTCGCAAGCAGGTTATGACTTACCCGAATTACTTAATGAAATAGGTGTAATGATTGGCGAGCGAGAATGGCGGGTTATTTCTATTTTAGGCGCCTACGGTGGTTTAACGAATGGTAATGTTGCTAAAGCTTTAAAAACCGATGCCGCCACTATTTCGAGAGCAGTAAAAGTATTAAAAAAACAACAGCTCATTGACACCCTTAGCTCTAAAAAAGATCGCCGCAAG
>Ga0209395_1000438_pt1 | contig 61638 bp, 46 predicted proteins | sample GOMGulsemesocosm_3_FD_184635 | JGI IMG/M metagenome (GOLD analysis project Ga0209395, IMG submission 184635) | Methane-oxidizing microbial communities from mesocosms in the Gulf of Mexico - GOM9D Gulf of Mexico (SPAdes) (version 2) | ecosystem: Environmental > Aquatic > Marine > Cold seeps...
AATGCTCAATTTATTTTAAGTAGAGAGATTGGCAAAGGGATGTTGAGCCGACAATCGGGAAAAATTATTTTTACCGCCTCGTTACTGACATATCAAGGGGGGATCACCGTACCTGGTTATGCAGCAAGTAAAGGCGCAATTGGCCAGTTGGTTATGGCTTTATCCAATGAATGGGCGTCGCAAGGAATTAACGTTAATGCCATTGCTCCGGGATATATTGCTACTGACAATACTGAAGCTTTAAGAAATGATAGTGAACGTAGTACGTCAATATTAAGCCGAATTCCTCAAGGACGTTGGGGAAAACCGGAAGACTTTATGGGGCCTGTGGTGTTTTTAGCCTCTGATGCTTCAACATACATGAATGGTAGTACTGTCCTTGTGGACGGTGGCTGGATGGGAAGATAAAAATGATTAAAATAAAAAACAACGTACACTTTATCGGCGGCGAATATACTTCGTCTAAATGGGATGGAGCAATTCCAGTATATAACCCAAGTACAGGCGAGAAATTAGGTTGTATACCTGAAGGTTGCATTGATGATGCTCAAAATGCTCTAGAAGTAGCAAATGAAGCACAAAAATCATGGCGTAAATTTACTGCTCGAAATAGAGCTAAGATATTACGAAAATTTGCTGCGGGTATTCGTGCACAAGCAAATGATCTTGCTCACTTATTAGTACTAGAACAAGGAAAGTTGCTCTCTGTTGCCGAAGGTGAAGTAGAAGCTACCGCAACATTTATTGAATATGCTTGTGATAATGCATTAACGATGGAAGGTGATATTTTAGCGTCCGATAATGAAGGTGAAAAACTTTACATTCACAAATATCCGAAAGGAGTAGTCGTTGGCATCACGGCTTGGAATTTTCCTTTAGCACTAGCCGGAAGGAAAATTGGACCTGCTCTGATCACCGGTAATAGCATTATCATAAAACCTACTGCCGAAACACCATTAGCCACGTTAGAGCTAGGTAAAATAGCGAATGAGGCTGGTATTCCTGCCGGTGTACTAAATATAGTGAATGGCAATGGCTCGGTTGTTGGGAAGTATCTATGTGAAAGTCCTCTCACTAAAATGATCACCATGACTGGCAGTACCAAAGCCGGGCAATCAATTTATCATAGCAGCGCTGAACATTTGACTCATGTCATGCTTGAACTGGGTGGAAAAGCACCTTTTATCGTGATGAACGACGTTAATATCGACAATGCGGTTGAAGATTTATTTTGGGCTAGATTTGCGAATTGTGGACAAGTTTGTACTTGTGCAGAGCGACTTTATCTTCATGAAGATATTTACGATGAATTTATGGGTAAACTGATCAACAAAGTTAGCCAATTAAAAGTAGGCGACCCGTTAGATCCAACTACTGGAATGGGACCTAAAGTTAATCAACGAGAAGTCGACTTTATTGATGGGCAAGTAATACAAGCAGTTGAAGAAGGTGCAACAATTGCTTTTGGTGGTAAAAAAGCCAAAGTCGAAGGATTTGAAAATGGCGCATGGTACCAACCGACCGTCTTAGAAAATGTCACTCAAGAGATGACTATTATTCATGAAGAGAGCTTTGGTCCAATTTTACCTGTGGTAAAAATCAGTTCAATTGAACAAGCTATATCTTATAGTAATGATTGCGAATTCGGCTTGTCTGCCTATCTTTATACTAATAATTTGGCATGGATTGAAAAATGCACCGATGAATTGGAAGTCGGTGAAATTTATGTCAATCGAAGTATTGGGGAACAACATCAAGGTTTTCATTACGGCTTAAAAATGAGTGGTTGTGGCGGGGAAGATGGCAAGTATGGTTTGGAACAATACCTTGATAAAAAGACTGTTTATCTAAATCATTGTTAACAATTTATTGTAACCTTGTTATCATGGGCACTAACTATTAAGTAGTGCCCCATAATTTATGGTTTCTTTAAGGACGAAATAAGTCATGTTTGACTCAACTGCAATTGTCTCAGTACGCGAACAAATAGCACGTCAATTACGTGCTGATATTATTAACGGTATTTTAACTGAAAAAACGAAACTAAAAGAACAAGAACTAGCGGCTCGTTTTAATGTTTCTCGTGGTCCTGTGCGGGATGTTCTACTTCAGTTAACGAAAGAAGGTTTACTGATTTCAAAAAATAATTGTGGCGTAATCGTTAACAGTGCACCAAAAGCTGAGTTACAACCATTAATGGTTAATTTACGGGTGAAAATCGAAAGTCATGCGATAAAGATAACCATCAACGAATTAACCGAAGAAGATTTTATTCATCTTGATAATATTCTAGCGACAATGACTAAAGCTTTTGAAGAAGAAAATTATTCTCTAGTCACCGAAACAGATATGGCTTTTCATCGTTATTTAGTGCATAAAGCAGGTGGTGATGATTTAGTTAATTTATGGCAGCCAGTTATTTATCGTATGCGCATGAACTATAAGCGTATCAGTACTCCAAAAGAGTGTTTTGAAGAACATAATCAGCTACTCACTTATTTAAAAAATAAAGAATTAAAGTTAGCTTTAGCGTCACTTAAAGACAACGTTAAATGATCGCTTGCATGAATTAAGAAATAAGCAGTTTCAAACTAGCTCCGAATCCCCATAATTATCAAAAAAATGTTCGATTCCTCTTGAACAGGAGCATTATTTCAACTTTTCTATCTCGCAAGTGGGGGCGAGATTTCCTCTGAGTATATATGTTAATTTCAGCTATTCTTGCAAATAGCAGACATAAGATTGAGGGGAGCTCTCGTACTAAAGAATGAGTAATTAAAATTCACTTCAACGCCCGCTTTTATCCATCAGTTAACCTAATGAACAACCGCTACCTAATTTACCCTCTGAGCACAAAGTGATCATCTCAGGAAGTATTTCTAACCACCACTTTGTACTCAAAGCCCTTTAATGAACACTATGACTACGAGCAAACTTTATTGTTGCTGCACATAATTGTATTGATGAAATTAACACTAAGACAATTGAGATTTCAGCGAAGACAATATTTTTGCAAACAAATAAGCAATCGTCTAATAATTATGTAAAAAGGTTGTCTCCGTTCTGAATTATTTCCATGTGTATCACATCGTTAAATACAAGGTCATTACCGAAGTTTGCTCGTTATTTTAAAACCAAATTTATTTAGCTTGTGACATTGGATTTGAGTAACTTTTCTAAATAAGTAGGGGTTCAACTCACTTATCCACAGCTCAGTGTCAGTTTTGTTCGACGATTAAGTAAAATATGCTATAAAGTCCGAATATGAGCTGATATTCATCTGTCTATTCCGGCATGAATACCCAAGAATACCGAGCATCTCCAATACATACAGGACGACACCTATGATGACTTTAGGACAAAAGCTTAAGAACTTAAGATTAGCAAAAGAATTTAGCCAGCCGGAATTGGCAGAGGTTATCGGCATAGAGCAATCGTATCTTTCCAAGTTAGAAAACGACAAATCATTTCCCTCTGATGACGTATTCAAGCTGTTATTGCAGGCGCTGGAAATCGAGTTGGATAAATTTCTCGAGGACTTTGACAGTAGTACTATTCAGACACAATTATCTAAGTTGACACTGATCAGCGGTTATCAAAAACAAAAAAATAAAAATTCCGCTAGTTTTATGATGCGATGGTTATTGCTCTCTTCCTTGATGGTCATTCTTGGCGGAACAGCTCTGATAGCGGGCAACCAAAATTGGATATTTGAACCTAAAGCGACGACGACTTACAAGTATGAATCTAAGGGCATTATTAATGACAATGAAGCACTCAGTATATTTGATGGTATCAATACGAGAAGAGAAGAAAATGATCATCTGCTTACCCGGTTAAATTTTAAGAAGATGAACTTTGACCAACCTAATGGCGACTATTTTGTCAAACAAGTTGAAGGTGGCAGACGTTTTTTCGTCAACAAGGGAACAACAAGTTACCATGAGCATGTTACAGCCAATAATTGGTTAATGTTGATAGGCTTACTTAGCCTGCTAGCCGGTTGTGTCGGTATCATTATTGAACACAAGATCAGAAAAATTCGCACCAGTTTTTCATCATAAACAAAGTGGTAAAATAAAATGAAACTGTTGACCATTTATTCACTATTATTATCTATTTTCTTCTATCTGCCGGCTGCATTCGCTGAGCAGAAACCATTACGGATCGCGAATAGCAGCGTTGCCGAACCAAACATTGTTAGCGGTTTTCAATTTCAAAGCTCACAGTGGGTAAACCTACATCATTTTCTGTATGAGCGGGCAAGATCAAATAAAGAGGCGAGTGTTGTTGCTAACGACACTGAACTGAGTGATGAAAATAGTCAAACTTTAAAAGCGGCCATCGCGTTTTATAAAAAGGAATATATTAACAGGAGTCTGTTATTTGATGACCAGCTTTCGTTGATTAAGACGCAGTTAAGTCATACAAAAAACAATTTTGTTAATAACCAACTCAGCAATAATAAGATACCTGATGTTTTATTGACTCACTTGAACGCAGTCGCGTCCCTTTATGAGAAACATTTTTGGGCCGGGCACCATAATGAAAATACAGTGTGGATTAACAAAGCCAAAACGCTGTTGGCAATACATGGGGAAATAATACAGGACAAACTGGAAAAGATATTTCAGCACAAACTTTACATTACCCCTATAAAATATGACATTGTTTACGCCCCTGCCTATTGGGCTGGCGCTTACACCATGGATGGGCACGCGGTGATAACCAGCAGCCGCGCTGATTACAAAAATTTAGCGGCTCTGGAAATGGTATTTCATGAAGCGTCTCATGGTAAAATATTAAGGCCGATGCAAACCGAGATGAAGGCGTTAGAACAAAATTTCCACTACACTCATGAAAAACAACTTTGGCATGCACTGCAATTTTACACTGTTGGTGAAGTAGTTAAAACGTCACTGGCACAACACGGGATAGCTGGCTATCAGCCCTATGCCTACAAAAATGGTTTGTATAACCGCTCATGGGCCAAATATGAACCTTTAATTGTAAAATTTTGGCAGCCTTATATTGACGGTAAAACAGACATGAAATTCGCCTTGCAAGAGATCCTTAACGCCCTGAAGGTTGACAAGATGTAACCACCTTCCATATTCTAATAAAATTTACGTTAAGGATATTAACTAACACTTGTTGTTTATACTACTCTGCGCCAAAATTTTGTATTTCTGTAAAATTTCGTAACATTGTGTTTAAGTTAGAGTTATCTATACTGTTTGGATATTTTGAATGTAATGAGACTATTATGAAAAACTGCATCTTTATCACCTTGCTCATTGTTCTATTATCTATCAGTGGTTGTAAAAGCCAAAGTGAGGATCGCACTAATTATGTATCAATCACTCATATTTCTCTTGTAAATGCAGAGACAACAATCTATCAATATCACCCCATTGATTTAACTGTTGGTCTTAAACTTAAACATACAGATGCAAGTAGTTCAAGTAAGGATATGACTGTAATGGTTGGCTTAGTCAATCTGGCTGATCCAACAAAGACATGTAACCTTGTCACACGAAAGGTAGAACTTTCAACGGATGGAGATGCGTTAGTAATCCCCCTAACGGGAACACCTTCGGAGGAATGCTTAGACGCTAATGAAGCAAGCCGAGATGTCAACATCGTCGTCTCTGTTCATGATACAGATGACTTACTTAATATTAGTAGTGTCGATGATATTACGAGTGTATATTTTACATCTATTAATATCAATAACGATGAAAATCAAGAGTGTACTGATGCCAATGAACAGGCTGGCTGTGTAATTGATCTTGTTTTAAAGCAAAGTCCTGGAATAGATATTGTTTTAAATGCTTTTTCACCTGCATCCTCAGTGGGTATATTATGGTCGCAAGATGATGCAGATCATCATGATGAAAATGTAACCCTTAGTGCCGATGTATCAAACATTGAAAATTTCAGCGTAACAACCGAAGTTGGAGTAATTGGTGCACCTAAAGGAGTGCTCAATGCACTTGAAGGTCACGGGAATGTGTCTATTGAGTATTCTATTCGTCCAGAAGGTACTTATGAGGATTGGAAAAACATTACCATAAGGGCTGCCAATAACAATACCGCTGTTGGCCATAATCCTAAGGTTACAACATCAGATTTAACAACTCCTGGTACAACTCTATTTGAGCACGATCTTTTTATAGAAGGGGATGCTTATACGGCGATGGATACCAACGGAATTTGGGAGTATTACAACACTTTTCAGTTAAGAACCTGCGCTATAGCAGACTTTAGTGAGTCATCTATTGGCAATGAATTTGCTAACAACTGCTTAACAGATACTGTCATTATAGGCAATCCACGTAATTCAACCCCATCTTTAAGTCAAAATACAAGATCGGTTAGTCGAAGCGCAAGAAACTATAAAACTGCAACTAATTATAGGTGGGCTTTAAACTATCATCACGACAAACACTATGGTTCCTCTAAGTATATGGGGATTCATATGAAACGACATGCACTCATAGGTGCAGGAATTGATACCAGTGATGATAATAGTATTAAATCAAGTTCCGCTTTGGCTTCTCTTCTTTTTTATATAGGTATCGAGGGATGGGTAGATTTTGAAATTCTGTATCTCAATGACACTATGCAGGCCAACTTATCAGATTCAAGCCTGTATTATAAGAAAGAGCTTAAAGTACTCGGATTAAGATATTATTCTAAAGAACATACTTATAGCCTGCCTGAAGTGTATGAAAGCAACCCTTTAGATTTAGTAAAATCCAGTAAGCTATGTTCAAAATACCGTTATGAATTAGTCGTCGCACATGCAGAATTAGATATTTGTGCTGTTGCAACCGCAGCATTAAAAGAAAATAATATTTTTACCTTTAACGATGCTTCTTCCAGCTCTCTACCACCAGAAAACCTTGCTGATGCAAGTGTTTGGGGCAATATCACGTTAGAGGCAAGACCTTCAATAGAGGCAGATGTAACCGTAAAAGCAGAAGTTGATATAGGGGTTTTAGATGCCAAGGTTGAAGCAAAATTAACACTTATGAATGTATCCCTAGACTCAAAAAATAGAAAGTATGATATTGAGAAAAGAGAATATGTCACAGGTGAAATTGATGTAGGATTAGTAGGTACAAGCACTAAATTTACTGCAAATGCAGATGTAGATTTAACCCTAGAAAGTCTATCTGGGCACGCTTATTTTACGGGACATTATTATTCACCCTTTAGACATAGCTTAGGACACCATACAATCTTAAAATTTTATGGATACGAAAAAACTTACAGTATATTCCATGGAAGCCTGAATCCAGTCACGATTGAGGAATAACCAATGATGCCCACTCAAATAAGAATGTTAATTATTGGACTTATTTTAGTTGTTGTTATTACTGGGTTAGCACTGAATTCAAAATTTTCATTTGACAGTTTTGCAGAAAATAAATTACCACAATGTCATTTTATAAACAATGCAAGGCATAGCTTTGCTATTAGTGGCACCGCTATTTCATCCATTTCAGCAAAGCGTTTTGTCAATGATGATCAGTCAAGCGTATTGGATATTGATGTTCTAAAAGGCAATCAAAATTATAAACTTAAAATGTACTGGCAGATAGATGAGAGTAACTCTAATAATTCCTGGAGTGTTAAGACTGAGATTTCTGACTTTACCATGGCTGCAACTTTAGACGGAAAGTCAGCGAATGAATCGATTGTGATTGCTTATCCTTTTTTAATGGACATAAAAGATGATTGTAGTTTTGATAACTTCCGATTTCATGAAGACTCTAATCCAAAATATAACAAAATTTTAATGAGCCTACTGCTCAGCTTAGAAATTGTGCTACCAACAGATAGAACATCAAAGACATGGAAAGCTCAACGTTTCGATGCCTTGGGACTAAATATATCAAACTATAAGGCATTAACACCTGTTAGGGGGGAGCAACACATAAGCAGAAACAAACTTGAGTACCTTCATGTATTTGAGCAACCTAAAGACAAAAAAGTAAGTGTAAAAGTGATAAAGTCAGTGCTCAATGCTAATTTGAACTCGAATGGCCACTGGGTTGATGGCATTGAAGGTACTGAGCACAATCGTCTCGCTATTGAAGGCTCTGTATTTTCTGAAAGCCTAGCAACTTTTAACGTCTTAGCAATTCCTGCTGATTTTGTTGAGATCAAGATAGCAAGCCCTAATAAGTACAAATTGCTGCAACCCGGAGAGAAATTACAAACAAAACCTATCGCTTTTGTTAATGCACGGCTTCCCACTATTATGAAGAACTATTCAACCACTGAGATATTGAGCCAATTCCAATCAATACTCTCTTCTAAAACAGAGGCTAGGCTTTCCACAGCACTCGAACTTTTGACGCTCTATTTAAGAGAGAATGAAACCTCTGCTATGGAAGTCATAAGATTAATCGAAGCTGAAGAAATTAATAAAAGTTCAGAATCTTTAGTTTTTCTCGCATTACAATTAGCCGGTACAAAAGAGTCTGAAAGTGCACTTATCTTAGTGTGTGAAACAAGCTCTTTTAGTCTTCTTAACCAATCTCAAGCCATACATGCGCTCTCACAAGTTAGTAATATCTCTCAAGCGGGAGTAGACATGATTTTTGATGCTTCGATGGGGAGCTTAGCAGGAGGCAACGAAGAGTTAGCAAACATATCATTACTTGCTCTTGGGGTACTAGGCTTAAGCAATAAAGTCGATCACCCAGAGATCAACGATAGAGTTGTCGATGAAATAAAATCAAGATTTAATGATGCTGATACATTTAGTGAAAAAGCACTTGTGCTCGCGGCAATTTCTAACACGGATGATGAGCGTTTTATGGAGGAAATAAAAATTGGATTAGAAGATGAATCTGCACGATTACGAGAATTGTCGCTTGAAGCTATAACTAAGATCAAAGGTGAAGAAGTTAATGAGGTACTTGAAGAGGTATTCATTAATGATACAAGTTCTGTTGTTCGTATTGCTGCGCTAAGTATACTAGCAAATAATGACATTTCCGGTATATCTAATGAGAGGGTTGTAAAAATAGCTGCTGAGAGATTATCTATTGAAAACGCTAGCAAGGCTAAATCAAGCATCATAAATTATCTTGGTGAAAATGCAGATAAAAGTACGATAGCCAAAGACAGACTCGTCGTCCAATACCAGAATGAAACAGATCCAAATTTATTAATATTAATTGGTCAGTATGTTTCTGCAGAGGATCTACAATAATCTTATTTATATTGAACAGACGTAGAGGTTGATCCCTAGAAGGTGAAATAAATACACTTCATCATAAAAAGGGTATTCACTATAAAAGTAATAATGAAAACAGGCTATAGAGTGTTTTTCATCGGACTTATTCCCCAAAGCTTCTTTAATTTATCCTCTTCCTTTACCAAAAAAACTAAGTTTTTTGTTTTCTATTTAATGGACGGTCGAAAACCGATCATTGCCCTATAAAGTTTATTGCTATAAATTATCTAGCTTATAAAGTTACTTAACTTCAAGAGAAAAGATAAATCGATGTGACTTCTATTTGAAGAATGGCAATACGTACTAACTCTGGACATACTTTAAAGAAAATATTGTCCCTTAAGAACAAACTCAATTGCCGATGTATATGAATAATTTAATGCACGAATACTAATAATAAAGTAAAAAGCAAGGTTAGGTTCACTATGTTTAAACAGTTATTATTCATTACCATTAACTTATCTTTTTTAGGTTTAAGTGCTTGTGGCGGAGGAAGTAAAGCGACTAAAGTAATTGTTACGGAGCCTATTGAGTATCATTACCAGATCCCTGTTCAAACAGCCGATGGATGGCCTGTGGCGTCCTTATATGATAACGGTTTTGACGTCGATAATATCGAAGCTCTTATTAGCTCAATGAAAAAAGGGGCTTACCCAGAAATCGATGGCATCTTAGTTGCTCAATCGGGCTCATTATTATTGGAACAATATTTCAACGGTTATTCTCAAGATAAACGACACGAAACGCAATCAGCGATGAAAAGTTTTGACTCTGCAGTAGTCGGAATTTTACGTGACCAACAATACTTTCAATCTGTAGATCAGCCCATTAAAGACTTCTTACCTGAGCTGCAAGAAGTAGATTGGAGCGGTTCAAAAGGCGATATGACTTTAGCAGACTTATTAACTATGCGCTCTGGGTTAGATTGTCTTGAAAATCAAGAGAGTAACTGTAACTCATCTAACCTCAATAAAAGTACAAATTGGGCAGAATTTACCCTGGGGCAAGAAATGACAACACAGCCGGGAAGTTATTTTTCTTATTTTTCCGGGTTACCCCTTGTGATGCACCGAATAATAGAAAATCAAACTGGCTTGTCATTTACTGAGTTTATTGACAAAAATTTATTCGTTCCTTTAGGTATAGTAAACTATAAGTTTGACGGTTCACCGAGTGGCGAAGCATTGGGCGCTCATATGCTCCCCAGAGATATGGCAAAATTTGGCCAACTCTATTTAAATAAAGGCCAATGGATGGGCCAACAAATAATATCGTCACAATGGATAACAGAGTCTACTCAAGCGAGCGTTGAAGATGGCCAATGGTTAGAGCAATTCAAATATGGATATTGGTGGTGGTTGTTTGACGGTAAAAAAGCGAACAGAGCATTTAGCTTCGTTGGTGCCCGAGGGGCAAAGGGACAATGGATTATACTATTTCCCGAGCGAGAACTACTCATTGTGTTTACAGGTAATAAAGATAGCGATGCCGTTTTTGATATTATCGAAAAATATTTTTATTTAGCTGACTAAATGATTGGATAAATAAACGAGCAACAGAAGTGGATATAATAATAGACATATGAAAGTAATAATAATAATAATATTTGTTGTGATGTTTCACACCCAAATGGTGCAGGCAGAAACAATTAAGGTCGCTGCAATTGACTGGTGCCCACAAATTTGTGTCGATGAAACGAGACCAGGTTATACCGTAGAGTTAATAGAAAAAATATTTCAAGACAGTGAATACACTTTAGAAATAGATCTATTCCCGTGGAGCCGCGCGATAAAATACGTTTCTGAAGGAAAATACGACGCTTTACTTGCTCCGGCTAGAAAAGAAGCGCCACATTTAGTTTTTCCAAACTTCCCTGTAGGTCACCAACGAATGTGCTTTTTTATCGATGCCAACAGCACTTGGCGCTATGAAAACAAGCAGAGTTTACAAGGCATGAAAATAGGTATTGCCAACGATGCCTCCATAGAAGAGCTCAATAGTTATATCAAAGAATATCCCGAACAATTCCATTACCAGCCTTATCACGAACGTTTTGTTGCTCAAAATGCGGGAAAGGTATTAAAAAAACGCATTGATGCTTTTATATTCACGAAAAACACTACACTTTATGAACTGAGAAATGAAAATTTACATCACAAAATGAAGACTGCTGGGTGTGTATCTCAAGCAGAAATATTTTTAGCATTCACACCGAAAGAGAAAAATAAGCAGCAAATCAATAAAATGATCAGTTACTTTAACAAACGTATGGCTATATTAATCAATGCTGGTGAAATAAATAAACTTCACCAAAAATATGATATTTAGCAGACAAATTACTAAGATTTTAAAGATAAGCTGAATCATAAACACAATACCACTCTTTATGATTCAGTCTACAATGAACACCGTGTTTAAAGGCTATTGCTCACTTTATTCAACGCCCAAAGTGCTTTTAATTTATCGACGAATAATTTATCCCTTTCCTTTGTTGAAGAAACAAATAATTCAAAGTTAGAATCATCAAACCTAATAATGGTAATTATGGTGTCTGCGTCTTTTTTAGGTGCATGCTTTACCTTAATATCTTTGATGTCTATAAATGTGGCTTTTTCAATTTGAAGACCTTCATTGTCATCTTGCCAATATGAAAAAACATGCTGGTCAGTAACGCCATTGCCGTCTTCTCGAATACTTAGAAATCCATCACTGTAAAAATAATGTATCGTTTCATCCGCAGACACTACGTTCTTTCTGTAGAGGAACTTCATGTCATGTTGCATAATATCATGCTGAGAAATAACTGAATCGCTAGGCATAAGCGGTGTTTCTTGGGCAATAACAAACCCTAACAAGGGAAGGTATAATATGATGGCAACAATGCTTTGAACATTCCACATGGAGTTGTAGCGATAAGCTTCACTGTCTCGATCATTAACTTTATTTATGTATTTCACAAAAGGAATAAAACACAAAGGTAATAGCAAGGTGAGTAAACTCAAAGCGCCATATTCTATGTAACTTCCTATCAATGTGAATACAAAATAAACGAGAGCAAAAAGTATTGCAATAACAGGCAGCATGACTTTATTTTTATCAAAACGTTCAACACTATCACTTTTCAATGCTAAAAATAGCGGATAAAACCAGAAAATAGCAAATATTGCACGAGCAATCGGCATCAACTCGCTTTGTTGCTTTTGCTTTATAACCTTCCAATTTCTGTACATCCAATAAGCACTGTAAAGCCCCATTGTAAACAAGGATAAAACCAAAAACTTAACCGGTGCCACAGGAAAAAAATGACTTTCAGGAAAATCAGGACGCTTACTCGACTCTATTCGCCACAGCACAATAAAAATAAGAAAGCCAATAACGTAAAGCAAAACAGCTTCCATCACCCAATTATCTAAAAGATCTTTTTTAAATTCTTCAACATCATCTTTTTTTTCTGCATATTTAATAATGCCGTAATAAGCTTTGTCTCTTAATAAGTCTCTGGCAGTAAGATAATTATCAATTTGATTAGCTGGAATATGATCAGTTTTAGAGCGGTATTCATAAGTTAAGCTTAAGGTATCATCAGCAAAAGTCACCTTACGTTCAAAAAAGAAAAAATCGTTGTCTTCAACAAAAGTTTCATTGTCGAAGTCCCAACCATTTTCTTTAAATATAACTGTAGTTTTATTGATAATATTATTAGGATAGTCGAACCATAGCGGTACATTTCTTGTCTGTTGTTTAGGCTTATAAACAGCATTTCTAATATTTGAAGGATAAAAATCGCTTTGGTAATCTACATCACCTTTTGTCCAAAATTCATTAACAGAATAACTTTCTGTTAATTTCAAAACACCTGATATGGTATCGGTTGAAATTTCAATTGGAGCAGTTGAGGTTAATTTAGGATATGTCCGTTGGTAAAAGACTTTAAAGTCTTGAGTCAGCTTCTTTTTACCATCACGTTCTATTCTCCCTTGTTGCGTTTGTGCTTTATCACCTAAATATTTGCTCACTATACTATACGAAGTCGCTTGATCAACACCTTCAGGAATAGTGAAGCTTTCTTCAACATGGGTATAAGTGTTTTGCCCGTTGCTCGCCATAGACGTTAAGGCTGTTTCACCCGACTTTACAACCAAAGCATAACCATAATCAGGCTGAAAAAGATGAGCTAACTGCCCTTCTTGATAGCTTAAGGTTGGATCTAACCAAATACGTTCACCATTTAGTTGCAGTGTCACGATAACGTGATTGAATAAATTAACCGCAGGTAACTTCTCAGCCAATAATTTAGTATCTTCGGTATCAACCAGTGCAGGGTAAGCCTCAATACCCAGTGCTTTTAGCAAGGTAATGAACAACAAGGCTTTGTCTTTACAATCTCCGTACCTTAACGCTAGAGTTTCATGAGCAGGCGTTGGTAAATGTGAATTTACGCCCATCTCCAAGCCAACATAACGTATGTTGTCTTGAGTATATTTTAATGCGGCGGTAATTTGCTCCGCTTGGTTAGCGCTCTTTTGTTTAATCTCATTAGCAAGCTCAACAATACTGCTATGCAGTTCTCTTGGTAAGTATAAAGTTTCGGCCCAAACAACGACATCTTGCCAATTTTTGCTTTCGCTAAACGATATTGAACCATAACCGTCATACCACCCTGGCACTTCCCCAGCCGTTGAAAGTGTTTCAGCATTATTCATATGCACTTGGTATTCAGTAAACTCACCCAACTTTTGTTCTTTTATATCTGCAGTGATATTGCGAGTGGTTAAAAATAAAGGCGTACTTTTTCCCCAAAGTATGCGAACAAATTGATCCCTTACTGGCACGCTCCAATTCAGCGAACGACTGTAGGCAAAAATCCCTTTGTAAACAGGATTGTTTCCATAGCGGGTGAAACTATAATCAATGGTGTCACCCATTTGAATGTCATCAATAAGAATATTAAGCGTTAAAGAGCCATTATAAATTTGGTTTTCTAATTCAGTTTCACGGTTTAATAATGATATTTTTGCACTCGACAATTTATCAATACGTTCACCGTTTCGAAAAATGAATAAAGTATTCAGTGTGAGTTTTTGGTAAGTCGGATCATAATCAATATTTATTTGTGAGGTATAATCAACGCCAGCTTGATTCACAACGGTTTCAACGTACCGAAAGTACGAAACTGTTTTCTCTGTCGCTGACACTTTCTTTTGTGAATCGAGTAATTGATAAAATACGCCGTCGTTGATTTCGTCAACGGGAATATCTTGTGTCAGTGTAATGTCACGAATCTCAACCCAAGTTGGTGCAGCATCGATGTGAATGTCATCATATTTTTCAGCGTGAAGTAAACCGCTTAGCAATAGGAAAAAAACGGTAATTACACTTGTTTTTATTCGAGGCAAATTATTGAAAAATCGCAAAAAAAATCCTTTTATTTTTATTATCTTACTAGTTTGCCTGTAAAGAGCACAATATAGCAATATTTTTAAACCATAGGACTACTTAGATGCATCAAGATTAACCTGAGTAAAAGTAAAGTAAGGTTATTTATTTATTTATTGGTATGATTATCAAACCTAATTCATGGCATATCATTAAAGAGCATATTCAGATGACTATAAACCTAGACGCTAGCCAATGCCCTCTTTGCCAACAAGATAACCGTTGTGATGTTGCTTCAGCACAAGGTTGTTGGTGTTCGGTAGAAAAAGTCCCTAACGCATTAATACAACAGGTACCTGATGATAAAAAAGGTTTAAGCTGTATCTGCCAAACATGCATAAAAAAATTCAACTTAACTCAAGAAGATAACTTTATAGCACTTTAAGCCATCTTTTAACTATCTTTTAACCACCCATCATTTTTTCTAACCGCTCATCACTTTGTGCCACTTCAATCATTCTTATTATCTATGCTAGCAACATAAAGTTATATCGATTGAACCCCAAAGGAATAAAATGATGAACAGTCAAACAGTAACCGCTGCAAATATAGAAGAACCCAGTCTACTCGAACAACACGTGAAACAACCTGCGATTAAGAAAGGTTGGGTAAGAGCCCTAGTTGGCTTTATTATGATTAGTATTTTTTCCAGTCTTGGTGCAATACCCTTTGTTATTACAGGAACAATTACTTCTGAAATGATGGAAATGTCTGCTAGTGCTCTATTTAACAGCATTGGCGTGAACATGATGTTTGCTTTCATGTTGTTTCAATTTATCGGCGCATTGTTTGCTATTTTTATCTTTCGTAAGTTTGTTGATAGACAATCGTTTATATCGTTAGGTTTCCAATTATCTCACCACAAAGTTGACGCAATGAAAGGGTTAGTCTGGGGAGCTGCTTTAATATCAGTTGGTTTCCTTGCACTTTATATCTTCGACTTCATATCAATTATTGAAACTGATTTTGGCGCCATTCAATGGTTGAGCTACCTCGCCTTTTTTGCTGTTGTTGCATTCAATGAAGAAATATTAGTCCGTGGCTACATATTGACAAATTTAATGGCTTCAATGAATAAATATTGGGCGTTAATCGTTTCTGCATTATTGTTTTCTGTTATGCATTTAGCTAACGATAATACTTCGCTAATATCGACAGTTAACCTCTTTTTAGCGGGTATCATGTTAGGTATGTACACGATTCATAAACGTAATTTATGGTTCCCTATTGCAATGCATTTCACTTGGAACTTTTTTCAAGGTCCCCTTCTTGGTTTTGAAGTCAGTGGCACTAAAATGGACAGTGTTATTAGCCAACAAGTGTCAGGAAATTCATTAATTACCGGTGGTGAATTTGGTTTTGAAGGTTCTTTATTACTTACCGTTATGATGATTGCTTCAACAGCTTACATCCACTTTACCTATAAAAATACAAACAATGTTTAATAAGTAATAACGATATGGTGCTTTTACTTTCACTCATGCCGATCATCGCATGGATAATGCTATTTTCAGTTTTGCTCGTTAGCTTTTCATATTTATATGTATATCATGAAAACTGGGGGAAAGTGGCCATCGGTAGCATGCTGATTTTAGTTTTGATTGGGATAGGGGCATGGCGTTATCACACCGCTGAATATGACACCAAAACTAGTGAAGTCACTAAAAACTCACCCTAAGTTTAAAAACGAATAGATCAAAGCAAGCAAGAAAAAATTATTGCTTTGATCTATCAACATACAAACAAACCTGTGTTAGCATCGTCATAAATCTAATAAAATCACAAAAAAATCAACCGTATGAAAACGAGTAAAAGCTATTATTTTTGCCAGTTAATAGGAACATTTTTGATATTTAGCTTTCTATTGTTCAGCGCTATAAACGCCAAACCAGGTGATATTGATTTTACCGATGAAATACTGAGGTTTATTAAAAGTATAATCGTCTCTCTTTTATCCACGCATTTTATCCTGCGGGCCTATATAAAAAAGCATAATAAAAATAGTCAGTCGTCTTTAAAAGTATACAGTGTCGCAATAATTTTCACTGCAATTGTTGCCACATTAGCAGGTGTTGCTTGGGGCCTTGCTTTTGGCGAAGCAGAAAAAGATTATTTTTCCATCGAATATGTATTGATGAATATCAGTGTTTACTTATTTCTGTATTCGTTATGGGCCGCTCTATATTTAGCTATAACTACAAATCGAGAACGTATTCAGCTTCGCCAGCAGTTACGAGATCAAGAGTTATCTAGCTTGATGAATCAAATAAACCCGCATTTTTTATTTAATTCACTTAATACCATTCGCGGTATGATCTACGAAGATAAAGATAAATCAGCTGAGCTAGTCACCAAACTCTCGACACTTTTTCGTTATAATTTATCAACAGACACTAAAGCTCATACTAGCTTAGGCGCTGAACTAAAGATCTGTGAGCATTACTTAGCCATTGAGGAGATCCGTTTAGGTGATCGTTTAAAAGTTAACTTTTCTGTATCGCGAGAGAGTGAATCGGCTAAGATCCCCACAATGTGTTTATTAACATTAATTGAAAATGCCATTAAACACGGTATCGCAAATTTACAAAAAGGCGGTACGGTTACTTTAATGAGTAAAGTTGAGCATAATAAATTATTAATAGAGGTCAACAATCCTTACCAAGAAGATTTAGTAAAGTCTGGCACAAAAGTAGGCTTGAAAAATTTGAAGCAAAGAATTGGGCTTATCTTTGGCACGCAAGGAAAATTAACGCAACAAAGTTCAGGAAATACTTTTAGTGTTTCTCTTTCTTTACCTTTCGAAATAAGCTGATAATCCGGCTATTTCCTAAGCGTCAAACCTCATTTTGAAAGATTACTGATATATATACCCGTAATCATTCAAACTGCTCGTTTTTATAAAGCTAAAAGTTTCAACTAATGCGTTGCATTCAATCCCAATAGCGAGCTATTACTCAATCATGCGCCTTGTAGCTAAAATTTTTAGTCATTCTAAAACTCAAGCATTTCCAATGTTCACGGGTATATAACCACTCATCATTTTTTCTAACCGTTCGTCACTTTTTACCTTTTTCATCTATTTGACACTGTATTCTTGTTATCAGTTAAGAAGCATAGCGCTCAAAAATTTGAAGTCTTTTAAAGGGAACAAAAAATGACAACATTAAAAATGATTTTCGCAGTAGTAGGTTCATTGATTTTTCTAGGTCTTTTTTCTGCAGGTTTTAGTTCTGCACAAAATCAAGAAATGCCCTCAATGGTCTGTGAAAGTAAAACCAACACCCAGGAAGTTAGCTTAATAAGTTTGACTTGCATTACGACTAGCAATAACCAATCTATTGGAAAAGGATAAATATTATGCCTATTTTACTTTTAATTGTACTCATTATCGTTTTATATTAATCGCTTAATAACGAATACAGCACAAGGAAAATAATGCCAACCCTTATTGAGAGTCCACACGTAGAGATTATGCCCAATGAAATCAATAAACCTTGGAGCGCTAAAGCAACTTTAGGTTTAACTTTGTTGATTTTCATCCTCTACTTTCTTGTATCAATAATCGTTCTTGGCATAGCGGCAGGTATAGAAATTGCCACATCAGATATAAATTCAGAAAACATGTTAGAGGTTGGAGCAAGTATTAGCCAACAGTTAGCACTCGACGGTGACTTTAACGCGATTAATTATCTATTAACGGCTTTATGTTTATCCCCCCTCATTTTCACCTTCGCGAATAAAAAAAAAATAACAACGGCAGCTGCTTACTTAGGTTTTGATAAACGTCCAAACAGATCGACTTTTATTAACTTTAACTTAGCCATACTCTGCTATTTTATATTCTCACATTTTGCCTCAAGCGCCTTATCCATTCAAACACCACAAAGTATGATCGACATTTATAACTCCACTGATTATCTTTGGTTATTATTTTTTGCGGTAGTGCTCACAGCACCCATTTTTGAAGAGCTTCTTTTTCGAGGTTTTATTTATAAGGGTTTAGCAAGCTCCCCTTTGGGTGTTGCTGGTAGCATTATAATCACCAGTGTTTTATTTACATTAATCCATTGTGGTCAATACGATTTATCCATACTGATAATATTATTCCCCTTAGCCGTTATTATTGGTTTATCTCGCTATCGAAGCGGCGGTATATATTTACCGATTTATTTACACTTGGTGAACAACTTATATTCTTCGGTACATATGTACTTATTGATGAATTAAATTAAGACTATAGCGACTTTGTTTATACCCTTTAACGCGATAGCCGTTATATACTGTCTATCTATTATATAAAATACTAAAATCGACAAAGAAAACGATAACAATGACTGAAAAAAAAGAATCTAATACTGCTTATTATCTTTGCCAATTCCTCGGCTTATGCTTTGTGCTAGGCACCGCTATGCTCGGGCTATATATCGACCCTCAGTTTCAAGCCCCTCAATTCCAAAATTCGGCAGTGGAATATTTTTTTAAGAATACGCTTTCTTATGCCTCGGCCATTTTATTAACCCACTACTTGCTGCGTAAATATCAACTTAAAAACCAAGAAACTACATTAAGTACTTTCTTAAAAGTCATTTTTCAATGTGCGCTAATTTCTACTGCATTCGACAAATTATTAGAATGGGCTTTTACACTTCCCCTTCCTGATATTTTTATTTATCACTACGGACTAATCGTCGAACTCACTCTCTACATACTGATAAATTCAATATTCTTTTTTATTTGGAGCTTCCTCTATTTAACCATTACTTCAATAAGAGACCGGAGAAAACTAGCCGATCAAGTAAAAGAACAGCAACTTGCCAGTTTAATGAACCAAATAAATCCGCATTTCTTATTTAACTCATTAAATACTATTCGCGGAATGATATATGAAGACGAAGATAAAGCTGCAGAGCTAATTACTCAGCTGTCTACCTTATTTCGCTATAACTTATCAACAGACACTAAAGCCTATACTTCCCTAGGTAAAGAGCTTGATGTTTGCCAGCATTATTTAGCCATTGAAGATATACGCTTAGGCGACCGACTTCGTATTAATCTAAACATATCACCTGAAAGCAAAAATGCTAAAATTCCTACTATGGGTTTATTAACCATTGTTGAAAATGCGATAAAACATGGCATAGCCCATTTGAAAAATGGCGGTACCTTAACGTTAAATAGCAAAATAGAAAATAATATGGTGATTATTGATGTTATTAACCCTTATCAGTCAGATTTAGTTAAACCGGGCACCAAGGTGGGATTAAAAAACTTAACCCAACGAATTGAGCTGATTTTTGGTAAGCAAGGTATGCTAAGCCAAGAAACAGACCACGATACTTTTCATGTGAATATGAGTTTGCCTTATGAACCTATCAAAAATGGATAAACCACTCAATGCCATCATCATCGATGATGAACGAATGGCACGCCAAGAATTATTGCGGTTATTAAAAAAACACCCAAATATAAATATAGTTGCTCAAGCAGAGAATATAGATCAAGGATATGATGAAATTGAGAAGCATCAACCGGATATTATATTCTTAGATATTGAAATGCCCGGCGGCACAGGCTTAACGTTAGCAGAAAAACTTAAAGGTGAAATTCCGATTGTTTTTTGCACGGCTTATGACGAGTTTGCCGTTGACGCTTTTGCGCTTAATGCCATCGACTATTTAGTAAAACCCATCGTTCCAGAACGTTTAGCTGAAACGATAAACAAATTTTCAGAACGTGAAGTTGTCACCGAAGAACCGCTACTTAATGATGACTTTAAGCTGATGGTTAAGTTTGGCGACCATATGAAAATAATACGTTTAGGTGATATCTCTCGCTTTGAAAGTATCGGAAATCATGCTGCAATTTATACATCGCAAGGAAAAGCTTATTTACATAGCTCTTTAAACAAGATTGAAGCGAGGCTTGATACCAACACTTATTTTCGTGCTAGCCGCGTCGACATACTTCGTCTTGATTCAATAGAGAAGCTAGAACAAACCGTTAACTACGGCTTAATCGCGCAAATGACAAACAGTATGGAAGTGGAAATTTCTCGTCGCCAAGCAAGTAAATTGAAAGCACAATTAGGTTTTCCTGTGTAATTAAATCCACTTTTGATATCAAAATTATGCAGTTAAGTAATATTGTTCAATTTACAGCTTGATCAAGTACATTATTTAACTAAACTAGTGCGATTAAACTTTAATAGGAATAAACATGAGAACTGTTCTCTCAATATTATTAACTTGGCTGGTTTTAAGTAATCAGCAAGTATTGGCTAAAAGCGATACCACTTATCAAATTTCATTTGAAAATGCGGTTCACCACGAAGCTCGTATCTCTGTTACATTTCCAGAAATAAACACTCAAGTATTAACCGTACAAATGAGCCGAACGTCACCAGGACGTTATGCTTTGCATGAATTTGCTAAGAATGTTTATAACGTCAGTGCCGTAAACAGTGTTGGCAAGCCTTTAGAAGTTACACGACCTAACCCATATCAATGGGAAATAGCCGACCACGATGGTGAAGTAACCGTAAATTATACGTTATTTGGTGATCGCGCTGACGGTACTTATTCTCAAATAGACAGAACACATGCTCACTTAAATATTCCTGCGACTTTCATGTGGGCTCTTGGCCATGAACAGAGGCCTATCAACGTAGAATTTGTGCCTTTTAGTTCGAAATGGCAAGTAGCCACTCAACTGAAAAGTACCAAAAATAAATATGTCTTCACTGCACCAAATTTAGCTTACTTCATGGACAGCCCAACAGAACTTAGCGATCATCAAGTAAAAAGCTGGTTGGTAAATTCAAATGGCAAAGACTATAAAATCAACTTAGCGGTTCATCATAATGGTATTGATGCTGACTTAATTGAATTTGCCCGTAAAGCAAAAGCTATAGTTGCAGAGCAAATCAAAGTTTACGGTGAATTACCTGACTTTGATTATGGTGAATACACGTTTATTGCTTGTTATCTGCCACATGTAAATCGTGATGGTATGGAGCACAGAAATTCAACGATTCTCACTAATACAAATTCCTTAGATGAAGGCGATTTTTCACAAATTGGTACCTTGTCGCATGAGTTTTTCCATGCTTGGAATGTTGAAAGAATTCGACCAAAAGCATTAGAGCCTTTTGATTTTAATGCCGCCAATATGACAACTAACTTATGGTTTGCAGAAGGTTTTACTTCTTATTACGACAAGCTAATGATCCGTCGCGCACAAGAATCAACCATCGATGAATACCTTAACGTTTTATCCGACATAGTAAATCAAGCTGATCAAGTGCCGGGGCGCCAATTTTTCTCTCCTGAAGGCGCCAGCATGTTAGCGACTTTTACAGATGCGGGGACCTCTATTGATAAAACAAATTTCAGCAATATCTTTTTCAGCTATTACATCTATGGCCGAGCAATGGCACTTGCTTTAGATTTATCTATTCGCGAACAATTTCCAGAAAAGTCACTAGATGACTTTATGAGAAAAATGTGGACTGATTTTGGTAAGCCTGAAATTCCATATACTCGTGACGATTTATTAACGACATTAGCCTCATTATTAGAAAATGAAGCATTTGCTAAACACTTTTTTAAACAGCACATTTATGGTCAAGTAAAGCCTGATTACGCGCCGCTTTTTAACAAGGCTGGATTAAAAATAGTTAAAGCCAAAGAAGATGAGGCTTTTCTAGGCCGCATAAAGTTTAATTTTAATGGCGAAGCTGCAATTATATCAAAGCCTATAACTTTCGGCTCGCCTCTTTATAAAGCAGGAATTGAACGTGGCGACCAAATTATAAAAGTGGGCCGTCGTGAAATACACAGTAAAGACAAATGGAATAGTGCATTAGCGCAATTTAAACCTGGTGACAGCACGACTATTGAATATACGCAGCGTGGCGAAAAATTTAATACGACAATTACTTTTATTGAAAACCCGAAACTGAAAGTAAAAAGACTTCCAGATGATGAATTGAACGATGAGCAAAAAGAATTTCTTCTCGAATGGATTGGGGATGATAAACAAGAAGAAGACACAACAGAAAAAGAGTAGCCCTGTACAACGATCTATTCATTATTAATAAATAAGGGGATTAACTTAATCATTAATCCCCTTATTTACAAAGAATTACCATAAAAACAACATCTAGTTAGAATAACAAAAAAATATGACCTAAATGAAAATTCTTCTCAGCAAAGCCCTTTCTTTATCGTATTAATAAGTTGTAATATACAAAGCATAATTGATGTTTACTTTAAAGTAATGTTCCTTTTAAAGTATATTTATAGGATTTTTTGTGTCGTATTCCCAAGAAAAAATTGAAGAACTTACTCACCCTGTTATTTGTTTACTCGGTGACCAACTTTCATGGCGCTGGGAAGATAGGTTTTCAGTCATGTTATCTGAATTTTCACGTAACAAAAAAGACAAAACCCTCGCTGCGCTCCGTCAGCAATTTCAACACGAGTGGAATAAAAAGACGATAAAAAAAGCACCAACTGAAATCAAAGACCACTTAGGTCCGTTGATCAAACTCAGTAAAGACCAACTTATATTGGCTTGTCCTGCAACTGACTCAACACCAGCTATGATTGCATTATGGTGGCCTTGGGGTCACGGTGGTACTTATTCATTACGTTTAGCCCTATTAGATGCTCCGTATGAATATAATGAAGCTTCAGCTAATGATGGCAATTTTTTTAAACGCTTAAAGAATTTTTTCGCTTTATAAATACTTAGACGTATATTTACTTATATGAAAGTTCACACCTTGTTCAGATAATACGTTTATAAAATCGTCTCTACTGCATTGAGCTACCTGTTTGCAAACAATCAGGTATTTATCGATAGCGATTTGGTGATCTTGAATAGCCGCTGCTTGTAACCAAAAAAGTGCTTTGTTTAAATCTCGTTCCCCATGCTTACCTGTGATATAAAGTTCAGCTAAATTTACTTGTCCGAGCTTATGGCCTCTCTCGGCTGAAACTTTAAACTTCTCAAAGGCTAATTGAATATGGTCACTAATATAACTCGCTTCTAAAAAGGCTAAACCTGAGTTGTTTTGTCTTGCTCCGGGGAAATACGTGCTGCTTATAAAACGTTTTTTAGCGGCAACAACTGGCTTACCACGTAACCTATTTTGCACGGGCCTTTCAACTCTATAAATCGCGCCTTGTTCACGCATTTTTTCTAATTCAGCAAAATTATAATGATATTGTTTTTTTGAAAAAAAACTAAAATGAGTGACATGCCCTACTCTAATACTTTCGTCTGCGCCACGCTGCATTCGATAAAATAATCGGCTATAAACCACGGTTGCTATGTCTCCAGTAATATCAGTTACTTTACCAATTCGAAACTTTTCATTTGGACGTAGTTCATTAGATAGGTAGCGAAAATCAACATGATAAAAGTCATTAACCGCTGGTTTTCCGATAAATTGGTCTGACATTTGATGTTTCTCAAATTCTCCTTGTATTAAATAACCTATGAACATTAACGTTAAGAGCGAACCTAAGAATTTACTGATGAGTCGCCAAGCCGGAAACAGATTTTTTGATAACTCTTTTAACCGTTGTTTTGGCAAAGTAGTTACATCAGTTTTAACCCAACATTGCTGACATTGAATAACCGTATTTTTTTCAACGGGGAAAAATGGAATACTTTCAACAAAAAAGAATGCATATTTAATCACTCCTTTTACTTGATGGTGGTTACAACCACAATCAGGGCAAGTTAACTCATCTATAACGCACCCTTGAATTATCTGTTCACTATATTCCATTGTATACTCTATTTTTATTCCATTATTTTTTATACCACTGGTACAAAAATCATACAAGCATTAATTACGAAAAGTTTAGTAGCAAATACATGTATGTTTGATTTATATCTTACTCACTGTTCTTCAGCGAATCGATAACGGGCTTATTAATGTAACGACGTAAAGGAAAATAACAGGCAAAAAAAGACGTGATTGAAATCAACGCCAAAGTCAAAATAAGTGGTGGTATTGAAGCCATCGAAAGGTAACTTACTAACAATTCACTAAAGTTGAAATACAGTGCAAGTAACAGTAAACCACTGACAAAAATACCGACGAGTAATGGCTTGATATTATCGAAAAAGATCAACTTAATAATATCATTTCTTTTAGCGCCAATTGCCATACGCGTGGCGATTTCAAAGCGTCTAATTTGAGTGCTGTAACTCAAAATTCCGTATAAGCCAATCGCAGCTAATAAAAAGGTAAATATCGCCAATACACCACTGGTAATTGCCGTGGTGTACTGGGTAAAGAGCATATTGACTTGAGCATCAGATAATCGTTCAAGGCGTGACAAGGTAAACTTATGCGTTACCGCTTTTATAGCTTTAACAACTTGCTCTCGACTCAGGCTTTGTTGTTTTTTAACCTTAATTAAAAAGTTATCAGATCCCTTCCATATTGGCCAGTAAACCTGTGCGGGAGCAACCGCTTTATTAGGTAAATTAACGCCAGCAACCACGCCAACAATAGTGCGCATAACAGCATTGTTTTCACGATCAATTTCGTTTTCCATCGATATCTTCATACCAACAACATTACCGTCAGGCGCAAGTTGTTTAGCAAAAACATCGTTAACCACAAAAACTTTATTATTAGTTAGAATATCTTGCTCACTAAACCAATCACCTGCTAATAAAGGTTGTTCAAGTAGGTGAATAGCATTATGACCCGAAGAGCTTTGCAGCTCACCCGAGAAGGTTTTCTCTTGCCCTAATAAAGTAAAATTGGCTGTATTTGAGTGCATTGGAGAATTCGATTGGCTGACATCACTCACTTCTGGCAATTGTAATAACGCGTTTTCAATTTCCTTAATCAGTGATAATACTTCATCGCTGTTCCATTTTAACAAGCTAGATCGAGAGAGGTCTAGAGTATAAACCTGTTCCACGTTGTATTTCATTGGGGTATTAATTATCGACGTTGATTGATTAAACAAGCTTAAATTTGCAAAAACTAATAAAGCCGTAACCGCTACTTGGCTAATAATCAGGATCTGGCGTACCTTTGTAGACACTTGCACCCCCGAACCTTTGCCACTACTTTGCAAGCTACTGTTTAACTGTCGATAATTAATAACATTACTGCTGAGTTTGGCAAAAATTAACGCCAGAATAACCAGACAACACAAAGCCATACCTAATGTGAAAGTGTTGACGGATAATTCATTTACCCGTGGTAGAAACTCAGCGAGATAATATTGTAATAAACCAAAACCCAGAGAAGTAATCACTAAAGCTAGTGCTAAAGAAGCAAACATCAATACAATAGATTCAGCATAAAAATTTTTAAAAATGTCTCGTTTAGATGCGCCTACAGCAGCATTAATTGCCAATGACCTTTTCTGCTCAATGGCACGAGCGATAAATATATTACTGATATTAGCAAAGGCGATCACTAATAATCCTAAAACGGCAGCGAGTAAAAGGTACATCCGTTGTTCGTTGTCTCCGATGATAATCGACTTCAATGTTTTCAGTCGTAAACTAACCGTCCAGTCTTTATAAAAAGCCATCGACACAACATTCTCTTGCCATAACTCATTTAGAAACGGGCTAATTTTCTGCTCTGCTTGCGTTAGAGAATACCCTTCTTTTAACTTGCCGACATACGCCAACTCATAAAGTACATTACCCCAAGCATTCTGGTAGTCTTTAGCTTTAAAGTTATAATCCCATGGCAGCCAATATTGTGTTTTTCTACCCGGCGTAAAAATTTCAGGCTCAATAAAATGTTCAGCAACCACGCCAATAATATTAAAGCTAACTTCATTAATGGTTATTTTTTTAGTTAATACGTCACTGCTGCCGTTGTATTCAACTTGCCACGTATCGTAACTGATCAAAGCAACGGGACTATTACTGTCCTTGCTTTCACTTTCATCAAAAGCCCGCCCTAGTGCGATTGGCGTTGCCATTAAAGAGAAAAACTCAGGTGTCACAAAAGTAGTATTAACCAATGGCTGTGCGGGATCAGAAGCGAGTAAACTTTCACCAAAACAAAGCAAGGCTGATTCACTAAAGACATTTTGATTTTCATAAAAATGAATCAAACCAGGATAACTAAAACTACTGGCTCGTTCTTCGCCAAAATTGTCAGCCAAACCATGTTCAACCCAATAGAGTTTGTCTTGTTCAGGATATGGTAACGGTTTGAGTAACATGACATACGCTAGTGTTAAGACACAAAGCAATGCACCTAATGTGATCCCCATGGTGGTAACAACACTAAAAACAAAGCCCGGTTTTTTCTTCAAGCTTGAAAATGCTTGTTTTAATTGATAGATAAATAGATTCATTATTCGCTGCCCTTTAAAGCATAGATCACAGGTTTGTTGATGTATTGACGAAGAGGAACATAACAGGCAAATAACGACAGCATACTGATCATCGCAAGTGTCACTATAAATACCGGCAATAATTTCAACGTTAGGTAATGGCTTACTTGTTCGCTAAAGACAAAAGTTAATAAGGATAAAAGACCAACACTGATCAGTACGCCCAGCAATATCGCTATAATATTATCTTTAATAATCAATGTAATTAAGTCACCACGTTTGGCGCCAATGGCCATGCGTGTTCCCAGTTCAAAACGGCGCATTTGAGTGCCATAACTTAAAATGCCATACAATCCAATACCCGCTAATAAAAAGGTAAGTATCGCCAATAAAGCTGTTGTTAAAACAGTGACCCTTTCACGAAAAAGACGCATATCTTTTAACTGTTCTAGTGAATTATAAGTAAAAACAGAATAACCTCGGTCTATTTCATTTATAAGATCTGCAACTTGGTCTCTCCTCAATTTTTCACCTGTTTTGTATTTTATTAATAACATTTCGCCGTAAGGATGATTGGGTATATATATACGTGAGGTAATATTTGATTGCCCCGGCATTAAAATGCTTTTAACAACGCCAGATACTATGAATTGCTCATCGTTCATCGTGGTTAAATATTTCCCCATAGCAGAGCCTGAAGGTGCCATTTTTTTGGCAAGGAAATCATTAATTATAATTTTTTTTGCACTGTTTTTAATGTCAGCTTTGGTGAAACTATCACCTTCAATAATGGTTTGCTTTATCATCTCAAAATAGTTTTCATCAACATCTTGTACTGACGGAGAATATTTTTCATCCGTGAGGGGATCCGACAAATTACGACTATGACTGAAATTCAAGGGGCTGAGTGACCGACTTACCAAGGCAATTTTGGGGTGCAGGCTAAGCTGTTCTTTAATTAATGCCATTGTGGCATTACCATGCTCTATTGAAGGGATTTCTTTGCTATTAGAAATAACATGCAATGAATTAATATTATCCAGCTCAAAACCTAGATCTTGATGAATAGCATCACTAGCGTTGCTAAATAAAAGCATACTGACAAAAATGAGTGCTGAGGCTACCGCTAATTGGCTAACAATTAAAAACGTTCTTAATTTCTGAGAAACTTGTACCCCAATATTTTTTCCGCCCGACTGTAAGTTTTTATTTATCTGATGATAATTAACCATATGAATACTGGTAAACGTAAAAAATAGACTCAAAATGATGCCCGATATTATCGCTGAAAATAGGGTGACATAATCCAGCGATAATTCACTCACTCTTGCGATATGTTGCGCGACATTATGTTGAAGAATTTCAAAACCTAGCATAGCGATAATTAATGCCACTACGATGGAAGAGAACATCAGAAGGCTTGTTTCGGCAAGTAGCATAGTTAGTAATGTTGATTTTTTAGCGCCTATCGCGGCATGAACGGCTAGTTGTTGCTGTTGCTGAGCAGTACGAGAAACGAATAAGTTCATCATGTTTCCACTCGCAATTACCACTATTCCAATAACACCAGCAAGTAACAACCAAACCGTATTTTCGGTATCTCCAAGTATGACTTTGCCAAATGACTGTAATTGCATTTTCACATGCCAGCCTTTAACAAAATCAATACCTACACTTTTATCTTGCCAATGTTTGTCGACTAAATCGGTAATTTGTTGCTGTGCCTGTAATACGGGTATATTGCTCTTTAATTGCCCTACAAAGACGAACCAAGGAAAAGAGTACATCTCCTCTTTCAAGTGATTGCGAGTATTATAATCCCATGGTAACCATACTTCTGTTTTTCGGCCTATCTCGTATATATCAGGCTCAATAAAGCGTTTGCTCAATACCCCTATTATTTTGAAACTAGTGCCACTAAACGTAATTTTTTTCGAAAGAATATCAGCTGACTTTGCGTAATCGTTTAACCAAGTATCGTAACTTATAATCGCTACTGGGTTATAAGTATCAAGCTCTTCACTGTTTTCAAAACCTCGGCCATGAACAAATTGACTATCTAATAAAGTAAACCAATTTGGCGTGACATACGTGGTGGTTATTTTTGGCTGATGTTCAAGTGAAGTACTAATATCATCACCATAAAAAGCGATAGCAGCTTGATCAAATATTGTTTGCTTCAAGTATAAGTTACGTAAGCCCGGAGAGTTAAAATTCCCTCCTTGAAACTCGTTTTTAGCATTAAATGTTTGGTGGGTAACCTTATATAATTTTTCTTCATTTGGATAAGGCAATGGCTTAATCAACATCACATACGCCAGCGTTACAACACAAAGTAATACGCCTAACGTAATGCCCATAGTAGTAACAACACTAAAAACAAAGCCTGGCTTTTTCTTCAAGCTCAAAAATGCTTGTTTTAACTGATAGATAAACAGGTTCATTATTCGCTGCCCTTCAAAGAATGGATCACAGGTTTGTTGATGTATTGGCGTAGCGGGAAGTAGCAAGCAAATAACGACAGCGTACTGATCATCGCGAGTGTCACTATAAATACGGGTAGTAATTGTAGGGTCATGTAGTGGCTTACTTCTTCACTAAAACCTATCGTTAATAATGACAAAATACCAACACTGAACAACACGCCCAGTAATATTGAACTGCTATTGTCTTTAATAACCAGCTTAATTAAATCACCGCGTTTAGCTCCAATGGCCATACGAGTTCCTAGTTCGAAACGGCGCATTTGCGTGCTGTAACTTAAAATTCCGTACAAACCAATCGCCGACAAAATGAAGGTGATAACGGTAAGTGCCGCGGTGGTTATTGCCGCAGTATACTGGCTGAATAGTCGCTGGGCTTTTTGTTGCGCTAGCGTCGAAAACTCAAATAAACTTATCGACTTACTGGTGGATTTAATCGCGGCAACTAACTGTTCTCGCGTTAAGGTTTGATTGTCTTTCAATTTAATCAGCAAGTTAGAACGATTTAAATTAGGCATGTAAACACGCGTTGGAATCGTCGATTTTCCCGGTAATTTATGATCATTAACGATGCCAATAATAGTAAACGCACTCGGGCCACCAAAGGAAAGTTGTTTACCGAGTGCTGCGTTTAAATTACCTTGCTCCTCGGTGACTAATTGTTTAGCAAGTTGTTCATTAATAATCAGTACAGGTGCTCGGTCAGTAAAGTGACTATCAATAAAGTTATCACCCATTAACAGCTCCTGCCCCATTAACGAAAAATAATGGCTATCGACACTTTTGCCCAACGGTAATACGATTTGGCTAGAGGTTACTTCGGTTAACGACCATGTTCCTTCGCCATCTGTTAACGGTGAACTATTTCTGCTTGCCACACTAACTTGGGGCAATTCAGCTATTTTTTGTAATATTTCAGCGGTAATCGCAGAACTTTCTGCACGCGTTAATGTACTCGCATCAGATTGAGTGAGTACCACACTGCTGAGTTGTTCTACATTCATCACTGACGGATCATAAATAGTTTGTAATGAGCTTTTTAATAAATTTACATTAATAAAAATGAGTACCGTAGCCACGGTTACTTGGCTAATAACCAAGAAGGTACGCATTGCTTTCGACACTTGTAGCCCTGTGCCTTTACCACTTGTTTGAATGCTGTTATTTAAGCGGCGTAAGTCTATTGCTCGATAACTTAATAAAGCGAACAAAATGGCTAAAAGTAAAGAGGTAAGCACTGCAGTGGTTAAGGTGAACAAGCCAAGGCTCAGTTCATTTACGCGTGGTAATACTTGCTGTAAATAGTTTTGTAAAACTTCAAAACCTGCTTGTGCAACAATAAGGGCTAACAACAATACGCCAAACATCAGCAGAAATGATTCAGCAAAAAGCACACTAAAAAGATGTTTAGGTTTAGCACCAACAGCTGCCCGTAAAGCTAATTGGTTCTTTTTTTCTACCGTGCGTGAAAGCTGTAAGTTAGCGATATTAATAAAGGCGATAGCTAATAAACCCAAAACGCCCAATAACAATAAATACGCGCTACGGCCACTTTCGCCTAAGATTACCGATTGAAAAGATAACAACGCTACTTCAATATGCCAACCTTTGTTATAGCCGTTTTGGTCGATATTTTCTTGCCAGGTGTCATTAACTAGCTGGGTAACTTTCGCTTGCGCTTGTTCAACATTGGTCGCACTTTTTAGTTTGCCAATGAAAGTTAAGTTATTCGCTCTGTCCCACCAACGTGCTCGATAAATTTCACCTCCGGCATTAAAATCAAACGGTAACCAAACTTTAGTTTCTCGGCCTATTGTTGATATTTTTGGCTCAACAAACGTTGCAGATAAAACACCAACAACCTGAAAACTCACACCACGAAAGGTTACTTTTTCATTGAGAATATCCGCGGATTGAGCAAAATCATTCAGCCATGTTTGATAACTTAATATCGCGACGGGAACATTGCTATTAATGTTCTCTGACTCAGAAAATGCACGACCCATCGCCATATTTGCGCCAGTGAGTTCAAACCATTCAGGAGTAACATAGACTGTCGACATTGTTGGTTGTGTAGTAAGCGACGTTAAGACTTCATCATCATATATAGATAATGCCACTTGCTCGAAAACCTGTTGGTTTTTATATAAATGTACTAGGCTCGGATAGCTAAAAGCAGTGACATTCAATGCGCCAGCAGCATCAAACTGTTGACTGTCGACACGATATAACCTGTCTTGGTCTGGGTAAGGTAAAGGCTTAATCAGCATCACATAGGCTAATGTAAATACACACAGTAACGCTCCTAACGTAATGCCCATAGTGGAAATAACGCTAAAGACAAAACCCGGTTTTTTCTTGAGGCTAAAAAATGCTTGTTTTAATTGATAGATAAAAGAGCTCATTATTCACTTCCCTTTAAAGAATGAATTACAGGTTTATTGATGTATTGTCGTAGTGGTAGGTAACAGGCCAGAAATGAAATAACTAGAATTAAGGAAAGTGTTAACATAAATAATGGCAACATTTGCAAACTAATATAGGTATTTAAGTAACCATTAAAGCTGAGGAATAAACAGATCAGTAATAATGTGCTTACGACAAAACCTATGAGTATTCCGCCAGCATTATCTTTAAAAATCAGCGTAAGAATATTCGTTCGTTTAGCGCCAATGGCTAACCGTGCTCCTATTTCAAATCGACGTATTTGAATGGAATAACTTAAAATGCCATAAATGCCAATACCGGCAAGTATCAAACTCAGGAACGCCACGACAGCAGTCACTATTGCGGTAACTATTTTATTAAACAACCGCTGATACCGAACATCTTCCAATGATTCAAGCTTGTCGATGCTAAAAGCAGAGCTAACACTTTTAATAACGTCGATTACTTGTGCTCTTGTTATTTCCTGCCCAGTTTTCAGTTTAATAAGCATCGACTGTTTTTCTCTTGGCTGTAGGTCATAAACAGCAGAGCGAGGTAAATAGACACGCTTGGCAATGTCTTGTTCTGCAGGAACTTTCATGCCTTTCACTACACCAACAATGGTAAATACCCGATCATCTCTAAAAAAGACTTTATTACCAATCACCTTGCCATTGACTGACATTTCATTGGCTAGCGCGTCATTGACAATCATGACGTTGTTTTGATCTAATACATCATCATCAGTAAAATTATCTCCTGATATTTGCGATTGATTCAACAGTGAAAAATATTTCTCATCAATAATTCGGTAAACGATATTGTGCTTTTCATTACTATTTTGCTCCGTTAGGCCGGGCCACCAGCGACTAAAAAAACCGAAAGGCGATGCACTATGACTGAGTGTCTCAACATGAGGTAATTCAGCGAGTTTATGCTTAATTAACGTCAGCTCAGCTAAAGTAGCTTCAGCGTTCATTTCTACGGTATTAGTAGGTGCTAGCGTTAACGCCATAACTCGATCGATATGCAAATGACTTGGTGTATTAATCGCACCCATCGCCTCTTTAAATAAGTTCAAGCTAATAAATATCAGCACACTGGCGACTGTTACTTGGCAAATAATTAACAGTTGACGAAGTAGCTTGGGCAATTGGCTGCCGGTACCTTTACCGCTGGTATTTATAGTCACTGCCAGCGTTTTTTTGTTAACACTGTTCAGCGATATTTTGGCGAATGTCCAAGCAAAACCAAATAAGATGGCGACTGAGCTAACGAGTGTAAAACCATTCACGCCCATTTCATTTGAACGTGCCAATGAAGCCGATAAATAATATTCAATTAAAGAAAAGCCAAATAAAGCAAAGGCCATACCGACGAGTAATGACAAAAAGACCAGCACCAGTGCCTCACTGAAAAACACGTTAAATAACGTCGATTGTTTCGCACCAATCGCCGCCTGAATTGCCATCGAACGTTGTTGCATAAAGGCTCTTGAGGTCATTAAATTGGCAATATTGGTAAAAGCGATAACCACTAAACCTATGATGCCTGCCAAAAGAAAATATACGGTCTCTTTATTATCCCCGACAATCACTTTTTTGAAATCATGCACCGCAATTTTTTGTGTCTTGCCTGTAAAACGTTCATCACCAACAATGGCGGCTAACCATTGTTCATTGACGAGTGTACTGGCACGTTGTTTAGCTTGTTTAACGCTTAACTCAGACGATAACTTGCCAACTACCATGCCACTCGTGCTTCGCCACCAAATTTTCCTTACCTCTGCTTCAGTACTATTAAAGTCCCAAGGTAGCCATAACTGTGTTTTTCTATAGACACTTGCTCCACGGTGATATGCATAAACCTGTGGTTCAATATAGTCTTTTCCAACGACACCAATAATTTGATAAGAGACATTATCAAAGTTGATATTTTTGCCGATAATATCTTTATCTGCTGAAAAATTATCTTGCCACGTTTCATAGCTGATAACCGCGACAGGGTTATAACTGTCAACATTTTCAGAGTGTTCAAAAGTTCTTCCCTTAGCCATTGGCATACCCGTTAAGCTAAACCATTGTGGTGAGATAAAAGTAGTTTCAATCATAGGTAAATCTTGCTGGCTCAGTAAAACACCTCTTTTAAAGGCAACTAAAGCCGATTCGGAAAAAATGTCACTTTGGTTATATATCGCCATTAAAGCCGGATAAGAAAAGGCCTCAAACATTAACTTCCCTTTAGCGTCAATGTGCTCATTTGACGTAACATGTAATTTTTCTTGCTCAGGATAAGGCAATGGTTTTACTAACATCACATAAGCCAGCGTTAATACACAAAGCAAAGCTCCTAATGTTATTCCCATAGTTGAAACAACACTAAAGACAAAACCCGGCTTTTGTTTAAGGCTTAGAAAAGCTTGTTTTAGTTGATAAATAAATAGATTCATTATTCACTTCCTTTTAAAGAGTGAACGACAGGTTTGTCAATGTATTGTCTCAGTGGCAAATAACAAGCAACCATAGAGAGCATTGAGATGAGTAAGCTAGTACCGATAAACAGCCATACTGATTTAATATCAAGGTAGTAATCAAATTTTTGTGTGAACATTAAATACAAACTTAATAGCAATAATAAACTCACCAGTACACCCGAGAATAAAGCTGCAACGTTGTCTTTCATGACCATAAGAACGATATCCTTTCCTTTGGCACCAATTGCCATACGTGTTCCAATTTCAAAACGGCGTGTTTGGCTGGAATAGCTTAAAATTCCATAAATACCGATCACCGCTAATCCTAAGGTGATCAAAGCTAATATTGCCGTACTAATCGCTGCTGTTCGTTGACTGAAGTGTGCTTGGTTTTGCACTGAACTTAATGATTGATAGTTATAAACAACCATGGATTGACTACTTTTTTGTAATAATTCAGTTAATCGTGTTGCTGGGATCGTTTGATTATCTTTAAACTTGATGAGCAATCGGCTGCCAGAATTACTACCGGGCATATACACACGAAAAGGAGTACCTTCTTGATTAGGTTGTTTAATATTACCCACCACTCCAATAATCTTGTAAGTATCCTCAGGGCTTGTCGTAACATTAATACCAACAGCATCCCCGTTAGGCGCTAGATAATTTGCCAAGGCTTCATTAACAATCCAAAAATTAGTACGATCTTTTATGTCCGCTTGAGTAAATACGCGGCCTGAAATAGTTTTTTGTTCGATAAGTTCAAAATACTTTTGGTCCACCGATTTAATAAAGGCGGTATAACGCTCTTGCCTCACTTCATCATTAATTGGCCATTGACCAAATCTCCCTAACGGAGAATTTGAGTGACTAATTAATTCAACTTCAGGTTGCAGGGCTAATTCATCGGCAATTGTGGTCATTGTTTCACGGAAAAACTTCCTTTCTGGTCTATCAGCACCAGAATATGCAGTTCTCAAACTAAAGATTTGCTCGGTATTGAATCCTACGTCTTGATATAACTCACCCATGGCTTGTTTGAAAATGTTGCCATTGAGAAAAAGTAAAATGGTAGCAATAGCCACTTGGCTAACAACTAAACCCTGACGCACTCTTTTTGAAATTTGCGCGTTATTTCCTTTACCACTTTGTTGCAAACTACTGCTTAATTTTTTATAAGGAACCACACGTATACTAATGTAGGTAAAAAAAGCACTAAAGCTCACCAAACAAAACAATACGGCTAACAAAGACACACTATTGAAATTAAGCTCATCTATTCTGGGTAGAGTTTCCGCTAAAGATGTTTCTAATATAATAAATCCTAAACTGGCTACAGTTACCGCGACAATTAACGTCATCACCATTAATACTATTGATTCGGCTAAAAACGTCATCATCAAATGGTTTCTTTTTGCGCCAACTGCCGCACATATTGCAAGCTTGTGCTGTTGTTGTGCAACTCTCGACATAAACAAATTGGTGATGTTCGCACTTGCGATCAGCACTAAACCTAAAACACCCGCTAACATCAAATAAATAACGTTTCGGCTATCACCTAAAATGACTGATTGCAGAGGATGTAGTTTCATTTCTAATGTCCAACCTTTCAAAAATGAAATGTCGGCAACATTGTCTCGCCAAATTTCATTCTCTGCTGGTGTTATCCTTTGCTCAATTTGATTAATGCTTTGTTTAGACGTTAATTTACCTAGAAAACCTGTCGGTATAATTCTGCCCCAAGCTTCTTGATTAGAGGCGAAACGATTAAAATCCCAAGGTAACCATACGTGAGTTTTATCCCCTCGATGATAAATTTCTGGTTCAATGAAATGTTCGGCAGTAACACCAACAACGGAAAAAGTGACACCATTAAATTCAACATGTTGATCTAATACGTTAGCTTCACCATTAAACAGGTTTTGCCACGTTTGATAACTAAGCACGGCCACAGGATGATTACTATCTAACGCCTCACCTTCTGCAAAGCGCCTTCCCAATATCATCGGAATATCGAGTAAGGTAAACCATTCTGGTGTGACATAGCCGGTAATTAATCGTTGTTGGTCTGCCGTATTTGTCAGTACATCTTCATAAGCATGTATTAATGAACCTTCTGAAAAATCCGTCTGATTTTTATAAAAGTGAAGAAGGCCAGGATAGGTATAATATTTATTATCTATCTCACCATTTTCTTTGATTTGTCTTTGTTCTACTTGATAGATTTTGGCTTGTTCAGGATAGGGTAATGGCTTGATTAGCATGACATAGGCTAGTGTAAATACACAAAGTAAGGCACCTAAAGTAATGCCCATAGTTGTAACAACACTAAAAACAAAACCTGGACTTTTTCTAAGACTTAATGAGGCTTGTTTTAGTTGATAGCTAAAAAGGTTCATTATTCACTTCCTTTCAATGAATGAATCACCGGCTTTTTAATAAACTGACGAAGCGGCACATAACAGGCGAGCGATGAAAGCAACGATATCGATCCCAATGTGAGAATAAATAACGGCAAAAGATCTAAGCTTATATAACCACTTAATGTCTCACTAAAACCGAGATACAAAACCAATAACACAATAAAACTGACCGCTAAACCAATGCCTAAAGCGCCAGCATTATCCTTAAAGACTAACTGAACAATGTCTTTACCTTTTGCACCAATCGCCATACGAGTGCCAATTTCAAAGCGGCGCATTTGGCTTGAATAGTTAAGAATTCCGTACAAACCTAAACCCGATAATAATAGCGTTAAGATGGCTAGTACTAACGTTGTAACGGCAGTGGTTACAGAAGAAAATAATCGACGGTCTTTATATTCATCCAACGTAGTGAAGCTAAATAAACTTAGTTTTTTATCAACGCTCTTCATTGCACTAATCATTTCATCACGGTTAAAAATTTGCCCATGATGTTGCTCTATTAGCAACATATTTCTTGCTAAACTTGCGGGATAATAAAAGCGAGATTCTATTCTCTGTGTACCGGGCAGATTAATACTTTCAACCACGCCAATGACTTCTACACCATTTTTAAATTTGAAGCCGATGGCACTGCCATTTGGGGCTAATTTGTTGGCAAAAACATCATTAATAATCATCACACTTCTATCGTCTTTAATATCTGCCGCACTGAAATTGTCACCCTCAACTATCGTTTGTTTGAGCATGTTAAAATATTTGTCATCAATATCTTTCCCTAAGACGGTATAACGATGGTCTGTGTTCATAGCCGTTAGCGCCAAAGTTCCAAAACCTGTAGGTCGCATCGCTTGGCTGACATTTTTTACTTTCGGGTGGGCTAATAACTCAGCTTTAAGCGCTGTGACCTTCTGTGCTTTCAAGTCGCTTTCTACATTCGGTAATGCCAAAACAACCGAGGTAATGTTATTCGTTTGATAACCCAAAGGTTGGTTGACTAATTCGATAGCGTCTTTATACAAAACAACATTAATAAATACCAAAGCGGTTGCTGTCGCTATTTGACTGCTGATTAAGATGTTTCTCATACGTTTTGACACTTGAATACCATTGCCTTTGCCACTCGATTGCAATGTTGAATTAAGCGCATGATAGTTAATCATTTTTAGGCACAAATTAGAGAAAATAACTGTGAGCAATGCTAAGAGTAAAATAGAAGCCGAAAAAGAAAAGACACTGAGTTCAAGTTCATCAATTCGTGGTAAAAAATCACCTAGATAATATTGTAAAACGCTAAAGCCAACAAAAATCACAAACTGCGCGAGTAAAATCGCGGCAAACATTAATAGACCAGTTTCGGCTAGAACGTTTCGAAATAATTGTGCTCTTGATGCACCGACAGCCGCAGAAATAGCCAGTTGTTGTTGACGCTCTACTGTTCGTGAAACAAATAAATTGGCTATATTCGCACAGGCAATAAACAATAACCCTAGCGCCCCAATCAGTAATAAGTAAACACTGCGTTCTCCATCGCTAATGATAAAAGATTTTAATGTTTTTACTTTTAGTGCTATAGACCAATCTTTGAAAAATGCATGACCCGAAACCTCATTTTGCCAATTTTCACTGATTAACGTTGATAGCTTTTGATCTATTTGCTGCTGCGAATAAGCGCCATATTCTTTATCAAGCTTGCCAACAAACATCAAACCGCTATCGTCATTTCCCCAACGTTTACGTTCACGTTCACTGATAGAGTTGTAATCCCAAGGAAGATATAACTCTGTTTTAAAGCCAGCTCCTGCTAATGGCGCTTCAATATTACTTTTTGCTAAGACTCCGATGATACGATAGCTATTACCACCGAGTGTCAGATTATTATCAAGCACATTAGCTGCACCATTAAACTTGTCTTGCCATGTTTCATAAGTTAAAACGGCGACAGGGTTATAACTGTTCACTTTTTCACTTTCTTCAAAACCCCGGCCAATTTCCATTTTTGCAGAGAACAAAGAAAACCATTGTGGCGTTATAAATGAGATTGCCACCATAGGTTCACTTGGCAATGAAGTAATGACACCGCCATCAACATACATTAAAATACTTTGTTCAAATAACGACTGTTCGTTATATAAATGCATTAAATTGGGATAAGTAAATGCACGGCCATCAATGGCATTTTCATTACTAATTAATTGATGCTCAACATTATAAAGACGATCTTGGTCAGGGTACGGTAATGGTTTGATTAACATGACATAAGCTAAAGTCAGTACACACAATAAAGCGCCCAACGTTATGCCCATGGTAGAAACTACGCTGAACACAAAAATTGGTTTTTGCTTTAAGCTTAAATACGCTTGCTTGATTAAATAACTGTTCATTTCCATTACCCTATAATCTGACCGTCACCCTGAATACTATTCTGGATTATTTCTTAACTTCGCTATTTAGCACCTTGGCGAACTGAAATATGTTCAGTTTTAACAAGGTTATTTCATGCTAAATTTGGTGCATTAACTCGCTATTTTTATACTCGGTGATTGTAAAATAGCGCCATCGAGAAGCTGTACTTTAGTACGCGCCATATCTGCATAGCGTGGATCATGCGTTACCATGCAAATGGTTGTGCCAGCTTTGTTTAATTGGTCAAGTACTTCCATGACTTGGTCAGCACTTTTAGAATCAAGGTTACCCGTAGGTTCATCGACTAATAACACCGCAGGATTTGCAACTAGGGCACGAGCAATTGCAACACGTTGCTGTTGTCCGCCAGAGAGTTGATTGGGTTTGTGACTAATTCGATGTGATAAGCCTACTTTTTCTAAACATTCAATTACACGTTTTTTTATGGTCGCACTATTTGGTTTATCGGCATGGTAGCGTAATGGCAGCGCAACGTTATCGAAAACTGAAAGTTCGTCAATTAAATTAAATGACTGAAAAATAAAACCTATTTTTGCATTTCTTACATCTGCAGCTTGATCAAGCGATAAATCAGTTACATTGACACCTTCAATAAAATATTCACCACTGCTACTCACATCCAATAGGCCCATAATCGACAAAAGAGTCGACTTTCCACAACCTGATGGACCTGATATTGCAACGTAATCGCCCTGGTTAACCGTTAAATTAATCGACTTCAGTGCATGTGTTTCAAGCTCTTCAGTTTCAAAAAATTTTCCAATATTGTTAAGTGTTAAAATTGCTGTACTCATTTTCTTTTCCTTTTTAGTATTATTTAATCATCACTAACGTTATAAAATAGTGATTTGTGGCGTTTTATAATTACTTAAATCTGAAATAATAAATTGGTCGCCTAATTTCGCGCCAGACTTTATTTCAATAAACCTTCCTGTTTTTTCTCCAAAATTAATGGCGACTCTTTTAGCTTCCGACAAATCATTGTTTAACTGGTACAAGGCGGTTTCACTCTGCGACCTTACATTTGCAGGTCGGTCCAAATAATAAATATTTTTTAGAACTTTAGCAGTGATAACAGCATCAATGTTCTGCTCTGGCCTTGCACTTTGTGGTAGTTTTCCTGGGAATGATATTTCAACTTCTACGGTGTTTTGATCAACAATAGGGTCAATGCGCACAACTTTACCCATAATGGTTTCTTGTCGAGTGTCAACCAACACATTTTGTCCAACTTTAACCAGTTGCACCTTACTTTGTGGCACCCGGATCAGTGCAATAAGTTCAGTAACGCTGCCAATTAACGCGACTTCTTGACCCGGAGATAAGCTTTGACCCAATTTTACAGATAAGCGTTGTAATACACCGTCAAAACCAGCCTTTACCACTAATTTACTGTTGCGATTTTTAGCGATTGACAATCTTTGCTCAACCTGTTTTATGCGCTCTAATTGAATATTAATGGCTTCTTTATGTACTTCACTAAGTTGTTCATTACGCTCTTTGTAAATAGCAATTCGTTCTTTTAATTGCTCTTCTCGTAAAATACTTTCTTGATAGTCTATTTGTTTCACAATACCGCTTTTTACTAATTTGTTTTGTGCGGTTAATGTTAAACGAGCCCCTTTATGCTGGGATACCAGTTCTAAGTAACTTGATTTCTCGGTGAGTATTTCACGTCTTTGGTTTAATTTTAATTGGCGCAAATTAGCTTTTGATTCAGCCAATGAATATTCGGCACTTTCAACTTGTTGTTGTAATTCAGGATTGGCTAATTTTACGATTATGCTTTCTTTGGTAACTGTTGCACCTGGCTTTAATACGATTTCTTCGACTGTTGCTTGTGTTAACGTGGTAATGAGTTGCAACTTATCTGACGTCAACTTGCCATATCCTTCAACAGTAACGTCGATATCTCCTTGCTTAACTGTCGCAAGTAACAGGTCTTTTCTCGCTAAACTGACATTATTAAGTGAAGCTTTTGCATAACTCACTAATATAATAACAACCAATACAGCAATAGTGATTATTACACCTTTGTTGGATAACAGTGTTTTCTTAGGCTTCTTTTTTATAATATCCACATCATTCTCTTAATTGTTGCTTAAATCTCATTCTATAATTGCTGATATAGCGATTTTCGTGCCAACAATATTTCCCTTAAAAATCAATACGAAAGAATATGTCAGTAATTATGTTTTCGTACTAGTTCGATAATGAACTAAATATATTTCATTATTGAGACCAAAAATCCGTTATTCCTTTTTACTTAATAATTTGAAGCCATTACAATTAATCCTTTAATTCTATTTGAGATAGACTCTTGCCTAAACATGTTCTAATTTGGGATTTACCTTTACGAATTTTTCACTGGCTATTCGCTTTTACCGTTATTGCTTCTTGGTACACTTCGGATCAAGATAACGACTTGATTGATGTGCATATGAAACTTGGCTATTTCACCTTAGGTTTACTTGTATTCAGGATTTTATGGGGATTCGTCGGCACTAAACACTCACGGTTTAGTTCTTTTTTCCCCACTCCTACTCGACTTCGTTTGTATATTAACGACTGGAGAAGTAATCAAGTTAAAAGCACGACGGGTCATAATCCATTGGGAAGTTTGATGGTTTTTCTGATGATCTTTCTAATAAGCTTGCAGGCAATTAGCGGTTTATTTATCAATGACGATGTATTTTCATCTGGCCCTTACTACGATAGTCTCAGCAAAGAGCTAGAGCAGTTCATGTTTTTTTTACATCACAATGTTTTTGATTTTATGATTGCCGCTATTGTTATCCACCTTTTAGCAATTGCATATTATGTTCGTGTTAAAAAACAGTTATTAATTATCCCCATGATCACAGGTAAGAAACCAGAAAACTTAGTTAACGTTACTGACAAGATTAAACATTCTAAGATTTTTTTAGCGGTTGTATTAGTGATAGCCATTACAGCATTTATATATTGGTTGGTGGTGGTGAATGCACCTGTTATTGAAGAGTATTATTATTAATGCTACGTTTGATATTTTCTGAAATTCCAGCCTTATCTTTTATAGTTAAGGCTGAATTACACTTGAATGGTTAGCCGATAAAATGACTCTATGACTAACCGATCGCTAATTATTCTACTTTAAAATCGTCGTGACAACCGCCACATGTTTTACCAACACCGCCAATTGCTTTCTTCATCAAGCCTTCATTTCCGCTTAAGGCTGCTTTTTGTAAATTTGCCGAGGCTATCGTTAGGTCTTTAATGCGTTTTGCGAAATCATCTGGTTGCGACCAAATTTTATCTAACGCTTCTGTTTCCACTTTATGCGCTGAAGTATCAGTGCGCGTATAATCTGCAATCATCTTTGATAATTGATTAATACGTAAAGCATGCTTACCTACTTTTTCTGCATCGAAAGGTATTTTACCTCTAGCCATGCCACCTAATGGTCCCATATTGCTACCAAGCAAACTGAAAATGGATTGACGTAAATCAGTAGCTTTCTGTGCATGTTTCATTGATTTTGCCGAATTAGCCATCGCACCCGCAGCTAGTACAGTAATAACACTCGCTAATGCGACTTTTGTAAATAATTTCATTTGAACTCTCAATCCTTTTATGTATTTTTTTACTATATCAAAACTTTAACCGTTAACAAAAACTTATCATATTTCTATTTGTTCATATTGTTACAAATAGTTTCAACTGCGTGAGTAAAAGGTCTTTAAGTACACGGTTCATTTTCGAACCATTGAAAAGTTCAAAAACGAACCTTGCTTCATCCTATGATTTTGCTGGTTTAGGAAGTATCATCATGATGGTAACACCTTGCTGTGTTGAATCATTGTCGTTGTTATTATTTAACTCCATCACCCCCTGATGTTGCTCTATAATGTTACGACAAAAACTTAATCCGATACCTTGCCCTTGTGGTTTTGTTGAATAGAGAGGTACAAATAAATTATTCAAATTACTGAAACCATGGCCATTATCCACGACCTCAATAATGTAATATTGATCTTGAAGGGCTAGCGAAACACTTATTTTTTTTGCGCCAGCTTCTTTAGCGTTCTTGAATAAATTAATGAAAATTTGTTCTATAAACTCACCATCCGCCCAAAATTCATCTACACTCGCATTAAGCTTAATATCCACTTCCGAGAACAAACCAGCAACAGACTTTACAACTTGCGTCACTGATAACCACTGACAATTAATTTGAAGCTGTTGAGAAATAGAAGAATAGCGGTTAACGAACGATTGTAAGTGCAAGCAACGCTCTGTGATCACACCCAGTATCATTTTGTCTCGTTCATTATTTGCCTTATCTGCCAAAGTCTCAGCCATCGATGAAACCGGTGTTAATGAGTTACGTATTTCATGACCTAATACCCGAATAATTTGCTGCCATGCATTGAGTTGGCTTTCTCTAAGCGCTGGTTCAATGTCAATAAATACAAGTAGTTGATGATTCTCTCCATCATCAATAAATTCACTATGACGTATCTGCCAACGTTTTTGCTTAGCTTGATCAATAAATTGCCAGTGTCCATCATTGTAATGTAAACCGAGTAAATCCGCCGTGGCATGACGAAACATTTGCCAAGGCTGCTTAAACAAATAATAGAAAGCTTCGTTACCAAGCGTAAGTTGCTGCTTTTCATTAAATATCAAGACGGGTGTGTCTAACTGAGAGATCAGTTGATAAACCAAAAAAGCCTGCTGATCGTAATGAGATTTCTGCGTCTGTAGTTTTTCACTGAGTTGTTTCAACTGCTGATGAAATTCACTCACTTTGCCTTCAGGAAAAGCCGATTTGCCAAATTGATTATAATCTTCTTGATTAATCGCGTCTAAATGCAGTGAAGCGCGAGTAAATGATTTCATTATGCGCTGCTTTACTGACAAAATATATCCGATAAAAACAATCAATAATGTCAAATCAATAATGATAATCCATTGCCATTTTACAGTTAAAAGCCATGCAACATAACCAGTTAACAATAAAATTATACTACATAGTATAGCGAGCTTGGCTTGTATAAAGCCTTCTAGAGAATTAGTTTTTAGCAAGGCCGTATTTCTCCACTCGTCTGTACATTGATGCTTTTGTTAAACCCAGTAATATAGCTGCTTTAGGCACATTTCCAGCGGCTTTAGCCAAAGCTAATTTAACCATTGCAACTTCAGCTTCTGCTAAGGTCATTAAGGGCAATTCATCGCCTCGTTCATTACACAGGTTATCGTTGTTAACCGCTGGTTCTGTTGAGGTAGCGTTACTGACATTTTTAATATGTAAGTCTTCCGTCAATAACTGTTCATGTTCAGCGAGTAATACCGCTCTTTCAACCAAATGACTCATTTCTCTAACGTTGCCTGGCCAATGATAATCGAGCATTGCCTGTTCTGCACCATATGAAATAGACTTTACCGATCGTTGGTATTTTTTTGAAAACTTTTCGACAAAATATTGAGCTAACGATAAAATATCTGCCGTTCGTTCTTTCAAAGAAGGCACTCTAAACTCAATAGTATTGAGGCGGTAGTATAAATCTTCTCTAAATAACTCGGAACTCAGGAGTTGAGTGAAATCTCCGTTAGTCGCTGATATAATTCGAGTATTAGTTTTTTGAGTGGTACTTGAGCCTAAAACTTCATATTCACCATTCTCTAATACTCGTAATAATTTTGCTTGTTGTGCTAATGGAATATTGGCAATTTCATCTAAAAATAATGAGCCCTTTTCAGCAAGTTCGAATCGTCCAATACGGTTTTGTTTTGCATCGGTAAAAGCACCTTTTTTATGGCCAAACATTTCGCTTTCGAATAAGGATTCACTAATAGCGCCCATGTTAACTGAAATAAAGGCTTCATTGTGTCGATGCGACTGTTGATGAATAAACCGAGCGAGTTCACTTTTACCGGTACCATTGTCACCGGTTAATAAAATACTGACATCCGTATTTGCCACCGCTTTGATTTTTTTCAATAATTGCGTCATTACAGGTGAACGCCAAACATATTCTTCAAAGTGATGTTTTGTAAGTTGTTGCTTTAACTTTTTATTTTGATTTTCTAAGTTAAGTAGATTGAACTGCTGTTCAACGGTATGAAGCAGCTGCTTATTACGCCAAGGCTTTTCAATAAAATCGTTAGCGCCTAAATTCATTGCTTTAACCACTAAGTCGGTATTCGACCAAGCGGTCATTGCTATTGTAGGAGTTTGTGCAAATAAAGAGTCTTGTAACCAAGAAAGAAAAGCTAAACCTTCCTCACCTGACGTGGTGTCTAACTGATAATTCATATCTAATAATATCAATGAGATACTATGATTTTTCAGTTTTACTTGTGCTATTTGAGGATTGTCTGCTTCGATTACTGTGTAATGATGATCTTCTAATAGTACCGCTAGGCTAAGACGAATATCAGGACGGTCATCAACAACTAAAATACAAGGCATCTATATCTATTCCTTAACATAGGGGTAATAAGGGGTGTTAGCGCAATAAAACTTTCGGCTCTGAGCTTGCCATTTCAGTACGTACCCAGTCAATAAAAACCTGAATACGCTTACGTTTTACAGAATTGGGATTATAAGCAAAATAGCGTTTCCAAATCATCGGATGTTTTATTTTAAAAGGCACAACCAGTTGTTTTGTCGGAATATATTGCGAAAACATAGCACTGGCAGCTAGGGTAACGCCATGACCGCTTAATACCGCACTTAACGCCAAATCACTTGAGGTAACTTCTGTTTTTTTAGTTACGTTTTCATAACCTTCAACGCCAGCATGCTCAAACCACGACTCCCAAGTGACTAAACGCTCGTTAGCTAAACTGACTAAAGTACAATCTAATAAATCTTTAGGGCTTTTCAACCACACATGTTTTAACAGGTTGGGTGAACAGACAGGATAAACAACATCCTCACCAAAGTCTTCCGTCACAAGGTTGTCAGAGTCTGAGACTTTATCTTTAACACCAAAACGGATACCTAAATCTATCTGCTTCTTTTGCAAATCTTCTTTTTGGTTTGAACCTAAAATCCGAACATTTACGTCTGGATGTTGTTGTGAAAACTTAAATAATCGTGGCATCAACCATAACGAGCAAAATGCTTGTGTTGAGGTAATAGTTAAGTCACCCGCAACGTCCTCATTTTGAATACCATTAAGGCCTTTTATTAATAGATTTAACGCTTGATGTGTTGAAAGAAAAAGGCTTTCACCACTTTCCGTTAGTTGCATATTTCGACCACTTCGCATAAAGAGTTTAACCGATAATACTTGTTCTAATTGCCGCATTTGCTGACTAACCGCAGCCTGTGAAACACATAACTCTTCTGCCGCCCTACTGTAGCTTTTATGTCGTGCCGCACTTTCAAAAGTGCGTAATGCATTTAAATACTTAAGACGTTTATCCATCCCACCCAACTTAGTACATAAGTTTTACTTATATCAAGTGTAAATTTTTATCGTTGGCTTGTCATCAGTTGCTTTGACAAAATACGCCTCACAAAACAAAAAAGGATATCTTATGAATAAGAGCGCCGGCAGCTTAATCGCTATAAAAACAGTACTAACCAAAGAAAACACTATCATTGACAATAGTATTAAAAACACAAATACAATAACGTTCCAACAACGTTTGGCTTCAATATCAAAGAAGTTAAACTTATGCTTGTTAGTTAACTATAAATAATAAGTTTGATAGCAAGTCCTGATGAAATAAATTTTTACATTTAACCTTGAACGAACAATTTCTACTTTGGTCTATAATCGCAACAATAAAATTTATGTCTATTCCAAAGGAACACCATGAAAGCTCTTAAAACACTATTTGGCGGATTCATCGCTTTAACCTTATTTGCTACTGCCGCTGTATCAGCACAGGGGAATAAATATGAAGAAGGTAAGCACTACACTATGGTTTCTGAACAGGGCACAAATACCCCTGAACTGAGAGAGTATTTCTCTTATTACTGTCCAACATGTCGAGCTTACGAACCTTATTTAAGTGAGTTCGAAAAAATATTACCTGATGGTGCAAAATTTAAAAAAACCCATGTAGATTTTATGGCGCATACCACACCTGAAATTCAATTTATGTTAAGCAAAGCGCTAATTATTGCTGAGAAAACATCGGTTGCTAAAAAATTCTCTCCTGCAGTTTTCAAGTACTTACAAATAGATCGTGAAAAATTCGATTCTGAAAAAGATATACGTAATATTTTTGTCGAAAATGGTGGAGATGGCGCAAAATTTGATAAAGGCATGAAAAGCTTTAGCATTATTAGTGAAGCTAAGCGAAACAAAAAAATTCAAGATAAGCTATCACAGGCCCGTCATTTAACGGGCGTGCCTACTATGGTTATTAATGGCAAGTATGTAATTAATTCAAAATCACTTGATGATAAAAACTTTTTCGCTGATTACACCGCATTAGTCGCTCATCTCTTTACACTTTAATTATTCAACAATCATCTTCATCATAATAAAAACCTATTAGGGATAACTTAATAGGTTTTTACATTTCCGAACATAGCCTAATCAAAAGCGAACATATACCCTTCTCCATTCTGATACAAAACAAATAAACAACTGATAAGTATATAGTTTTATTTTTGGCACAACTCTTCCATTACACTATCTACTTTAGATTTATAGCAGTAGATTTGTCATGGAAATAAAATTATCTCAACAAAAACCTTGGAAGAAATGGCTAGGACTCAGTTTGTTCATTGTACTACTGAGCTACGCCGCTTTCGCTGTAAGTAGCAAAGCGACAAAGAGCCTTGATGTAACCGAAGTATCTTTCCAGCAAGTAGAGCAAGGCCCATTAGATATTTATACCAATGCCTATGGCGAGTTTGCTTCAGCGAAAGAAAGATTACTTACCGCTCCCGCTTTAGGAAAGGTTGCTGAAATATTAGTCCGTCCAGGCACAAAGATTTTACCTGAAACCATCATACTCACTTTATCAAATCCAAAATTAGAACAAGAAGTCAGTGAAGCTCAAGGACGGCTTGCCCAACAAAAAGCTCAACAGCAAGCCTATAAATATGAACAACAAAACGAACGCCTAAATTACCAAGGTCGAATCGCTGATATTGAAGCTGAAATAGAGAAAGCTCAACTGGAGCTCTCCGTAAATGAAAATTTACTCAACCTCGGTGTCGCCTCGAAGATTGAATTGCAACGGGCAAAATTAGCGGTAAAGCAACAAAGTAACCGCTTAGAATTTGAAAAAGAAAAATACTCACAATTCATTGAAATGCAAGGCTACCAATTAACCCAACGTGAAATCACAATTGACCAACAAGTTTCCCAAGTAAAATTATTAGAAAAGCAACTTGATGATATGCATGTTAAAGCTGGCATTTCCGGTTCATTACAAAACTTAGTCGTCGAACTAGGACAAAGTGTTCAGCTGGGTCAGTCGCTGGCTAAAGTAGGTAGTGATGATGAATTAATTGCTCGATTACGTTTACCACAACAACAGGCGGATCAAATAGATATTAATGCCCCTGTGCTAATTAATACCCAAAAAGGCATAGTATCAGCACATATCACTCGCATTGAAAGTGTTGTGACTAATGGTTCAGTATTAGCAGAAGCAATTATAGATGGTGAACTCACCTCAAACTCTCGTCCCTCTCTAACCATATCAGCACAAGTCTTTGTTAAACATATGAAGGACGCACTCTATATTCGACAGTCGACGGGTCTTCGCCCGCAAACTAAACAAGCACTCTTTGTGCGCAGCAAAAATAACTTACTAGAACAACGTGAAGTAATTTTCGGTGAACTTAGCCAAGATAAATTACTGATCACTTCAGGACTTAGCTTTAAAGATGAATTAGTTATTACTGACATTAGTCAGCATAACCAATTTTCTGAAATCACATTAACCCATTAATTTTATAAATAATAATTAAATAAATAGACAAGGAAATGGCAATGAAAAATGTAGTTACCATGAAAAACATCCATAAACGTTACGACGGCCAGCAAATTGAAACACATGCTTTACAAGGTGTATCACTCGAGATAAATCAGGGCGAATTTGTTGCAATAACAGGTCCATCTGGATGTGGTAAGTCGACGTTATTATCGATTATGGGCTTAATGGACAGCGCCAGCGAGGGTGACTATCAAATAGCGCAGATACCAACCAACAACTTAAAAGTTGATCAACGCACTCAAATAAGAAATGAGCATATTGGTTATGTTTTTCAATCCTTTAATCTCATTGATTCATTAACTGTGTTTGAAAATGTTGCCCTGCCGCTTGAGCACAGAAATATAAAAGCCAAAGAAATAAAACAAAGAGTTGAAGAAGTATTAGCCCAAGTTGATATGGCACACCGTCAAAGTTATCGACCGAATCAATTATCAGGCGGCCAACAACAACGTATTGCTATAGCCCGTGCGCTCGTAGGTAAACCTGATTTAATTTTAGTCGATGAACCTACCGGTAATCTTGATAGTAAAAATGGTGACCAAGTCATGGCGCTTTTAGAAAATTTAAATAAAAATGGCTCTACCATTGTGATGGTAACCCATGACAGCCGATATTCACGTTGCGCTAATCGTCAAATCCAATTACTTGATGGGAAAATAGTGACAGAACAAGTAATGCCACAAGTAGTACAGGGGGTTGCATGAGTTTATATAAAAAGGCTTTTTATCAAGGGATCGCTCGGGTTTTCTCTTTACCACGCTTAAGTGTGCCGCTAATTTTAACATTAGGACTAACCTTAGGTGCGGTTTTATCGGTAGTGACTATATCGTCTTCTCTACTTTACAAGCCTTTACAAGGTGTACCGAATGAAGCGCAAATTAAAACCATTAAATATGATTTGAAAATGTCTGGTGAGATAGTGATATCTTTTTGGAATTTTCGTCGCTTAGCGGGCATCGTTGAGAATTTTGGTGACCTAGGAACATGGGCAGCAATTAATGCTGCAGAGCAAGAAGTATCAATTAACAACGCAAGCTTTCCTACGACGACTTTTAATGCTTCGAATACCATTTTAGACGTACTAGGCACCAAACTTTTGCTCGGGGATGATGTAAAAATTGCGGACCCTGAGCAATATGTATGGATCTCGAATTCATTATGGCAAACCGCATATTCTGGCGCTAAATCTGCGATTGGCAAACAAATAAACATTAATGATCAGCAACTTATTATTGCTGGAGTTATTGAAGACCTTATGGCCATTGATAGCCAAGAACCCATTTTAGCCCAACAAGTTTGGAAAATTATAAATCTAGATAAGCTAAACAAAGAACAAGAAAGCGTGAGTATAAATGGTGAAATTGAAAGCTTATTATTGAAAACACATAACGGAACGATTAAAGCTCCAACCAAAGAGCAGCTAGATCAATGGCTTAATAATTACATTCATGCATATTCACCCGCTGAAGTAGCTCCTTTCTTTATTAAGTTTATCGAACAAGCCGAAGTGCTTCATGCAACAGGCACTTATCGAAGTGAAATACTGGGCGATACCGACAAACTGCTTATCGGATTATTTTTTGCAGTATTAGGCTTGTTACTTATGGCTACACTTAATTTACTTAATTTGTTTATTGCACACTATCAAGGAAGAACGAAAGAGTTTGCGATTCAAATCAGCCTTGGTGCAAGTATTTTCAAAGTAAAACTATTAGTCATGTTAGAAAACTTTTTCAGCTTTTTTCTAGCCGCTATTACAGGTTTATTGGTTGCTGGTTGGGCAGTTAAAAGCTTACCGCTTATTGCTGGAGATAGTTTACCCATGATACAGACTATCGGAATTGACTCCACTGTAGCGGTGATCGCGCTCATTACCGTCTTCATACTCAATATTATTTTCAGTGCATTAGCATTAGTTGATATTGATAAAGAAGCACTTAATAGTAATTTAAATAGTTCAGGCAAAGGTATTCAAGCACAAAGCAATCAATATATTTCACGTGGTTTGATGATATTTCAATTAGCCGTAGCATCACTTCTCCTGACAGCTTCAGTCATGTTAGCCATGCAAAGCTATCAGTCGGTTTATCGAGATTTAGGTTATTCCTTTGATAATATTCATCAAGTTTCTGCTGCAATTGAAGACGAAACATGGCAAGAGAAACTAAGAGAATATGAAAAGTATCCTGAAAGTGAACTCAAAGGTCTTCATGATGAAGTGAGTAAATATATTGAAAGCACTGTCGCAGGAAGCGAAATGATTATTGCTGGACAAGGTGCTCTGTCAGACAATTTACGGATGAGTATGTTTGTACCCGAGGACAATCCCGACACTCAACTCATGTATCAATTAAGACACTTAACACCGACATTCTTTGATGCTTTTAATATTAAATTTCTCGCTGGCACAAACTTAACAGCAGAACAAATTGCGCAAAGCGAACCGAGAATGGTGATAGATGAAAACATGGCAAAAAGTCTTTTTCCTCAGTTATCACTTGAACAAATCGTTGGCAAAGCGATTAAGTTAAGCCGTAATGAAGATGATGACCCCGTGATCATTAACGGTATTGTTCCTGTTACGCAACCCCGTGCCGGTAGTGCTGACATGATTAATATTCCTGCTGTATATTTTGCAGATTTAGGACTTGGTCAACGTTTGAATTTTGTTTTCAAAACGTCAGATGGGCAGGATATAAACAGTGAACAATTTATGGCAGAGTTTAGTCAAAAATTTACCCGTTTTTCTAATGTTCGTGTAGAGTCACTTGAGGGTGTTTGGCAACAACAAACCTTAAATCAACGTGTCAGTTTATGGATTGTATTATCAGTGACTGCTTTAACGTTACTATTAGCTGCAATAGGTGTTGCGGGATTAACTCAAATGACAACTAACCATAGAAAATATGAACTTGCTGTTCGTATGGCCACGGGTGCTAAACAATTAAAACTCGTTAATTTTATATTAAAAGATGCACTATGGATGCTTGTCATAGGCTTGGGACTAGGCTTTATTATTTCAGTCTTTAGCTATGAACAACTACAAAATCATTTAGAGATGTTGCCTGAATTTAACTGGTTGGCAATGTCAGTATTAGATATAGGGTTAATTGCGATTGTATTATTGTCTGTTTTCATACCGGCTTGGCGTGTTATTAGTGCCGATCCGATGCAAGCTTTACGTGAAGAATAACCCGTATATCCATACTATAATAAAGATGAAATTACGATAAACTACCTATGGGTTAATTAACATGTTAGCTAGCCCATTTTATTTTTATCAAGCGTTTAAAATAAGGACTGTTGTGACCTCAAGAAATACCAAAAGTATTCTCATCGCCGATGATGATGAAGATATACGGTTAGCCCTTGCTCTACTTCTAGAAGCGAATGGTTTTCGTATACTTGAAGCAGGGAATCCTAAAGAAGTTGTTATTCAGGCTGAGCGACAAAAGCCTGATTTGATTTTATTAGATATGAACTTTAGCCGCGATACCACCAGCGGAAAAGAAGGTTTAGAAATTCTCACTCAACTTCAGAAAAGTAATATTCCCGTGATTTTAATGACCGCGTGGGGCAGTATTGAACTTGCCGTAAAGGGTTTAAAACAAGGAGCTGGCGATTTTATAGAAAAACCATGGCAAAAAGAGAAACTCCTTAATAGTATTCATCAGCAACTTAACGTTGCCAAACTTCAACAAGAAAACCAAGGTTATCGTGCTTTATTAAATTCAGCGGTTGAAAATAAAAACCCGTCGACATGGATTTGCCAATCACCGGCTATGATTGCCATTGAGCAACTGGTTAAGCAAATAGCGCCTACCGATGCTAATGTACTTATTTTAGGTGAAAACGGCACAGGGAAGTCTCTACTCGCTGAGCGTATACATCAACTTTCAACGCGTCATAATGAACCTTTAATTTCAGTTAACATGGCAGCGATACCAGAAAATTTATTTGAGAGTGAATTGTTCGGTCATCAGAAAGGTGCATTCACCGATGCTAAACAAAATAGAGTTGGCCGTTTCCAACTGGCAGATCAAGGCAGTCTATTTTTTGATGAGATAGGTTCTTTGCCACTGACTTTGCAACCTAAGTTATTGCGTGTTTTAGAAACGGGTCAATATGAAATATTAGGTTCAAGCCAAACACAAAGTGCTAATGTTCGCTTGATCAGTGCCACCAATGCTAATTTACATAATTTAGTCACTAAAGGCGGATTTAGACAAGACTTACTTTATCGTTTGAATACACTCGTAATCACCTTACCACCTCTACGCGAACGCCTTGCTGACATGGCTTTATTGGCGGCAAACTTTATTGAAAAATTTTGTAAAAAATATCATAAGCCTGCCCTAACTTTGTCGGGTTCTGCAGTAACTAAGCTTAATAGACATAACTGGCCGGGTAATATACGTGAACTCAGCCATGTTATTGAGCGAGCTGTACTCATGGCCACGGATAATGAAATAACAGATACACAGTTATTGCTTGAAGCTCAACAAAGTGAACAAAATCACATTGTTTTACAACCTTTAGAAGTCGCTGAACAGCAACTTATTGAGAAAGCCATGACAGTAACACACGGCAACGTTATTGAAGCCGCTCAAATTTTGGAAATTTCACGTAATGCACTCTATCGACGCTTAGAAAAATTTGCTAATAATGATGAAAGTGATCTGTCTGTTTAATTCTCTGTCCATAAAAGTAGGTATTATTGAGTGAATCATGAAAAAGCCTTAATTATCACCCTAAGTAGCTTAGTATTATTAATATTAAGTTTGGTTGGCGCATTAACCTTAAGCATAAGTTGGAGTTTACTCAGCGTTGCAACACTATTATTTGTACTTGCTTACCCATTAATTTGGTTAGCATGGCGTTGTTACTCATTTTGGTGTCAAGCCATCATGCAACTGACGACTTTTACCCAAATACTTAAAGAAGGTGAACAAAACCTTCGCTTCAGGCATCAACACCCAGATAACTTACTGCTTGGCTTACAAAAAGAAATTACGGGTTTAGCACAAATAAATTTAGCGACAGCACAGCAGCATCAATCTCTAGATAATTTATTAAGCCATATTCTAGATGCTTGGTCTGTACCTGTGTGTTTGTTCAACGAAAATCTGCAACTTAGCTACCGTAATACTGCAATGAATGAACAAATTCAGCAGCCGATGTTATTAGGAAGTTTTGCAAACGATTTAGGTTTCAAACTTCAAAATGGCCAGTTGACCCACCCAAAATTTGATCAAGAATGGCAATGTCAAAGCATTCAGTATTTACAAGAAAACCAACAGCACTGGTTATTTTCAGCCATTAATATTTCCCAGCTATTGAATAAAAATAGTAGCGTAACACAACAAAACTTAATACGTGTTTTAGGGCATGAGTTACGTAACTCATTAACCCCTATGGCTTCAATGACAGATACTTTATTATCCGCAGATGAATTAAATGAACAACAAACCCGTTTAGTTCTGACTCGTATTCATAAACGCAGTAATCGATTGTTGTCTTTCATTAGTGAATACAGCAAATTAACGCAACTGCCACTTCCTAAGCTTGAATGGTTTGATTTAATGGAGATTATTGATGAAGCAAAGTTATTAGTTATTGAACAGCTTTGTGTTATTGAATTCCAAGGTAATCAAAAATGCTTCGGGGATGCTGAACAAATAGCTCAAGTGATTATAAATTTAGTGAAAAATGCACAAGAAGCGAATGAAAACACGCAAACTAAAATAATGATAAAAGCTTATTACAAGCAAGGGCAACAAATAATAGAAATAGAAGATAACGGGCCGGGTTTTTCGAATTTCAATAATGTTTTAACGCCTTTTTACACCACTAAATCTGGAGGTTCTGGCATAGGTCTATCGTTATGCTCAGAAATAATAAAGAATCACTTTGGTCAGCTTCGAGTTGATAATATTCATCATTTAGAAAAAGTCATTGGCGCCAAAGTGTCAATGCAATGGCCTCTAAATGTAGAGACCTGATTTATTACAAAGTAATTTATCTTCGTGCATATTTGTTTTTTGGTCCAGAGCGTTTTTTACCGTCTTTGTTTTCACCTAACGCTTTTTTCCTGTCACGTTGCTTCTGACCACCTTTTCTTGCAGGTTTTTCTGTTTTTGTTAAATCTGGTTCATAACCTGGATACCATTGCTGCAATAAGCGAGTATCAAGTACCTTTTCAACCGCTTCTAGTAACCATTCTTCACTAGGGCTCATTAATGATACCGCTAAACCTTCATTGCCAGCTCTACCGGTACGACCGATACGATGAATATAGTCTTCTGCGATATAAGGAAGTTCGTAATTAATCACATAATTTAAGTCTGCAATATCCAAACCACGAGAAGCTACATCAGTAGCCACTAAAGCACGGGTTTTTCCTTCTTTAAATTCGGCTAAAGCTTTATCTCTTGCACCTTGAGATTTATCACCATGAATGGATTGCGTTTTAATCCCGTCTTTACACATTTCTTTCGCTAATGCGTCTGCAGTTACCTTAGTACGGGTGAAGATCAGTACTTGTTTCCAATTCTTTGATCCGATCAAAAACGAGGTTAACTCGCGTTTTCGGTCACTATCAACGGTATAGAGAATTTGCTCAACTTTTGAAGCTGCAGCATTACGTTCACTGACTTCAATTAATTCAGGGTCTGTTAATAAATTTTTACTTAACTTGAAAATCGCATCGTCAAATGTTGCTGAAAATAACAATGTTTGTCGTTTTAACGGTACGCGATTTAAAATACGGTCAATCTCATCTTTAAAGCCCATATCTAACATACGATCAGCTTCATCAAAGACTAAATATTCAAGTTCAGTTAATGCTAGAGATCCATTAACAATATGATCGAGTAATCGTCCCGGTGTTGCCACTAAAACATCAGCCCCTTTATTTAATGCCGTAACTTGTGGCTTAATACTTACCCCGCCATAGGCCACCGCTATATTCAATTCGGTGTTTTCAGCATAACTAACAAAGCTTTTATATACTTGCTGAGCAAGCTCACGTGTTGGCGTTAACACTAACGCGCGAACGGGGCGATTATCAGGAAGTTTGGCCATTAGCTTTTGCAAAATGGGTAAAGCAAAGGCTGCTGTTTTCCCTGTGCCTGTTTGTGCTCCGGCCATAATGTCTTTTCCAGCCAAAATAGCTGGAATAGCTTTTTGCTGAATAGGTGTGGCTTCATCATAACCCAGTGCTTTCACAGCGTTGGTTAGACTTTTATCTAATGCTAAAGAAGTAAAACTCATGTCGTTAACGCTGACCCTTTGCTGATTGATTTTTCTGTTTGTTTTTCAATTCTTGTTCAAGTTCTTCTGGATAGAAAACTAACCCTTGCTCATTTTGGCTAGGAAAAACAACCAGGGCTAATTCATCATCAGCTAAACCATGCGACCAACGACTAAACCATTTACTTAATGAAATAGCTTCAGCCTGACATTCTTTCCACTCATCGGTTGCCCAAGCTTGTGCAAATGCTTCATTAGGCCAAACAGGTACGCAATCTTCATCTTCGGTATTAAGCATCACACAGCCGTGTTCATCTTTTAATATCCAAATCTCATTATTAGTGACAACTTCTTTCAGAAAGTAGCTTGCACGTTGGGCATCATCGTAACCTAATACTTTCTTGATTTGTTGTTCGTCGAGATTTTCTGCCATGATATCTTCCTAACTAGCGGTGTATTTAATAAACACGCCTATTCTACAAAAATTTGCATCTCTTCGCCGATGAGTTTTCGCATTTCCATCAATTTTTTTGCTGACTCATGTTGTTTAATATCTTCTGGTGATTCAGGAACCCACTTTGGTATTTGTTCAGATTGACCATTTTGATCAACAGCTACCATGATCACTATACAATGCGTGGTTAAGCGACGATTAAGTGACTTTGGATCACAGGCATTAACTTCAAGTGCTATGTGCATTGATGAATTACCGGTATAGATTACTTTAGCTTCTACTTCAACTAAGCTCCCCACATGTATCGGAGCTACAAAACGTATACCTCCGGCATAAGCTGTAACACAATATCGTCCACTCCAACCCGCTGAACATGCATAAGCAGCCAGATCTATCCATTTCATTACTGCACCACCATGAACCTTACCGCCAAAATTTACATCTTGAGGTTCGGCTAAAAATCTTAAAGTAATATCTCTTTGTGGCTTGCTCATCTTTTAACTCTCTTATTAACTATTATGTCGTACTAAGCAGATATCATTCCAGCTTGATGTTTTACTAATATCCCGAATCTATTAGGTATACCAGCAATACTCATATTAAAATAGTAATAGTTTGCACCTATTGAGTGCGAAAAATGAATAGTAATAGGAAATAGTATGAAAATTTGGGTCGATGCAGACGCCTGTCCTGTGGTGATTAAAGATATTTTATTCCGTGCAGCTGAACGGGCAGAAATAGAAACTATTTTAGTCGCTAACCATTACTTAAAAATACCACCTTCGAAATATATTTCCTTCGTACAAGTGAGTTCAGGTTTCGATGTTGCCGATGACGAAATTGTTAATAGAGCCGAAGCGCATGACTTAGTCATTACGGCTGATATTCCTTTAGCTGCAGAAGCCGTAGAGAAAGGTTGTTTAGCGTTAAATCCAAGAGGTGAACTGTATACCGAGAGTAACATCAAACAAAGGCTCAATATGCGAGACTTTATGGATACCCTACGATCTAGTGGCATTCAAACGGGAGGTGTTCCACCTATTAGTCAGGCTGACAGACAAGCCTTCGCAAATAATCTTGATAAGCTATTAGCTAAAAGAAAATAAGGCTCTTAAAGAGCCTTATTTATATGGTATTAGCGTGAAGCTGAGTATGGGTCACTACCACTCTTAGGTGCAGTACTCGCTGGATTTTTACGACGACCACCCGGATTAGGATTTCTATTGCCACTGTTATCAGCTTTATTTCTAGGGTTTTTACTTTTGGGTTTATGACCTCGTGCATTATCAGCAGAACGTTGACCGTCTTGATGTTCTTTTTTCGGTTTTCTGGGTTTATTGGCTTTTAAAGGTCTTAACGGACGTGATTCTAATAAAACATTGAATGGTTCGAATCCTGGGATTACTTCACGAGGGATATGTGTTTGAATTAAGTGTTCTACATCGTTTAACAAATCAATTTCATCAGAACATACTAGAGAAACAGCCTTTCCACTAGCACCTGCTCGGCCAGTACGTCCAATGCGATGTACATAATCTTCTGCAACATTAGGTAATTCATAGTTTACTACTTGTGGTAATTGATCAATATCAATACCGCGTGCAGCAATATCGGTTGCTACTAATACATTAACAGTGCCGTCTTTGAAATTAGCTAATGCTTTAGTTCTAGCGCCTTGGCTTTTATTACCATGGATGGCGGCAGCTTGTATGCCTTCAGCTTCTAACTGTTTAGTTAACTTATTGCATCCGTGTTTAGTTTTCATAAACACTAATACTTGCGGCCACTCATTATCTTTAATTAAAGCAGTTAATAGACTGGCTTTCTTCTTTTTATCAACAGGGTATATAACCTGTTCAACTCTCTCTGCAGTGGTGTTTCTAGGGCTAACAGATATTTCAACAGGGTTATTTACTAGTCCACGAGCAAGATCTCGAATATCTTCTGAAAAGGTTGCTGAGAATAAAAGGTTCTGACGCTGTCTAGGTAATATGGATAGAATCTTTTTAATGTCACGAAGAAAACCCATGTCTAACATGCGATCAGCTTCATCTAAGACAAGAATTTCAAGTTGCTTAAAGCTAACAGCTTTTTGATTATACAAATCAAGAAGACGTCCTGGTGTTGCTACTAAAATATCTACACCTTGGCGGAGACGTGAAATCTGTGGGTTAATTTTTACTCCGCCAAAAACAACAGCAGATGTTAGAGGTAAATGCTTACCATACATCTCAACGTTGTCATAAATTTGCGCCGCTAGTTCTCTTGTAGGCGTTAAAATTAAGGTTCTAGCTTGATTAGGTTTAGGCTTATTTCCACCTGATAAACGTTCTAGTATTGGTAAAGTGAATCCCGCTGTTTTCCCCGTTCCTGTTTGTGCAGCAGCCATTACATCTTCCCCAGATAAAACTGCAGGAATCGCTTGTGCTTGTATTGGTGATGGTTCGGTATAACCTTTGTCAGCAATTGCTTTTTGAATTTGAGCAGATAAGCCCAACGAGGTAAAACCCATAGAAAATTCTCTTTATAAAATGTGGAAGTTAGCCAATGTATAGCGGCGTTGCAGAATACAGTATAGCTATTATAAGTGCAATTACGAGGCGACGAATGCGCGTTTAAATACTCCATATATTCGAATATATTGACATTGTTCCGTTGAAAGGTAGACAAGCACATGGATTTCCGCTAAAAGTCTATGTGTTAGGCAGTATTTTAAATGGAGTTTAGGATCAATATCCAATACAACAAGAAGCGATTTTTAATCGTTGAAAACATTAATCAGTCACGGGACACATTGAAAATATTTGCCCACACCCTTGGTGCAATGAAAGTTGATACCTGTCATAACGCTCCTGATATTCTTTCTATGTGTGAAAGTATCGAGTTTGACGTGATACTGCTTGGATATGATTTAGGTCCGGATAAAAAAAATGGTCAACAAATTCTCGAGGAATTGAGGTCTAAAAAGTTGATCCCACGCCAATGTACAATCGTAATGATTACTGCTGAAGTCTCGCAAGCCATGGTATTAGCTGCACTAGAACATAAGCCTGATGAATATCTTGCGAAGCCTTACTCATTGAATGATTTAAGTACCAGATTAAAGAGAAGTTTTAACAAAAAAAGAACCATGATGGATATTTATCAAGCAATGGATATTCGTGATTATAAAAAAGTATTCAAGTTATGTGAATCTACAATTATTGTTAATTCAATTCATAAGACCGAGTGTTTAGGCATTAAATCAAGGCTTTACTTTGAGTTAAAACAATTTGACAGAGCCAGTGAAATTTATGAAGCATATCTTGGTGCCACAAACTGTCAATGGGCAGCTATTGGTTTAGGTAAGATTGCACTCATTGAAAATGATTTTGAACTTGCGATTAATTATTTTAATGATGTAGTAGAAAGCTATCCACTATATTTATCTGCATACGATTGGTTAGCTGAAAGTTATACGCTTAATCATCAATCACATTTCGCTGAAGATACCTTAGAAAAGGCACTATTAGTTTCTCCATTATCAGTCAAACGTTTAAAGAAATATGCAGATATATGTTTGCAGAACGAAAATTTTGATAAAGCAACTCATGCTTTTTCAAAAACAACAGATCTTGCTTATCATTCTGTTCATAAAAAACCTGAAAACACACTGAACTTTGTTGAGGCACTCCTTGAATATTCTGTTGATTTAAGTTCTATTGAAGTACGTAAACTTAGCTATAAAGCCTTTAAATCCTTGGCGGTTATGCTAAAAGAATTTAATTCTGCAGAAATTAAGATTCATAGTCACTTATTAGTTTCTAGACTACATCACAAAATCAAAGATCCTGAACTTGCTAAAGAAGCATTGAGACAAGCAGAGGATTTGTTGCAGGAATTTAAGCACAAAATGACTGAATCAGGCACTATTGCAATTGCAAAATCATTAATTGCGCTAGGTAAAGGTAAGTATGCTGACGATTTACTTAAGCATCTCGCCCAATCTACACCTGAAAATACTGAGATCCAGTCAAAAATCAGTTTGCTATCTGAAAGACCTTTAAGAAATAATGATAAAATTGCTGCTCAGAATGCCCTAGAGGTAGGCGTAAACTTATATAAGACACATCAGTATAGTTTAGCTATAGATAAATTAAATAAAGCATTGGTTCATTTCCCCAGTCACATGGGAATTAAGCTTAATTTATTACAAGTACTGCTTGTTTCGTTTGATAAGAATAGAGAGAAAATAGAAGATTTAAAGCAAGCTGAAGAATTAATAAAACAATTTAGTACAATCGAACCTGCTAGTGAATTTTATTCACGATTTACAAAGTTAAATCATAAATATATCTTAATTCAAAAGAGTTTAACTTAAGAATATATAGGTATTTTGGGAGTATTGTATCTGAGGTATAAATAGAAAAGTGGTGGAGGGAGGTGGATTCGAACCACCGAAGGCTGAGCCATCAGATTTACAATCTGGTCCCTTTGGCCACTCGGGAACCCCTCCACAGGGCCGATATTTTACATATGAGATAAAATATCTTAAACAGCCGCTCAAGAATGAAACGCGATGCGTTTCATTCTTAAACTAATTAGAAGCCTAGCAATGTCCTACTCTCACATGGGAACTCCCACACTACCATCGGCGCTACTGCGTTTCACTTCTGAGTTCGGAATGGGATCAGGTGGTGCCACAGTGCTATTGTCGCTAGACAAAACTTGTTA
>Ga0209395_1000439_pt1 | contig 61561 bp, 59 predicted proteins | sample GOMGulsemesocosm_3_FD_184635 | JGI IMG/M metagenome (GOLD analysis project Ga0209395, IMG submission 184635) | Methane-oxidizing microbial communities from mesocosms in the Gulf of Mexico - GOM9D Gulf of Mexico (SPAdes) (version 2) | ecosystem: Environmental > Aquatic > Marine > Cold seeps...
CAGTATCGTCCACCATTCTTTTATTACAGAATTAAAAAATTAATTATTAAAAACCCCGGACGATTAGTGCCACATTGTGGAGAGCATCGCCCCCTTCTATTGAAGAAGGTTAATATATCAGAATAACTACCCCCGGACGGTTAGTGCCACATTGTGGAGAGCATCGCCCCCTTCTACTGAAGAAGGTTAAAATATCAGAATAACGACCCCGGACGATTAGCTCAGTTGGGAGAGCATCGCCCTTACAAGGCGAGGGTCACTGGTTCGAGCCCAGTATCGTCCACCATTCTTTTATTACAGAATTAAAAAATTAATTATTAAAAACCCCCGGACGATTAGTGCCACATTGTGGAGAGCATCGCCCCCTTCTATTGAAGAAGGTTAAAATATCAGAATAACGACCCCCGGACGATTAGCTCAGTTGGGAGAGCATCGCCCTTACAAGGCGAGGGTCACTGGTTCGAGCCCAGTATCGTCCACCATTCTTTTATTACAGAATTAAAAAATTAATTATTAAAAACCCCCGGACGATTAGTGCCACATTGTGGAGAGCATCGCCCCCTTCTACTGAAGAAGGTTAAAATATCAGAATAACGACCCCCGGACGATTAGCTCAGTTGGGAGAGCATCGCCCTTACAAGGCGAGGGTCACTGGTTCGAGCCCAGTATCGTCCACCATTTCTTTTGTATCTCTATCAAAAAACCTATTTATATCATTTGCGAAAAAGCATCTTCAGCCTTTTACCACCCGACCGAATCACTAATCCAAGCCCAGTATCGTCCACCATTTCTTTTGTATCTCTATCAAAAAACCTATTTATATCATTTGCGAAAAAGCACCTTCAGCCTTTTACCACCCGACCGAATCACTAATCCAAGCCCAGTATCGTCCACCATTTCTTTTATATCTCTATCAAAAAACCTATTTATATCATTTGCGAAAAGCATCTTCAGCCCTTTACCACCCGACCGAATCACTAATCCAAGCCCATTATCGTCCACCATTTCCATTAAATATATGATCTTCTAAAGCGAAGGGTAAACTTATTAGAACAAGACCACAAAATTATCGAAATTGGTATTAGATGAGCATTTTTTCGTACAGGGAATACAGTAGAGTTATGCGCTTGATTGTTTTTTGGAATAGAGACGCCAAAGCTATCGTTTATTATAGCTAGCAATCCAAGCATAAACACGAATGTCTATTATTGACTAACGCTTACGTTCGTTGCGCTAAATATTTCTCATAATCAGGAATGCTTTTTTGATAGCTATCATCAAACAGCGATGAATTGATCAGGAAGTCTGCGGTTGCTTGATTACAAGCTACCGGAATATTCCACACCGCGGCGAGTCTTAGCAGTGCTTTTACATCGGGATCATGCGGCTGTGCTTCTAACGGGTCCCAGAAAAATATCAACATATCGATTTTCTGTTCAGTGATCAACGCGCCTATTTGCTGATCGCCCCCCATTGGGCCACTAATCAATTTTTTTACCGATAAGGATGTTTGACTGCTGAGTAGCGTGCCAGTCGTTCCTGTCGCGTACAGGCTATGTTTACTGAGCTTTTGCTCGAAGGTTAAACACCAGGCTAATAAATCTGGCTTCATATTGTCATGTGCAACCAGTGCAATGGACTTAGTCGCCGGTGACTCGATCATTTTATACTGCATGTAGATAACTCCGAACGGAAAAATAGATGACGTTTAGCCAACATCATATGCAAAACGTCTACATTGAACAAGTAATATCAAGTGGATAACGAAAGATATAAACCACTACTCCGCCTCAACTCATCATTCATATTCACAATGAATCGTTCACCATTGGGTTATATCAATATAATGATTTAGGCTTAGAAAAGCGATATCGCAAACGCTAAATATATAGTACCCTACGCGCCATATAAACACGGCAATGGTCTGGACTTAACACTAAATTAATTTCAACCAGTAGCCGCGTTATCCCTACTATTTATTGAGCCGAGCCATGACTGACGATCCTATCATTGCATCTCGTATTGAGAGCAGCCAAACCCGAATTACTAAAGCGATTTTTCCGTTTACCACCAATCATCATAACACTCTGTTTGGTGGCCAAGCGCTCGCATGGATGGATGAAGCTGCATTTATCGCCGCCACTCGATTTTGTCGTAAACGCTTGGTCACCGTATCATCTGATCGCATCGACTTTAAACACCCCATTCCTGGTGGCAGCTTGGTTGAGCTAATCGCGAGAGTGGTTCACGTTGGTCGCACGAGCTTAAAGGTAGAAGTGAATATTTATGTTGAGGACATGTACCAAGACAACTGTGAAAAAGCGATCACAGGCACCTTTAGTTTCGTTGCCGTCAATGAAGCGGGTAAACCGGTCCCGGTGCTACCCGTTTAGCTATTAATTATTCGATAAGTCCAGTGGCTTTATCGCCAACTAATGGATTAGTTGCACGCTCAGCGCCAAAGGTCGAGTTTGGACCATGGCCACAGATAAACTCGACCTCATTGCCCAAAGGCCATAGATTTTTACATATTGAGTCGATGAGTTGAGCGTGATCTCCTTGAGGAAAATCGGTACGACCAATCGAGCCGGCAAAAATGACATCTCCTACCCAAGCTAATTTCGCGCTTTTCGAATAAAATACAACGTGCCCTGGAGTATGCCCGGGGCAATGTAAAACATCGAGGGTTTGGTCGCCAAACGTTACGCGGTCTTGAGCATTAAGCCACCTCGTTGGCGTGAACATGTCACATGTTGGAAAGCCAAACATCTGCGCTTGTTGGTCGAGCGCATCAATCCAAAATTTATCGCCAAGATGCGGTCCTTCAATAGGAATATTTAACGCTTGCGACAATTGTGCGGTACCACCCGCATGATCGATATGAGCGTGGGTTAATAATATCTTTTCAATCGTAATGTGTTGTGCTGCAATCACCTGTTGTATTTTTTCAAGATCGCCACCTGGATCGATCACCGCGCCGCGCTGGGTTTCATCACACCATATTACGGTACAATTTTGCGCAAAGGCAGTCACAGGAACAACGATATACTTCAACATAAACAACTCTTTCATCACGAATTTAATCTATGGATTATACTATAGTTAAACTCGTTAACGCGACAATTGAATTATTTAGCTGGCAGCTTATTTTAAACCGTTATAGACTAATTGAACTTGAACAGGGAGTTCGTTATTTTAAATAGATATTCAACAAGGCCCGCCATCAGTCTGCTTGGCTTAGGTATCTTATTTACTAGTAATTGCGTTGCTGATTACTGTGAGACTGCGCCTCAGACGGTTGCTCCGAGCTCTTTTGAATTAGCTCAAATCAGCAATAAGACCTTCCCTGCCCTTGAAAACAAAATCATTCGCCAAATCACTGTTCGGCGCTACAACGTCTTCGATCCTGACAACCCAGAAGACGACAACGCAATATTTCGCTGGCTAAACGGTCTTCATGTTCTGTCCACTGAGCAGACCGTTGTGGAGGACTTACTATTCAAACAAGGAAGTCGCTACCAAGAAGTCCAATTGCGAGAATCTGAGCGGATATTACGCCACCGGAAATATCTTTATGACGCAAGCATACGACCCGTTGCGGTATGTAATAACTATGTCGATATCGAAGTAGCGACCCGTGATACGTGGACTATCACGCCTGGCTTTAGTGTCTCTCACAGTGGTGGTGAAACAAGCACCAAGCTATCACTAACCGAGTCAAATTTATTTGGCAGTGGCAAACTATTGTCATTTTCAAAAGCCAACACCGATGCGCGCACCGAATATACGCTGCGCTATCGCGACCCCAATATTTCGGGCACGCGCCACACCACGTCAATCGAGTTAAGTGACAACAGTGATGGTGAGCGCCAATATATCACGTTCTCCAAACCGTTCTATTCACTCGACAGCCGTAAAGCTTACGGATTCCGCTACACTAACGAGCAGCGCCTCGACCCCATATATGTGCAGTCAGATAAGCTCTATGAGATTGACCACAAGCTCAATCATTACAATTTTTATTATGGGACATCCGGCGGCTATCAAGATAATAAAACCACGCGTTGGCGTTATGGGGTTAGCTATCAAACCGACCAATTTAAGGATAGTTTCAGCGGCATTGAGCAACAACGTGAGCGACGGTTATTCTATCCATGGCTTGAGTACAGCACCCTCGCTAATAAGTTCATTAAAATTCAAAACTACCATTCGATTAAGCGCACCGAAGACATCAATCTCGGGCGAAGTCTAAGTCTTCGCCTAGGGTATAGCCCAAACATCTTAGCCGATGATGACAGTCGAATAATCGTTAACTTTTCGTCAAAAAATGCCTATAAAAAGAAGCACCAGTTAGTGGCACTATCAGGAGGAATTAATGGTTTTTGGAATAAAACCACGGCCAAAGCGCAAGGCTTGCATGCTAAATTTAACGCGGGCTACTTCAACTTCATCGACCAAGATTGGGTGTTCTATACCGGCGTTAAAGCGAATTACTTAGCCAACCCGCTTCCTGAGCAACAACTGTTTCTCGGCGGCGAAACGGGATTACGCGGCTACCCGATCCGATTTAGCGAAGGCACAAAAAATTTAGTGTTTTCGTTTGAACAACGTTATTACAGCGACAGTTACTTATTACGGTTAGTGCGTATTGGCGCGGCTGCCTATCTTGATGTCGGTCGTTCATGGGATCCACAACTGGCACAATCACCACAAAACAGCGGCTGGTATTCGAGTATTGGCGTGGGCTTGCGCTTAACCCCGAGCAGAGTCGACGCCAACCATATTATTCATATCGATTTGGCGACACCATTAAACGATCGCTCATTTGTCGACAGCGTACAATTGATTGTTAAGGTAAAACAATCTTTCTAGGTCGCGTTTTCACGCTCGACTTAAAGCTGCTAATATAGCGCCATCTTTTTAAGACTTAAGTAAACGCCTTGAATTTAACAGCACACGACATTGACATTTGGCTGATCGAGCCACACCAGCTAAGTGAACAGACATTAAGCCAGTATCGACAAAGCCTGACCGAGCAAGAGCTTGCTCGCTTAACGCGTAAACGTGGCGAAGTCGCTCAGCGAGATGGCATGGTCACCCGTGCATTCGTGCGCCAAATATTGAGTCAATACGAAGACATTGCCCCGCTAGAATGGCAATTTGGCAGCGGGTTCAATGGTAAGCCCTTTATTAAAAACGCTGGTGTTAATCTACAATTCAATCTCTCGCATGCTACTAATCTTATCGTCTGTGCAGTAACGCGCACTCATGATATCGGAATAGATGTCGAGTACATTAAGCGTCGTAGCGATACCTACAAACTTGCTCCACGCTATTTCAGCGCGCAAGAAACAACAGCACTACAAGCCTTGCCCTATGAGCAACAAGCGATAGATTTTTATCATTATTGGACCTTAAAAGAGGCGTATATTAAAGCCTGTGGTGACGGCTTAGCCATTCCCCTTAATCAGTTTAGTTTCACCATCGGTGATGATCATCGAGCCGAGATAACTTTTAGCGCCGATCGAGATGATGATGCAAAAGAATGGCAACACTTCCTATTCGAGCCAACCTGTGATCATAAAATGGGGCTGAGTGTATTCATTGATAGTAAACAACCACTGACACTAACAATGCGCAGGTTCAACGCGACTAACGGTTCGACAATAGTGACGTTACCGCTTAAGTCATTATAGTAAATGGCGCTGCTCGATAGGATAAAAATCATCCGACGCCTGGATCAGGCCGTTGGCGGTGAGTTTTAGCACGCCATAAACGTTTGATTTCACCTGATCATGTTGGCGTAATTCTTCCAGCAAAATAGCGAAATCGCCATCACCTGAAAGTAGCACCACCTCATCAACATCCGGCGCTGCGCGCAACATATCGATGGTGATACCAACATCCCAATCACCCTTGGCGCTGCCATCGCTTCGTTGAATGAATGGCTTGAGTTTCACAGTAAAACCAATATGTTGTAACGCACTTTGGAATTTCTGTTGCGACACATCACCGCGATCAATCGCATATGCATACGCGTGCACTATCTCGCACTGTTCACTAAGGGTTTGCCACAATTGGCGGTAATTAAAAGGTCGGCCGTAGGTATCACGAGTGGTGTAATAAATGTTTTGGACATCGACGAATATAGCGATTTTTTTCAATGAATTATCCTCATAATAATTTCCTATCACCACATCTTACGCAAAAGTTAGCCATGATGCGACGTGGGTAACAATTAATCAGCACTATAGGCTGAGCTTTCTGCTACAATACGCGCCAATTATTTTACGCCAAGGCGACTCCTGTGCAATCAACCGACTTTTCATCATTACCATTAAATCCTTCATTACTTGAGAACCTAAAAACATTAGGCTATGAGAAGATGACGCCGATTCAGGCTCAAAGTTTGCCAGCGATCCTTGACGGAAAAGACGTGATTGCACAAGGAAAAACAGGCTCAGGTAAAACAGCCGCCTTTGCGCTTGGCCTATTACATAACCTCGACGTTAAAAAGTTTCGTGTTCAGTCATTAGTACTGTGTCCAACACGTGAATTAGCCGACCAAGTGGCCAAAGAAATTCGCAAAGTAGCGCGTTCGATTCACAACATTAAGGTATTGACCTTGTGTGGTGGTACGCCTATGGGGCCACAAATCGGGTCACTGGAGCATGGCGCACACATTATTGTTGGTACGCCAGGACGTATTGAAGATCATTTATCTCGCGGCCGCCTTAAGTTAGATAACTTAAATACGCTAGTCCTTGATGAAGCAGACAGAATGCTTGAGATGGGCTTTCAATCGGCATTAGACCTTATCTTTTCATTGTGTCCACAGAATCGCCAAAATCTATTGTTTAGTGCCACGTTCCCTGACGCGGTTAAACCAATCGCCAAGCGGCTAATGAATGACCCTGTCAGTGTCGAAGTGGCATCAACCCACGACAATGAAAGCATCACGCAATCATTCTTTAAAGTTGATGATAATCGTCACCGTGCCCATGCGGTTAGATTGTTACTACAAGAAGCACAAAGTGAATCAACGGTAATCTTCTGTACCACGAAACGTGACGTCCAAGACTTGGCCCATCAGCTAAAAGATTATGGCTTTAGTGTTCTTGCCCTGCATGGCGATCTTGAACAACGTGACCGTGATCAAACCTTAATTCGCTTTTCGAATAAAAGCATTAGTGTATTAGTTGCAACCGATGTCGCTGCCCGTGGCCTCGATGTTGAAAATCTCGATGCGGTGATTAACTATCACGTATCAATTGATCCAGAAATTCATGTTCATCGTATCGGACGTACAGGTCGTGCAGGCGGTAAGGGTAAAGCTTACTCACTGTTTGCTGAGAAAGAGTTTAATAAGATTGGTCGTTTAGAAGAATTTTTGAACTTCACCATCGAACCGAAAGAACTACCAGATAACAGCGTACTTGATTTACCGTTACAAGAACCAGCGATGACTACCTTGCAAATTGACGGTGGTAAAAAGCAAAAAGTACGTGCCGGAGATATCCTTGGTGCACTAACGTCTCAAGGCGGCATCGCTGGTAGCGACGTTGGAAAAATCCAATTAGGTGACAACTGGGCCTATGTGGCTGTTAAAAGTAGTGTCGCAAACATCGCACACAGCAAGATCAGTGAAGGTAAACTCAAAGGCCGTACATTCCGCGTCCGTAAATTGAAATAACCGCTGCACATATTAGACGCTATCACGCCCTGTGATAGCGTCTATGCCATTAATCTATCGTTATCATTCATTCCTTCCTTTCATTTATAATTTCGACCAGATCGAGTTGGTGCTATAATGAGCCAATCTACTGTTGACGAAATATTTAATGATGACACCAACGACCCCCTACCTCTTATCCGTAGTTTCACTTATCGTCGCGGCGGCATTTCACTTTAAGCTGCCTAACGCTTATTGGAAAGCGACGCTATTAGCGACCTTCGCCACGATTCTTATTTCCGTTGTTGCCATCATATTGTTAGAAAATAACTTTGCCCTTAGCAGTGATGATAATTCAATGGCATCGTGGATAACAACCACTGGTATTATTGTTGGTTTTACGGCGTTTTATGGACTATTGATTTCCTTACTCGTTGGTTACTTTATTAAAGCGATAAAGTCATTTAGGACATAAATCAGGATAATCCCAATGAACTCTTCTATCCAATCAACATTCGATGCTTATCCAACACATGTGATGGATAAGCTAGTTGAATTACGTGGTTTAATCTTTGACATAGCGAAAGAAAACGCCTTGGGAGATATTGAAGAGTCCCTGAAGTGGGGGCAACCTAGCTATCATGTTAACGGCGGCAGCCCGATTAGAATCGACTGGTCCTCAAAACGACCAAACCACGTGAGTATTTACTTTCATTGCCAAACAAAACTGGTGGACACCTTTCGTGAGCTGTTTAGCGATGCATTGGAGTTACACGGCAATCGAGAAATTTCACTACAGTTAGACACTCCACTGCCGCTAAATGAAATACACCAATGTCTCGAGCTTGCCTTAACCTACAAAAGCATCAAGCACCTTCCATTGTTGGGGAAATAATGGTGGATTTAAAAACAACATCAAGATTATCGGAATTAGACTGGCTCAGAGTGATCTTAATCTTTGCAGTATTCCTACACCATGTATGCATGCCCTTTAACGGCGATGGCTGGCACATAATGAATGACGAGTCGAGTAAAGTACTCGATGACATCATGGTCTATTTTGAACAAGTGAGATTACCGACACTATTTTTTATTTCGGGTGTTGGCACTATTATCGTCTTGTCGAAAGTATCAAACGGCCAGTACATTAAACATCGTGTGCTAAGACTCTTGGTGCCACTCATTGTTGGCATACTATTTATCGTGCCGCCACAAAATTATATCGAACAAATCACCGAGCTTGGCTCTTTTTGGCAAGCCTATCCGGCACTGGCGTTAGACTTTGATAGTAATCACCTATGGTTTATAGAATATCTGATACTTTTTGCGGTACTAGCCATCCCCTTAACTTCATGCATCACCTCAACGGCAGGCCGCCGATTAACTGATATCATCGAGCGAATATCACAAGCTCCATCTGGATTGTTTTCATTAGTCACTGGGTTGATTGTTATTCGAGTTGGCTTAAAGATGATGTCAACTCATGAGGGAGATATGCTTGATAGTCTCTCAACCTCACTGTTCTATCTATACTTATTCTGTTGCGGGTTATTATTTGTCACCAGCACCACGATTTGGCAATCGATTGCGGATAATCGACGCCGTAACCTTCTGTGGTTAGCCATTAGCAGCGCACTATTTTATGGCTACTATTATTCGCCAGATCTGAGTGAGTATTTGTCAATCACTACGAGGTGGGCAATATGGTGGTTGGTATGCTGCTTAGTCACATGGTCTTCATTACTGACATTACTTGGATATGGGCAGCGCTATTTTACCACCACGCCGAATTGGCTTAAATTAAGTAACGAATTAATATATCCTTTTTATATTCTTCACCAAACCGTCATCGTAATACTCGGTTATTTTATTATCGCCTGGTCGTTATCGATATGGTTGAAGGTGATCCTTTTACTAGTGCTCTCTTTTACTATCACCGGTAGTATTTGTTTATTTTTAATCTATCCGCTGAGTTCGTTACGCGTATTATTTGGCCTAAAGCCAATAAAAAAGGTCAACATCCGCTAATAAAAGTAAGATTCTCATTCCAGTTTTCGGTACCCTATCAGGTAACAAATCAGGATTACAGAGGCAGTCATTAAAACAATAATTTACACCGTATTAGCATTATTCGCATTTGCAGGAAATTCAGTACTCTGCCGCTTAGCACTCGGTGATAACGCAATTGATGCAGCAAGTTTTACCGCGATTAGACTTGGCTCAGGAGTTATCGCGTTAGGGTCGATCCTGTGGTTTAACCGGCCCCAAAACACAAGCAATACGAAGGGTAGCTGGAGTGGTGCATTAATGCTGTTTGTCTATGCCGCTGCATTCTCGTTCGCTTATGTTTCTTTAGAAACAGGCATTGGCGCACTGATATTATTTGCAACGGTTCAGCTCACCATGATCATCGCGAGTCAGTTCAACGGCAACAAACTTCGTCCCAGTGAGTGGCTCGGTGTCGCCATCGCATTTGGTGGCTTTGTCTACTTGGTTTTACCTACATTAACCGAACCGTCATTTATCGGGTTTATCCTGATGATGTCCGCCGGTATTGCTTGGGGGTTTTATTCATTAATAGGTCAGCGCTCACGTGAGCCACTGAGTGACACCACCTATAATTTCTTAAAAACAATACCGTTTGCCATCATTTTACTCTTGATGTCATTGCCCCAAACGTCGTTATCGACCAACGGTGTGTTACTGGCGATAATGTCCGGCGCAGTAACATCAGGCATAGGTTACACCCTTTGGTATAGGGTATTAACCAAACTATCGACGGTACAAGCGAGTGTTGTTCAGCTGTTAGTCCCTATTATTGCGACGATAGGCGGCGTACTATTTGCAAACGAGCTTGTTACGATGCGACTATTTATTGCAAGCGGATTAATCCTTGGCGGCATTATCATTGTGATGGTCGGGCGACATATTGTTTATGCTGGGGAAAAACACTGACATGACAAGTTCAGCGTCGTCGATTTGCTATCGCTCTTTAAATGAGTTATAAACTCATCAGACCAGAATAAAGGCTAGCTCATGTCACTACAAACACCGTCCAAAGTATTAGCAATATACAACAAGTTAACAAACTGGCCTTTCGGCAATAAGTTGTTCTCTATTATAGTAGCTAGAACTGCGCCCTATTTTGGTAGCATAAAACCCTATATTTCAGAGCTACGCCCGCATTATTGCGAATGCTTTATTAAAAAACGTTCACGCGTGCATAATCATATAAAAACCGTTCATGTGATCGCGATATGCAATGGTTTAGAAATGGCGATGGGCGTGATGGCTGAGGCGTCCATTCCAGCACATTTACGTTGGATACCTAAAGGGATGAGTGTTGATTACACCGCGAAAGCGGGATCTGATATACGTTGTGTTGCCCAAGTTGACCCTGAGCAATGGCAACCGGGGGAATTACCGGTCATTGTTACCGCCTATGATACCGATGGCGTGGTGGTCGTGAAAGGTGAAATACGTTTGTGGATCACCGAAAAGCCACCAAAAGTGTAATACCTTATTTTCCGAACAGACTTTTCATCACTTCTTTGAGGCGCGGCATTAAACCCGCCTTAATCTCGGTAGGCGCTTGGTATTCATCTTCGCTGTCAGGATTAACCAATACGCTTGCTTGTTCTAAAAACTCTCCGAGCGAGTTAGCTACAACGGTTCGTTGCTTATTACCAGCCACCTCCGTGACCACTTCGCCGTTATTATTGTCGATTGACAACATAGTGTCGCTGTTAATCACGCAGCCGATGAAAACTGTTGGTGAGAGCTTCAACTTTTGTTGCATCAACAAATGGCCAATCAAGTTTTCACTGAGGCGAGTTAAGTCGTCCTCGTTCCATACCTGCAATAACTCAATTTGTAGCTCGTTGATGCTCACGTACATTGCGCCTGAATAGCCCGCACCATAATAAGAAATGATGTCGTGATGAAGGGTCATCTCTAAGGCATGTTCAATATTTTCAAACGTGTGTGGTTGCTCGCGGCTGACGTATTGCCATTGAATAAGCTCGCTATCGACACAGTCCCCTATCTCACAAGAAGAAGTCCATTGAGGATCGTGAGCAACTTGTGGTAGAAATCCCGTTTCATTAACGATGGTTTTGCTATAATCAGCGGCGAATTGCGCAAGCACTTGTGCAGTTGTTAACATTAGAACCTCTAAACTTATTTACGGCGGAGCTTGCCAGATGACCGATACACCCAATCAATATGATGATGCACCCGCATTGCAATCGCTCTCTTTAGGAAAAAAGACCAGCTATGATAACAGCTTCGACGCCAAACTGTTACAACCGGTGCCACGTAGTTTAAATCGTGATGGTTTACAACTAAACGATGATTTACCGTTTTATGGTGACGATTTATGGACCGGATTTGAACTCTCGTGGCTCAATACCAAAGGTAAGCCAGTGGTTGCGATGGCCAATTTCACCGTGCCATTTGATAGTGAAAATCTTGTTGAGTCAAAATCATTCAAGCTCTACTTAAATAGCTTGAATCAACAACGATTCGACTCACCACAGGCGGTAGAGAAACAACTGAGTCATGATTTGAGCCATTGTGCTCAAGGAAGCGTCACAGTAGAGCTTATCTTAGCTAACCAGTTTACATCTCAAAGTATCACCACGCCGCAAGGGATTTGCATCGACGAACTCGACATCGCGGTCGATGACTATCAGTTCAATGCCGACTATCTATTAGGGAGTGTCAATACTAATGAAACGGCGGTCAATCAACGTTTATATTCCAACTTATTGAAATCCAATTGCCTAATCACCAATCAACCTGACTGGGGCAGCGTGGAGATTCATTATCATGGGCCAGCAATCAATCAGGAAGCCCTACTGCGGTATTTGATTTCATTTCGCCAACACAATGAATTTCACGAGCAGTGTGCAGAGCGTATTTTCACTGACCTACTTCAGTATTGCCATTGTACAAAACTGTCAGTCAATGCCCGCTACACTCGACGTGGTGGTCTAGATATTAATCCATTTAGAACGAATTTTGAGCCGACGCCAAAAAATATCCGCCAAGCGAGACAATAAAAAAAAACCGTCACTTAGTCAGTGACGGGTTTTTTATTAAATCCTAAGTCGTTACGCGAACGTCTCACGACTTGCGGCAAGTTCTTCAACAAACTCATCGCTGGTCAATACTTCGATCTCAGGTAGTAATCCTTTCTCAATAAAAGGTACTAACTGCTCTTCACAGTTTTTAACCACGCCATTATGAGAATGTAACAATACTGCCATGCGGACAAAGTCAAGGTAACTAACCTCTTCAGTATTGTGATCAGGCGTCGCGTAGTAGCGTGTTGACTCGATTAAGTCGCTGCTAAAATTCCAAGCCTTAACAATGGCAACGCCAATATGACAATGTAGATCGTTAATCGCACGCTCTAAAAACTCAGGTGAGGCAAAGACATCTGGATAATCATCGGCTTCGGTTAGGATCGGCAGCGTACCAATATTGTGCAGCAATGCCGCTAATGACAATGTGTCAATTTGCAGTGGGGTGTGCTTATTCGTTTTCTTATAAATCGAAAATAACGCCATTGCATAAGCAGCGACATCCGTAGAGCGGATCCACGTTTTTGCCAGATAATTAGCAATTAACTCGTTTTTTGAAACGAATAATTGCTCCATCGCTAACACCATAACAATGTTTTTAATTTGACGCATACCGATACGGGTAACCGCTGTCTGTAAGCTTTCAACACGAACTGCGCGACTGTAATGTGCAGTGTTGGCAATACGAATTAAGCGTGCTGATAACGCCGCGTCTTGAGCAATTATCGCTGAGATTTGATTCAAATTACTATCAGGATCCGCGACAGCGTCACGCACTTTCATCGCAATTCTAGGTAATGTTGGTAAAACAAGCTCGTCTTTCTTTAGTTTGTCTATTAATATTGTTCTTAATGCATTTGCAGTAGACATAAGCAATCCGTTCCATATCTTTAATACTAAATAATAAGCTTGGGTTAAATAACCCAAACAAAGGCTTAAAGCTAATATATCACTTTTATTAAAATTTGATACTGCCATTTACGTAATAATCGAGTTAGTTAATGACCAGAAAAACAACCATTGAGCATTCCTTAGGCAACATAATGTCAAAACATGTTATTTATTTGCCGACACCGCCACAACTCCCAGCAGGAGAGGTTAATACACAAACTATCATAGATCTTAACGGCAATCATTGGCGTAAAATTTTTACCATCATAGCTAAATTAATGTGCGGGGATAATGATTGGAAAAATTATCGCGAGGTCAGACTGCTCAACGACGTGCATTTTAACTTTGGGAAGACATTGATAAACGAGACAAATCGACAACATTTCGTTTGTGGTAAAGCGCATTGGGAGAGTTTGCAATTGACGCCACTAAGTCAGCAGTTCATCGCGTTTGATGAGCAAGGGAAAGCGTGGGCGAGGCAACGGTCACAAGATGGAATGAATATTATGCTACTGCCCTACCCGGACTATCGCCAATTTAATAATGCATTAATTGAATTGGTTAAGCCGTCTGTTCAGTCAGTGTAGCGTCTGTTTGTGCTAACTCAGTTTTTTCTAATTCAGCTTGTGCTGCACGTTCTGCTTTAGAAATATATTTTGGTTTACCATTATGAGTTAACTTATCGGTTTTTTTCTTCATCCGTTTGTTAAAAATGGCGTTAATTTTTTTCTTGCGATTCATGGCTGGCTCAATTTCATCAATAATTGAGCGCATTATATCTCAATTTAGGACGTGCTGCTTGTGATAAATGTGAGGCAATGCTCACCACTGCAACAAACTACAGCGGTGAGTGAATAGGAAAAATAATTAGCTATCGCCGTCGAACTGACCTGCTTTAGCGAGCGCACATGCTTCAACCGACAAAATATCCGCGTAACCTTGAGAGCTCTCTGGGTTTAAACCATCACTGGCTTCCATCGAAGAGTCTTCTTCATTATATAACGACGCTGCAATATCAGTCATTTCATTAAAGAATACGTTGCCTTTGTATAACCCAAGCTTAACCGTGCCGGTAGCACTGGCCGTTAACGTATCGATTGCTTGCATCGCAGCTTTGGTGGCCGTATCAAATACACGTCCATCATAGATTTGATCACTGACAACACGACTCAGACTTTGATACAGTGCTGTAGCACGGCGATCGAGTGTCGCCTGCAATATATTCTGCAATCCTTGGCTCAGTAATTCCATGCCCGGCGCTTCATACACACCACGACTCTTGGTACCGATAATTCTGTTCTCAAGCGCATTTGACATGCCAACACCATTACGGCCACCGATGTCATTAGCTTTAGTCATCATATCAAATGGATTTAACGATTCACCATTGAGTGATACCGCTACACCGGCTTGATAGCCGATAGTGACTTCTTCAATTTGGTCAGGCGCTTGCTGGGGCCAAACACCCATTGTTGGCTCAACGATCAACATTGACGTTTCAAGGCTTTCTAAATCTTCAGCCTCATGAGAAAGGCCAGCTAAGTTCGCATCGGTAGAGTATTTTTTCTTCATTCCAATTACGGCAGGAATATCGAATTGAGCTAAGTAATCCGCCATTTCACTACGACCCGGAAATTGCTCAAGTAATTCAGCATCACGCCATGGTGCATACACTTCCATCTCTGGCGCCAATGAACGGGTGTAACGCTCGAAGCGCATTTGATCATTACCACGACCGGTTGCACCATGCGCTAAAATATTAACATCACGTGCTTTCATCGCCTTAATCAAACCTTGCACGGTTACTCCGCGTGCTATACCAGTGGTATTCCAGTAGCCACCATCATAGGTTGCATTAGCTTTAATCGCATCGAAACAGGCATCGGCCATTTCACCTTTAAGATCGACTAAAATGGTTTCAGCACCACAAGGGTCCATCTTACGTACCACATTTTGAATATCGTCTTCATCAGGCTGCGCTAGATCCGCTGAAAAGCAGATAACCTTAATATTCTCTTCCATTAAACGTTTGGTTACGGTCTTACTATCTAGGCCGCCAGAAACACAAACACCTACGGTTTTTTCTTTCAATTGTGATAATTTCATATCTATTCACTCTAAACGTGTACTAAATGAGGCGAAAACCCTCGTAAAATCCAATGCATCTATCCATCTATAAAAGCGCAATATAGCAATGTAAGTCTTACTATTAGTAAGATAGTCGCAACGATAAACCAATTCGCTTTCAAGCTCAAGCGAATTGTGAATATATATTCCAATCTTATGAGTAACTATTCACTAACGGTGTGTATTCACCCCCTAGAGGAGTAAGATATAGACGACTATGGAGCAATCAACGCGACAGAGCAATTGCACGTTAGTATCAACACCACCACGTATTTATTTATCATTCATTCTAATTAGTTAAAACCGTAAAATAAATAAGTCATCCGATTAGCCATTTTTAGCTATTACGCTAAACTCATTATGCTCAATTGGTTGGCATTTAGCATAAATATTGTCTCGACGAGATTTTAGTCCAAATGTTTATAGAAACATGCGAGTTTACAATAGCGAAAAGCTATAAAGACAAAAACAATATGGATGGAGAAAGGCTACTATGATAATTACGAAAGGTCGCGTTAAGTGGTTCAATGAAAAAAAAGGTTTCGGTTTTATTGAGCGTACTGGCGAGTCAGATGTATTCGTACATTTTCGAGCAATACAGGGTGACGGCTTCAAAACCTTAACCGATGGACAAGATGTTCAATTTGAAGTTGAAGATGGACCGAAAGGACCGCAAGCGTTAAACGTAACAGCGATGTAATGTTTACGATTTAGGCTGCGATGTTGCGGCCTAATACTTCTATAATTCTCCTCACCTTATCAGCACCATTCTCGCTATTTTTATTGACTTTTTGCCAAAAATACATACAATTTAGCGCCTTTTAACGAAATTCGTTAACTCTAATCCCTTAATACAAAGAACCCTTTATGCTAAAGCTACATATAAATAAAGTAGTTAGTCTAAAAGCCGATGTGCTTTCAGGCTTAACTGTTGCCCTAGCATTAGTTCCAGAAGCTGTCGCCTTTGCTTTTGTCGCTAATGTTGAACCCCTTGTCGGACTTTACGCCGCTTTTATTGTCGGCTTAATCACCGCTATTTTTGGTGGCCGTCCAGGTATGATCTCTGGTGCAACAGGCGCACTCGCCGTTGTCATGGTGTCGCTCGTTCTTGATCATGGTGTGCAATATCTCTTTGCTACTGTTGTGTTGATGGGCGTATTACAAATTCTCGCGGGGGTCTTTAAACTCGGTAAGTTCATCCGTATGGTACCCCATCCGGTCATGCTTGGGTTTGTTAACGGATTAGCGATTGTTATCTTCTTAGCACAATTGGGACAATTTAAAGCGCCCGACGAAGCCGGTGTGATGCAATGGCTCCAAGGCGAGCCATTGTACATTATGCTCGGTTTAGTCCTCGCAACGATGGCGATTATCCATTTTTTACCGAAATTAACCAAGGCTGTACCTTCTGCGCTAGTCGCAATTGTCGTGGTTTCATTAGCAGCAATTGGCCTGAACATCGACACCAAAGTTGTGGGCGATGTCGCATCAATTGCCGGTGAGTTACCTACGTTCAGTATCCCATCAGTGCCATTCACTTGGGAAACATTCATGATAATCTTGCCATACTCATTAATTTTGGCAGCAATCGGATTAATTGAATCATTATTAACCCTGACACTTATCGATGAACTTACCCAGACGCGCGGTAAAGGCAACAAAGAATGTATCGCCCAAGGCGCTGCCAATACCGTTACTGGTTTCTTTGGTGGTATGGGTGGTTGTGCGATGATTGGTCAATCGATGATCAACGTCAACTCAGGCGGTCGTGGCCGTACTTCAGGTATTACTGCTGCGCTAGCGCTACTCGCTTTCATTCTATTTGCTTCATCGCTTATCGAACAAATTCCAGTAGCCGCACTAATCGGCGTGATGTTTATCGTTGTGATCGCAACCTTTGAATGGTCAAGCTTTAGAGCCCTTAAGAAAATCCCGACTTCGGATGCTATCATTCTTATCTTAGTGTCAGGTGTTACAGTAGCGACAGATTTAGCGATTGCAGTTATTGTTGGTGTGATTGTCTCTGCACTTGTTTTTGCATGGCAACATGCCAAGCACGTTATCGTGAAACGCTCAACTGATGCCAATGGCTGGACTGTTTATGAAGTTGAAGGTCCATTATTTTTCGGTGCTATTGCTTCGTTCAAAGAGCAATTTGATATCGACAACGATGCCAACGATATTATCATCGACTTTAAGAACTCTCGTGTCTATGATCACTCAGGCATCGAAGCAATCGACGGCATTGCTGAGCGCTATAGCAAAGCTGGAAAGCAGTTACATTTACGTCACCTAAGTCCTGAATGTAAAGTGTTGTTTAAAAAAGCCAGTGATTGCATTGAACTCAATGTAATGGAAGATCCTGACTATCATATCGCCAGTGATAAACTAGCGTAATGAATCGAGGCCAGCATTATTGCTGGCCTTTTACTATCTGTTAAAGCAGTGCCTACAAATATGTTATCTCACGAGTTGCAACAACAATTAATCGATCACGTTAGTCAGTGCTACCAACTGGCTGAACGCCGTTTAAAACGTCAATTCCCGCGCCCAACCATCCTGTTTAATCAGCGTGGAAAAATAGCAGGTAGCGCTCAATTACAAACAAATGTCTTGCGGTTTCACCCGCTGATTTATAGCCAAAATGAGCCACACTACCTAGAACATGTTGTACCACACGAAATAGCACATCTATTGGTATGGCAAATACATGGCAAAACTCCCCCACATGGCAGAGCATGGCAACTGATAATGAGCCAAGTCTTTGAACTACCGCCATTAACTACTCACCAATATGATATCGACAAGCTCGGCATAAAAATGATTGATTATGGTTGTGCCTGCGGTAGTGTCCCTCTCACTATTCGTCGTCATAACAAGGTGTTAAAAGGTGCTCAATATCGTTGCCGAACATGTAATGAGACCCTCATCCAAAAACCAGCGTAAACACGCTATTTCTGTTGCTTAATTATTCAATTCTCCGTAAGCTCTGACCCAATTGCTGTTATGTATCTATTGCGATTCATATAATTATTGAGACGATTGAATTGATTAAACACCTTATTTTAGTGGTATTACTATTGCTGCCATCTTTAAGCGACGCGACCCCCGCTAACTTTCGCCAAGCGAAGAAAATCGCCAATAAACTTCATCAACAAAGTGATAAGAGTTTTTATTGTGGTTGTGATATCGAACGTCGTGGCAAGAAGCTGGTGCCAGACTTTGCTAGCTGTGGCTACCAATATCGTAAGCAACTAAAACGTGCCAGTCGAATAGAGTGGGAACATATCGTGCCCGCTTGGGAGTTTGGTCATCAGCGTCAATGCTGGAAAGATGGTCGCCGTAAAAACTGCACCAGACATGATGAAGTCTTCAAGCAGATGGAAGGTGACTTACATAATCTTGTTGCTGCTGTCGGTGAGGTTAATGGCGATAGAAGTAACTATCGATTCAGTCAATGGAATGGTAAAGCCACTCAATATGGTCAGTGTGACATGGTGATCGACTTTAAAGGCCGCAAAGCGCAACCGCCGTTAACCCGACGAGGTGATATTGCCAGAGTCTATTTCTATTTCGCGCAACGCTATCAATTAAAATTATCATCTAGCCAAGCTAAATTATTCAATGCGTGGGACAAATTAGATCCAGTGACCACGGCTGAGTGCCTGCGAGATACACGGATTAGCAAGGCTCAGGGTAATGCTAACCCGTTTGTACAACGTCAGTGTGCCATAACAAACGGGTAAGTACTGTTGGGATTAATGAAGTAAGCTGTATAACTTACGACGATAACTTGAGGCCAGTGCATCACCATCGGGTAAACTGGCAATAACATCGAGATAGCGCTTTCTGGCGTCAGAAAAATTCAAGTCGGCGCTCAATATCTCAAACATCAAGTCCAGCGCTTCTTGGCTGCGATTAACCTGACTATAATTGATGGCCAAGTCTAACTTAACCTCATTGTTGTCTGGCTGCGCTGCAAGCTGCGACTCTAATGCTGTTATTTCTGGTGATTGCCCTGCCTGTTCCACGAGCTCAATCAATGACACAAGGCGCTGATAGTTTGCATTTTGATCTTCCAAAGCAAATGATTCAATCACCACGTTAGCGTTATCAAGCTGACCTAGTTTGATTAACACTTCGCAATAACAACTCTTGATATCAATACGACTCGGGTCTATCTCAACCGCTTCCTTAATCAGGATATATGCCTGATTTATATCACCGTCATTTAGCAATAATGTACTGGCTTGAATTAAAAGCTCTTCTTCGCGTTTAGGTAGGTATTTAGCGAGCATCGCCTTAACTTGCTCAATCGGCGTTACACCCTGCGCACCATCAACCGGTTTTCCAGCTTGAATAAGCACGAGAGTAGGTACAGATGACACACCAAACTGCTGAGTAATCTGAGGCTGCTCATCGCAGTTAACCCGTGCATATATAAGTTGTGACGCCATCTCATTAGCGAGTGAATGCAATTGGATAGACATCGCTTTACCCGCCTCATCGCGAGGTGAATATAGTTCAACAAGGATCAGCTGTTCTGGTGCTTGCTCAATTAGGGTACTTTGAAAATTTTCTAGGGTAAGTTCAATAACATTGCTCATAGGTAGCGCTCATAAAATATGATATTACCTAACTAACTATGGGCAAATGTTCGATTTTCAAGTGCTAGCTGGGGATATAACTCGATTAATCACTGAAGCCGTGACGTAAAAATTCAGATTTTTTACTGACAAAGCTCTCGTCGCTACAGTCAATAAAGTCGACCGCCAACTTAAATTGCGCACTTAAACATTTACTTTGCTGCGCCAGTTCATATTCATTCATTACAATATGCATCGCATCGACTACACATTCAACCTCACCTTGGCCGATGATAAACTCATCTGGCTCAAAGTTGTCGAGCATCCATAGCTGCATTTTCTCACTAGATATTTGCTGTGTTCCCCATTCGGTTAACACGTCGATTAGTTGCGCTTTCGTAATTACTTTCTTTGTCATATTGATGTCCAATCTGGTGGTGCTTGCTCGTCACATTTAACACAATTAAGCAGCAGGCCGAGTTTATCGGTTCGCCCTAATTCTGTCGTCACCCACAACCGGTTTTGCCATGGTGGATCGTGACGAACATGTTGGTTATGACCACAAGATAGCTTAGCCACCCAATGTTGCTCTTCGTCTTGATGATAACCAACAATCGCTTGTTTCATGTTTATACCAATTGAATTAACGCTGTTGTACTAAAGTGTTACCACTTGAACAGCTAGACGCCGTAAATCCATCCATGGAGGCTCTGGTGCAGCATCCATGCTACTCAAGCACGCTTTACTTTCATCCATTAAACGTGCTGCCACAGTTAAGGTGAACATAGCCAATTGCATTAAAAAAATCGAGGCTAAAAAATACCGCTTTACGCGGTATTTTAAGACGAACGATTAAAACAGTAAACCGTCTTCGCTTGGCGCTTCGTCCTCGGGTTCGATAACACCGTGCATCGTCACTTCAATAGCGTCGACACGTTGTAATCCACGCGGCAGCTTGTTGCCACGTCGACCACGTTCGCCGATGTAATGCTCCAAATCGCTCGCTTTAAGCGTAAGTTTACGTTTTCCGGCAAAGAGCGTCACGTCACTATCGGTATTAATCACTGCAATTTGTTTAACGAACTCTTCACGCGCTTGTACGCGAGAACTTGGGATATTGATAATTTTATTACCCTTCCCTTTTGACAGTTTCGGTAAGCTCTCCAGTGGAAAAATTAGCATTCGCCCTTCGTTTGAAATCGACAAACATAGCTGATTTTCGTAATCGAGCACTGGAATAAGCGGTAGTACTTCACTGCCCTTAGGTCGACTAATCAGCGCCTTGCCTTTTTTGTTACTCGATAGCATATCGCTAAACGAGCCAATAAAGCCATAACCGCCATCGGTAGCCAATAAATAGAGTTGCTGCTCTTTAGCCATCAAGGAATGCGCAATTTTTTCACCAGGAACTAAGGTAAAGCGACCAGTTAAGGGTTCACCTTGGCTACGGGCTGTGGGCAGTGTGTGAGCGTCTGTACTAAACGCTCGCCCCGAGGTATCAATAAACACCACGGGTTGATTACTCCGCCCCTTAGCTGAACACAGATAGCCATCTCCGGCCTTATAACTAAGGTTTTGCGGTTCAATGTCATGCCCTTTCGCACAACGTGCCCAACCCATTTCAGAGACCACGACAGTTACGGCTTCACTCGGTACTAAATCTTTATCTGACAGTGCTTTAGACTCGCTACGAGCAACAATTGGTGAGCGGCGATCATCACCGTATTTCTCAGCATCGGCAATAATTTCTTTCTTCACTAATGTTTTCATGCGACGTTCTGACGACAGTATTAATTCAATCTTGTCACGTTCTAGCGCTAATTCCTCTTGCTCGGCTCGTATTCTCATCTCTTCAAGCTTGGCCAACTGGCGTAACTTAATTTCTAGAATCGCTTCAGCTTGGATTTGTGACAGACTAAAACGGCTCATTAGCTCCGCTTTAGGATTATCATAAGTGCGAATTATATCGATCACTTCATCGATATTTAAAAACGCGACCAGTAAGCCGTCTAAAATGTGTAAACGCGCTAATATTTTATCGAGACGAAATTGCAAACGGCGACGTACAGTTTCTAGCCGGAAAGTTATCCACTCACCTAAGATATCCGTTAAACCCATCACTCGAGGTCGGCTGTCAAGACCGAGGATATTGAGATTAACGCGATAATTTTTTTCGAGATCGGTTGTCGCAAATAAATGGTTCATCACCGCATCAATGTCCACCCGGTTTGAACGTGGCACGATAACCAAGCGGGTCGGACATTCATGATCAGACTCATCGCGTAAATCAGACACCATCGGCAATTTCTTAGCCTGCATTTGACTGGCAATCTGCTCTAGGATTTTGCCACCTGACACTTGATGAGGCAACGAGCTAATCACAATATCGCCATCTTCGATGTCGTAGACCGCACGCATCTTTATTGAGCCTTTACCACTTTGATAAATTCTCTCTATATCGGCCTTTGGCGTAATGATTTCGGCATTGGTTGGATAATCAGGTCCTTGCACATGCTCAAGTAACTCTGACAACTCCGCTTTAGGCGATTCCATTAAATGGATAGCGGCACTCGCCACTTCACGGACATTATGCGGCGGAATGTCCGTCGCCATACCTACCGCAATACCGGTAATACCGTTGAGCAAAATGTGGGGTAATCGCGCGGGCAATACCACAGGCTCTTTCATGGTGCCATCGAAGTTTGGTTGCCACTCAACGGTACCCTGTGCCAGTTCTCCCAACATCACCTCAGCAAATTTTGACAATTTTGCTTCCGTGTAACGCATCGCAGCAAACGATTTAGGATCATCTGGTGCCCCCCAGTTTCCTTGGCCATCGACTAAGGGATAACGATAGGAGAAGGGTTGGGCCATTAACACCATCGCTTCATAACAAGCGCTGTCGCCGTGGGGATGGAATTTACCGAGTACATCACCGACCGTACGTGCCGATTTTTTGTATTTCGCTGACGCACTGAGTCCAAGTTCACTCATCGCATAAATAATTCGGCGTTGAACAGGTTTTAATCCATCACCGATATGCGGTAATGCACGATCCATGATCACGTACATCGAATAATTTAAATAAGCTTCTTCGGTAAATTTCAACATTGACTGTTGTTCAACGCCGTCCAAACTCATTTCAATAGAATCACTCACATTTAAGCCTTATGCTGTTTTCAACGAAAACTGATTAATTAACCAACGCTCGTCGGCATGATGATGGTAAAAGTTATTTCTCAATAGAAAATGTAACGTTCATTAGATACACGCCACTATATCTCAATTTCATTATTTTTTGAACCACGACCAATACAGTTCGCATAATTTAACGGCAGTTAACCATTTTAACCGCGTGGATTGTGATCCCAGAACCAATCACACCCCCAAACAAACCGTCGAAATATTTTACACACAATGATACTCCAGCTATTTAGGAAAAATAAAATTACAAAAAACAATAAGTTATGGAACTGGCATAATAAATGCTAATTAAGATTACATTCAACTTTAAGGAAATACATATGCTTAATTGCAAATCACTAACAATCATTGCTTTAACCAGTTTATTTTGCTTCTCCAATGCTACCGCAGGCATCATCGGGTATGATTCTTGTACCGGCGCTGTTGCATGCCTAATCGCACCTGATTCCGCGCCGATACCCAATCCAATATCTGCCAACCCAAACAATGACCTGTTGTTAGGTTGGGATGAGATTCAAGATTTCACGCTTACCTCTAACCTCTATATCGATTTAGTGGCAGACTTTGGAGCAAGTTATATTGGTCAAGATGCGAATGGAACTTATGTGATCGCAGGCACCACTATATCAAGCCATTACTTTCAATGGGATTCATCAGCGGGTTCAAACAGCACGGTCAATGCAACGATCAATTTTGACGCAGAAGTATTTGGTTTTATCAGTAGCGTCGATAATTTAGTCGCCAGCGATGATATATTGGGCTTATCCGGTTTCGACTATACGGTATTCAACGCGCGCGGATTAGAAAACCAAGATTCAACGCTATTCTCTCCGGGTGGAAACAATAACCTCGTCGATATCAGTTGGATAGCTACTTCTCCGGGCGATTGGGGACGGGCAATCACTGCCAGCGCAGGAGTGCCGCCTAGTCAAATACCGGAACCACATGCTCTCCTACTTTTAGGCTTAGGTTTGGCAGGTCTTGTACGATTTACACCTCGTACCTAACCTGTCTCGCTAAACTCATCGATAAAGGCCGACAATAAATACCACATTGCCGGCCTTACCGCGTAAGACCAAAGTATTACAACAACCTTCCGTTTCGATTAAAATCCACCAGAAAAAAACGTGACGCAAGTCACATTAAAAGTTCACTGGTGTGTCCCTATTTACGATTAATGTTAGTATGGCGCGCCGTCAAGCTCTGGCTCTACATCTGCCATACTGAGCGTGCAAAAACTCCAGTAACCCCTATATTAATTTTTGGTATTTATTATGAATTTTATAACAAAGTCTTGCCCCGTGCCTAATCGCGCGAAATTAACATTACTCGGCCTAGCAGTTTCAGTTGCTATCAATGGTCAAGCCGTAGCAGAGGTTGCTCAAGAACAAACTGTCGATGCAGACAAAGTTGAACGTATTATGGTTACGGCCCGTAAACGTTCTGAAAGCCTAATGGAAACGCCTACGGCACTAACCGTACTAGATAGCGATTTAATTGAAAATAATAATATCGGTAATCTAGACGACGTAGGTAAATATGTTCCAAACCTAAACATCAGTCGTTTTGGTGGTGGTAATACTGCTCATGCTGCAGTATTTATCCGTGGTATCGGTCTACAAGATCATATCATCACTACAGATCCTGGTGTTGGTGTATACGTTGATGGCGTATATTTAGGTCGTCAAATGGGTGCTAACCTTTCATTACCAAACATTCAAAGTGTTGAAGTATTACGTGGTCCACAAGGTACATTATACGGACGTAACACACTTGGTGGCGCAATTAACGTTATCACTAAGAAGCCTGGTGATGAAGAAGTACTAAGCGTTAGCTTAAAAGGTGGTTCTCGTGGCCGTCTACAAGGCACTGCTTATTATAACAATCAATTAAGCGACGATTGGAGCATCTCTGCTAGCACCTCTTACAAAGAACGTGATGGTGTAGGTACTGCAGTAAACCTTGATAACCCAGAAAAAGAAATTGGTGAAGAGCAAGAATTCAGCGGTCGCGTTGCCCTAAAATGGCAAGCAACTGAAGATTTCTCATTACTGTTCTCTGTTGATGGTGTTGATAACGAAGCTGGTCAAAGTCCTTACACAATTGAGTTTACTGATCCGGTAGATGCAACTGACCCGTTCAACGGTGACTTCCCACTATTAACTCCTGATCTAATTCCTGAAAACCCAGATGATTTAGGCACTACAGTACCTGGTCTTGAGTCTACAGCTGCTGCTGGTTGGGGCGCTTCAATCACTGCTGATTGGGAAATAAACTCAATCTACACCACTAAATTCATCGCAAGCTACCGTACGTCTGATTACGAAGGTGGACTAGATGATGATGCTTCGCCATTAAACTTGTCAGAATTCCCTGAGACAGGTGGCGCGGACCAGTACTCATTTGAAGTACAGTTAAACGCCGTTTACGACAATATGGATTTTGTTTCTGGTCTTTACTACTTCAACGAAGATGGTTACACCAAGTCTGGCCCTTGGGTATTTAGCCCATGGAACACACCAAACGGTGAACTAACTAACGGTGACGCATCATTTGGTGGTTACGGTTACTTCGACCTTGAGCAAGAAACAAATGCTTATGCTGCCTACTTCAACATGTCATACAGCCTAACTCAGCAACTTGATATTGGCGGTGGTATTCGTTATTCAAGTGACACTAAAGAAGCAAGCGCATTGTTCCCATCATTTGGTGGTGAACGTTCGTATGTTGACGCTGATTTTGATGAAATCACTTGGGATGTGAATGCGTCTTACCAACTAGACAACGGTCATAACGTTTACGCTCAAGTTCAAAAAGGTTACCAAACTGGCGGTTTCCCTCCTCGTCCATTTGGCGGCGCAGCACAGTTTGTTCAGTTTGATGAAACAACAGCGATTAACTACGAAGTAGGCTTCAAGGGTCAAGTCCTTGAGAATGTTTCATTAATGACTGCTGTTTTCTACACTCAGTACAAAGACCTAGCGCTACCGTTCAGTGACCCATTATCAGGTGGTGGTTTCGTTACTATCATTGAAAATGCTGGTGAGTCTGTAGCAAAAGGTATCGAGATTGAAAGTAAAATCGACGTTACTGAAGATTTCCAAATCCGTACCGCTATCGGTTACTTAGATGCTGAAATCACTAAACTAGATGACGGTGTTAATGGTATCGAACTTGGTGCTACACCGGCACTAACGCCAAAGTGGACAGCAACAATTGCTGCTTCTTACTTTGTTGACTTAGAAAGCGGTGCAAGCGTGATGATTAATGGTGATTACTCTTACCGTGGTGACATGGAAGGACAATCAGCAAACAACCCGAACGAGAAAATTGATTCTCGTGAGCTAGTTGGCTTTAACATTAAATATCAACCAGAGCATGGCCAATGGTCACTAAGCTTATACGGTGAAAACGTATTTAACGAAGTATATGATCAAGGTCGCCTGCAACAATCTGGTTACGTTGGTATCGTACGTAGCAACGACCGTAGCGAATTCGGTTTACGCTTCTCACAAGACTTCGAACTATAATTATCAATTCTCCTAACCCATAGGAGCATGAGATAGAGTAAAACGCTGACTTAGGTCAGCGTTTTTTTTCGTCCTATTATTGGTATAACACCATGACAACGATCAAGACACTGCCTTCATTTTAGAGGGAAAATCCAATACACAGCCACTGAATTAGAACGGCCAACCAGAATATGACGACCAATTAATTAAATTGGTAATATCAAAAAATGTAATCACCAGACTCTTATCACAAAGGCTACACCCTCCCTCCATCGGCTGTTATCTGTTGGTAAATATGAGGTTTTAGTTAAAACCTCACTTAACCTAAAGCCAATATTATCGATTATTACTATTTACAATAAACGAATAAATAATAACAACCACTCATACTCGAACGCCACCCTGTAACTTATTAAAATTGGTATAGCCATTAGTATTACTTTGGTAATAAACAATTGTAACGTACTGGTAAGTGCTTTATAACTAAAGAATGGCTACTTTTCATACAGCCATATGCTCGAGACATTAACGGATTAAACCAATTACAAAGTGTTAAAGGAAGAAACGATGAAGTTGAATAAATTAAGCGCTATGTTTACTAATACTCACAATAAAAACAATAACCTAGTTATTTTCGGTTCCGCATTAACAGCGCTACTCACGTTTACCAGCGTTGCCGCGGAACCAGAATCAACGGTCAGCCAAAAAGATCTCGAAGTTATCGAGGTCAAGGGGATTTTAGGCAGCTTAAAAGCAGCTGCACTGCTTAAACGTACCGACGGCCGAATTGTTGATGCTATCGTTGCTGAAGACATCGGTAAACTGCCCGATAATAATATTGCTGAGGCGCTACAACGTATTGCAGGCGTTTCAATTAGCTCTGATTTCGGTGTTGGTGAAAGTGTATCTATTCGTGGTTTACCACAAAACCGAGTCGAATTAAATGGTCGCTCTACCGTCGGTGATTCTCGTGACGGCGTAAGCCTTTCAGATTTCCCATCGAGCTTTTTAAAATCAGTTTCAGTGGTCAAATCCCCTACCGCCGATATGATTGAAGGTGCGCTTGGTGGTACGGTGAGTATGGAAACCGTACGACCATTAGACCTAGAAGAATTTACCGCCGCGATATCCCTCGATGCTGAATATGCGGATAAAACGCAACATTGGGCGCCTATTTTTAACGGTTCAATTGGTAATAACTGGGACTTGGGAGATGCCGGTAGCGTTGGTGCTACAGTGATGCTTTCGTACCAAGATCGTGAGATACGCCAAGACGAGTTTTACAACCGTGTTAGGTTGTACGATGAAGACGTTAATGGCCTAGTAACCAATACCCCCAGCGGTATGTTTGCTGTTAGAGATCAAAACACCCAAGATCAATATGTAGAAAACCGTGAGCGAACCGCCTTTAGTCTTGCCCTACAATGGGCACCAGCATCTGGCGATGGTAACGTTTACCTCGATCTAAGCATGACAGACCGTGATGGTTCTCAGGCAGGTAATTCAATTCTTGATGTCGGTGGTAGTCGAGTATATAACGCTGATACAACTCAGGATGCTAATGGTCAGGTCAATAATTACTCGCTTGCTGGGGCATTTACTATCCCAAAAACTTGGAGTACCTTTCGCAAAACCAAGTCTATTTCAAATGCCTTGGGCGCTGATTGGCAGTTGACCGATACTATCAAAGTCTCTGGGGAGATTTCAGTGGCTTCTTCAAAGAGCGCTGCACCAGCATCTCAGCTTAACTTACGTCCGCTCAATCACACCAATTGGAATGAATGGGCTGCGCAATATGATCCTAGTGAGTGGGCTGGCAATCAAAACAATGCTTACGATACCGAGTGTCGCGGAGAGTTTAGCTGTCGTCATAATACGGATGTCGATATGTATCAGACCGGTGATAGCTTACCTAGTGTCGTGTATTCAGATCAACAAACACTATTAAGCCCGGAAAACTTAGCCATACGCGCGTTCTATAGCGATGACGATCGTACAGATAACGATGAAACCGCAGTTCGTTTCGATATTGATATCGATGAGCCGCTAGGCATAGAGTCCATCTCGCTATTAGAAGCAGGTTTTCGAAGCACCTCGAGTGATTACAAATTTACTCGTAGCCGCTATCGGGCAGATAACCTATATCGACAAGTATTTACCGATATGGGAACCGATGACGAGGCACCATACGTGGTTTGGATGGACGAGTTTGAAGCGATGTTCCCAGGAACATTCGAGACTTACTCTCACAACAATACGTTTAGTCAAACGGGATCGTCTGGTCAATACGATTTAAGTACGTATCGTGCGTACCGTGGTGACTTATTAGCGGATGCTCAAGGCTCGTTTGAACGCATTCAGCAGATGCTGGCAGGAACAAACTTTGCAACCACCGGCACGTTAGCTGATAACCAAGTGCTTCAAGAAGGCTCTTACAATGACATTAATGAAAAAACTACCGCTCTTTATGTCTCTGCGCACTTAGATTTTGAAGACCTTACCGGTATTATTGGTGGTCGATATGTTTCAACTGACCTAACCGCTAAATATTATGAAAATGGCCAGATAGTGGCTGATGAAGTCGATTATAGCGACTTCTTACCTAGCCTTAATGTTAGTTACCGCATCTCAGATGAAACGCAACTACGTTTTGCAGCAGCTAAAGTCATGCGCCGCGCAGATTACGGTCAATTAAGTCCGGCTATTTCAATTAGCAGCGCGCTGACTACGGGGACATCAGGTTCAGCTTCATTAGCACCATTTCGCGCCACTCAATTTGATTTGTCTTTAGAGCATTACTACGGTGACGGCAATGTCGCCTCGTTTGCTGTGTTCTATAAAGATGTTGAGTCTTTCATCAAAACAACCAATGTTTGTGTTGCTAATCCTGCCGCATTAGAACAGCAAGTGACCGAGTGGGAAACGGTATGTCACCTCGACGCAGTTGGTGTCGATAATTCCGATATCAATTTCTCTACGCTCGCTGATTTTTCTGGCTCGGCAGATCCTGATACAGCGGGTTTTGAAGCAACCAGAATTCAAAGAGATGCTGGACTTACCGGGATTAATACCGCTCAGAGTACCAATGGTGAAAATGGTATTGTTCAAGGATTTGAGCTCGCGATTCAACACACTTTAGATTTCATGCCCGGGTTAGGTTTCAATGCGAATTACACCTATTCGGATAGTGAACAGCCCGATGGTAACGCGTTATTAAATATCTCTAAAAATACCTTTAATGGCCAAGTTTACTGGGAGAATGAAGAATTTCAGGTTCGCCTCGCTTACAATTACCGCTCTCGTTTCTTATCGAGTCAAGACGAAACCCGAGTCGCAACCATTGGCGCGTTGGCATTGAATAGTTCAACGAACGACCAAACGTCAGAGTTGTATGATCCTACTGCTGGTAATAACTATCAGGACGATCGTGGTCAATTTGATTTCTCAGCTAGCTGGGATATCAATGAAAACTTCACCGTCGTAACTAACGTCACGAACTTAACGGGCGAGCCAATTAAGTTCTCAACCGAACTCGGTAGTGTGTGGCGATATCATGAAGCAGATCGTCGCTTCACGCTTGGTGTTCGCGCTCGATATTAAGCACAGGTTGTATTTAGCTTGGCGCATATCCCACATCTTCGGGCTATGCGCTATTTTGTTGTTGCTTACGACCATTTAGTTAGTACTAATTAACTCGGCATATAATACCTATCTGCAACGTTGATATTATACCACCTCAAAATGACACACATCGCTCAATCCCCCAACCTGCTTGACTAACTTTTCGATTCAATTATAATCCCACCAAACTATATTGCGCACAATCGAATTGCGCACAAACAACTAATCCAAGGAATACATCTATGCCTGAAATATCACTATTTGGCTGGTTTCACACCAGCATCGCGATCATTGCACTTGTTGCAGGATTCTATTCGCTGGCTCGCTACAAGTTCATCTTGCTAGAACACCGTGCGGGAAAGATCTATTTAATCTGTACCTTTATCGCAGCAACTACCGCATTAACCATTTTTAGGCATGGCGGTTTTGGCGCTGCACATGCACTTGCCGTTCTAACATTATTAGCGCTTGCTGTTGGCACAGTCACCGCGAAGACGAACATTTTCGGAAAATTCTCTGGCTACCTTCAAGCGATGAGTTATTCGGCCACCTTACTCTTTCACATGATACCAGCCATCACCGACGGTTTAATGCGACTGCCTGTTGACGCACCGATAGTGACAGACATCAAAGATCCATTGCTCAAAGGCTTCTTCCTTGCGTTTTTAGTTATCTACCTCGTTGGCGTTATTGCACAATTTTTTGCGTTGAGAAAACATAAGATGGCTGCCGCGGTATAAGCAACATTAATATAATGTACCGAAGGCTAGCACTGGTGGTGCGATCTACATCAATATTGTAAATCCTGCGCCTTATTTTCAGCAGCCGCTATGGTTAGCTGATCAAGCATCACCTGATGCTCGTCTTGCCAACTGCTAGCTTTAGCAGATTTCGTGGCTATCGCTAGGCGAAGCGCGCCCTCAAAGTTTCCGAGTTCGTGCAGATAAATAGATCGCAGTAGCATTGCAATAGGTCTTGAGTCTTGCCATTGCGCATTACTTACCTCTTGCACAAAAGGAGCGGCAAGTGTCAGCTGTTGTTGATGCATGTGGATGCGTGACAATTGCGTTGCGGCTAACATTTTAACTTGTAATGTTCCTTGATGCTGTTGGTAAATTTGAGTGGCTAAACGTGTCGCCTCTTGCCACTTCTGCTCTTTAATGGCTACTTCGGCGATGTCGCTAATGGTCATTAAAGCGCTAGGTAAGTCATTAATTTTATTATAATAAGCGAGTAGAACAGCATAGCCTTCACGCGCCTTTAAATAACGTCCTTCCTCGATATAATAAAACATCAACTGTCGTCTGACTATTGCAGCATAATGCGCCATATTAAGCTGTTCAAACTTAGTCAGCGCTTGTTGATAAAGCGTTCTGGCATTGCGTAAGTCACCCTCATTATCAGAGCCTGCGTAGCTGTTGGCGTAATTAAACAGCGCCTGCGCGTGGCGCATGCTTAAGCCATGCTCCACAAACAATGCAAGCGCTTGCTGCAAATATTCTCGTGCCAATTCGTTATTACCCATTGCCTGCCATGAGGTGCCAATGTTCATTAGCGTATTACCTGCCACTTCAGGATGGCTACCGTCAGAAATAGTACTTAGTATTTTCTGAGAAAATAGAATAGAAGACTGCAAATCGCCTCGGCTGTACATAATGTTTGATTTCACATTCAAATACAGTAAATGTCCGTTTAAGTCTAATGCCGATGGCTCCACCTCATCAATAATGCCAGAGGACTTGTCAATATCACCCAACTGATAATAGGCATGTGCTAGATAAAGCTTAGCGATGGTAAATGTTGGCACTCGTTTTAGCGCCAACAATAAATAGTCAATGGCGCGCTGTTCTTCCCCTTGCAATATTTCACTCATCGCAATCGAAAAATCAAGGTTTGCGGCCGCATCATCACTATAAAACGGCGAAAAATCATCCGGTAGCACTTTGTTTGGGCTCAATGTTGAGATCAGGCTCACTACCACGGCCTGCACCGCCAGCTCTATTCGTGCGTGACTAAACGTTAGCGCAGTGACATCGTCACCATCGAAGTAATCATAACGCAGGGTAAACAGTCGATCATTTTTCGACAAAGTGAGCTGGATGGCACCGTCACAGGCTAAATGTTGGCATAGGTTGTTAATCGTGGGTTCACTAATATATTTAAGACCATTAATAGTGTGACTAGGCGTTTTTATCGCGATTCCGGCTTTAGATAATCCCTGCGTAACTACCGTCATTAACCCATATTTAGCCCATTGGTATTTATCGTCAAGGATTGTCATTTCCACGGGCATTATCGCAAATATTTCACCACGGCTGTCGGCTATCACTACGGGATTATCGCGCTCTGGGGTCAACCAATAAACACTAATTGCCAGCCCAACCAACAGTAATATTAATAACAATATCCATCGCGACTTATTCACCATATTTGACTTGTCATGCCCAGCATCGTAGGAGATTTCAATGACGGGGTTAAATTTAATGCCACGCCCGCGGACAGTGATCACAAAGTCGATGTCTGGACAATATTTTGCGAGTAAGAGTCGTAGCTCGGAGCACAATTTTAACAAAGATCCTTCGGTGACCACGCGATTAGGCCACAGTGCGGTCATTAGCGCGTCTTTTTGATGTAGCTGTTTTGGCTGATTAAGCAAAATAACCAGTAAGTCAATCACCCGGCTATTGTCCACTACCTGTTCGCCCTCGAAGTAGAGCACCATGTTATCCGTATCTAAGGTAAATCTTTCAAAGCAAATCATACTTGAGGCAGACATTATTATCCTTAGTCGCTTTTCACCTAACAAGTAATCTTAGTACAACTAATAGCAAAAAAAAATAAAAGCACTACCCTTTCGGCTAATGCTTTTTCGCGAGACCCTAACATCATTGAGATGCTGCATATTCTCATGCATCGCGATCACCTAATACCAAATAAGCCACCAGTTTCACTATCGGTAATATTCAATTTAACTCGATGGTTTTCTAACTTAAAATCGGGATACATCGACATGTTTGGCATATCATCTGAGTTCATTGTTACAATATATTGAAAGCCATACTCTTTAGCCATTGTAGAACCAATTATGAGTGCTTTGGCTATTTGTCTTTCGTCAACACCGTCGAACATCGCGCTATCGTGAATTAAAAAATCAGGTCTTTTAGGCTCATTTGCCCACAGCTTCATTAAAGTCATATCAAAACAAAATATTTGCATTTTTGATTTACCGGTACTTTTTTTACCCGGAATATCAAACTCAAATTTAGGGCCATTGTCTGTAGGATCTATCGTGAATTTTCCGGATTCATCATAAAGTTAGTTAGAAAAATCGGCTTCAAGTTTTCCACCAGTGAGGCTTCGCACTATTTCTGATTTGGTTGACTCGAATTTACAAACCGTTGGTCCGGTTTATCAAATCGCGGCTTTTGGAAAAATATAAATTCAACATACACCCTCCATCCAAATATGAAAGGTGTAAGTTTAAAATATTACTTGGTCAGCTTATGGTTTAAGGACTAGCTTAATCAACGATATCTGATGTTGATTTGACCATATGTTGTCATGAAAATACACATAAAATCGCAGTATTACTAAGAAACTTTATCAAACACGACTACAGATACAACCATAACCTGTCACAAACTCCAACCTTTAAATCATATATAGTCGTAATATTTATCATCACACTATAGTAACTAATTTATAATTTGTTAAACGGATACGGGTCATATCTTCAATCTAATTTCAAGATAAACTGCATATCGCCGTAAATAACAAAATTAAATTCTGCAACTTTATTTCTATAAGCTAGTATTGAAAATGTTGATTATCGAACGGATGTAGTAATAATGACGGATATAAATCTTCCATTTGGGAATCCAGATGGCTCACGTGCTGAAATAAATGATTTACTTGACGGTTTTGTAAAGTTCAACAACGAAGCATTATGGGGAGGACTTGCTCTCAATGAAAAAGCTTCAAGGGCTAGAGTTATAGTCGGCAGAAAAGGAGCTGGTAAAACGCTTTATTTGCGCCGTTTACATGCCGACGCGACAACAGATAGCGCAATATATGCGGAACCTATTGAACAAAGCCTTCCTCAAACTGAAGAAATAATAAAATTCTGTCATTGGTTTCCAGAAAGGTTTTTAACAGAGAAGTGGATGGCATTATGGCATATTGCAATAATACGAACAGTTACACAAAATCTCCTATACGCGTCACAATTTAAATCTGATAGCGCTGAATTAGCAGACTTGATTGATGAACATAATCTTTATGACATTTTGCCCCCCCATAAAGTTACGTCAAATTGCTACAATGAACTACGCACGATCATCCAATCAAATTCCACAGAAAATGATATTAACAAATTTCTTAATAACCCTAAATGGCATCAGTTAGAGCAAGTCTTAAAGTCTGAAATAAAAAAATTCCCTCCTATATATTTTTATATTGATGCAATCGATGAGGAGTTCGCTCACGCTCCAATGTATTGGTTAAGATGCCAAAAAGGACTTTTTTATCAGACTATGCGATTTTTGCGAAACAGCACACTAGGGGGGCGACTCCATGTCACTATTTGTATCAGGGATTTAGTAATGACATCTGTGTTAAGGAGTGAGCATAAGAATAGATATAAAGGAGAACCCCATATCAAAACCCTGACGTGGAATCGCGACTCTTGTCGATACCTAATAGCACGAAAGATTGAGAACCTTGATGATGTAAATTTGAAATCCCCAAATAAAGACAATTTATTTGAACGATGGTTAGGTCAGTCAATGATCACAAATGGCTTAGGTAAAAGAGAAACAATTGAGCAGTATCTTCTTAGGCACACACGTTTAATACCTCGAGATATAATAATATTAGGGAATGAGCTGACGGAATGTGTTTTAAGGTGTAAAAGTGACAGTACGTTGAACTTAGAGAATTCGTTAAAATTAACGGTTTCAAGAGTAGCACGTGATTTTGCCGACGAACAACTTCAAATATGCGCAAATCATGTCGCCTCGAACATAATGCCAAACGAAGCGTCTAAATATGATTATACACAATATTATACTGGTGGATCAGAACATATTGTCAACGAGATATATAACTCTATAGTCTATTTAATTACGGACATTGCTGTGGACACTTTCAATTATGCAGAAATGGATCGCGCGCTAGACAAATACCGGGGCGTTTTGAAAAATGACGTATTCGACGTTCTTTGGGAGCATGGCCTCATTGGTTATCGAGACCATAAAAGAAATTATCCAATATTTTACAACGGAGATAATTTTGACGAATTTAATTTGCCAAGAAAAAAATCAAGTTATGTTTTCCACCCATGCATTTTTGACAGGATTCACATTAAAAACAAATCTCAATTGATCGTTCCGTTCGAGGAGATAAAATGAACCAAGGCATTGAAACAATTGAGTATAGAACGTGGGAGCAATTTAAAGAAAATATATTAAAGGATTTATTCAAAACAGAAAAACCACAAAAAGGTAGATTTATTTTCAGAGGGCAAAGTAACGCTGATTGGGCCCTTATTTCATCATTTGATCGAATTTATTCGGATAAGAAGCTATCTAAAAAATTATTAGATAATTTCAAAAAAGAATATCAAAATACAACCTTATCTTCAAATGATAGCCAGGTCATCGACGATGAAAGTTTACTTGCTTTAGGCCAACACTATGGCCTTCCAACAAGACTTTTAGATTGGACAGATAGCCATTATATTGCAGCTTTCTTTGCATTCAGTTCATGTCTTAACTCTGAACATCAGTTTATTGCTGTATGGGCATTAGACGCTGTCAGCCCTATTTGGAATGAAGAAGATGGAGTGAAAATAGTAATGGACCAAAAATTCTCTAACGCACGAATTAGAAATCAAAATGGTCTTTTTACCCTTTTAAAAACCCCGTCAAATTCACTTAATCAATATGCAAGTTCGTTTGATCTTGCATCACCCGCTTTAATAAGATTAATATTACCAACTTCAGAAGCAAAAAAGGTTCTTATTGATTTAGATTTCATGGGCATCAGCTTTTCTAAAGTCTATCCTGACATAGAGGGAGCAGTGAAGTCTGCGATATCTAAATGTTCAATATAAGTTTTAACTCCAAATAAACTTACATCAAAAGTTATCTTCATGTGTTTGCTTGTAGCTTGAGTACCATCTATCAAATATTTCCATGCAATCCCAATCAGCTTCGCGATTAGTAATATTTTTTGAAAAAGTCCTAGACGTTAGTAACTCCCAGTCGTCTTCCGTGGCGGTTAAGATCGAAATATCAATATCAGATTTCCCGCTCTTAAGCATTGAATGAATCATTACTTCAACATTTCGTTTTCCCCTGTCACCGGATCTAAACCTACCCTGGCGATCTGAGTAGACAACCCGTTCAAAGCTATTTTCATTTTTTCGCAATAACATATAGCAATATAAATCAGCCTCTCGGTGATTTGGACAACATACTATTATATAGGGCTGAAACCTTCATCAAAAAATCCCACGATCACAGGGACCGATAATTGAAACGATTCAAATGGATAATCAATCGAACAAGCAGGATCAAAAAAATCATCTTTGACAAAAAAATAACTACACGCTTTTGCCACTAAAGATTTAGGCAACTCATCGACACCCGCTTCAAATTGTTCAAGTTCAGATACCGTGTCAAGTTCATATAGATTTGACATTTTTTTCTCCGAAATATTTAATAGCGTCGTCCTGAGATACTTATGCCTTTTTCCTAATTGCGTTTTGAAATCTTCAATCTCTGGCATTACTGGTTTCTTGGGCGAAAGTCTAGTTATATCGGTCTCTGATAGCTTAGGTGCTGCCTTATGCGTTGCCCCTATTTTTTTGATTTATTCGCTTCGAAGTGCTCTTTTATCATCACCGTTATTTGTACTTTCGCTGCCGCAAGTGCCTCTTGGTCAACTTTACCTTCGAGGTATTTACGATGGAATGTTTTTACCACTCGATGTTGATGCAATGATAAGCCATTTGCATATTTCTGATTAACTGCCGGTACTTTAAAGTAGAATTGATCATGGCTATTTAGTACTTGAATTGAGCCTAGATCTTCCCTGTCATATTTAAAATCGACTTTATCAAAGCCATGGAGAGCCCTCAATTTAGCTAATTCTGCATTGTCATATTGTATATGCTCAAACACAATTCCGTCCTTGGTGTTCACTCTGTTACTTGTTTCTGCTAAAACTAGATCTAAAGCTTCTCGGTCCATTATTCTTCGTGGCACGCGGCCAATATCCTCCCTCCAGCTTTCATTTGGGATTATTGTTCCTTTTGACACTAAGTCTTTTTGATATATATCTACCACCCATTTATGAAATATCTGAAGAAATAGATCCATTGTTATGACGGCGTTCTTCTCTGAATTATATGCATTAGAGTCAACAATATTAGGAAACACTTTGCCACGTTTATCGCTTAATAGATCGTCGTTCAGAGATCTGAAATATCGTTCAACGGTTCCCTTATACCAAGGGTGTCTTCCTGGGTTTCGGTGAATTCTAATGTTCAGGTCTAAACAAGCATCGACTAAAGCGATACTTTCAAAATCTTTACCTCTATCGACAACCAACACTCTCGGTATGCCATAGCATGGCCAATCATTAACGACTTCAGGGTAAAGGCCCTTGAGATAAGATTTAGGAAGAATTGCATGTCTTAATGCACGAGCAATACTTAAATAACTCGGACTTTCAAAGCCTATATAAAACCCCAATACGCTTTTAGATTTGTAATCTAGTATCGCGGTGACATACGGTCGCCCTAATACCAATGATGATTTTTTATCGACAATAAATAAGTCTAGCTGTGTATGGTCAGCTTCCACGCGCTGTAATATTAAAGATATATCTTGAGTGTTTTTGGTTTCTTTAAATGCAATATTGGCAGCCCGTTTACCTTCTCTGGCGATCATAAGTGGCTTAGGTGCTTCTTTTTCGAGTCGCTTTATAAAAGCAGTTAATGAAGGGACTCTACGTTTCTTAGACTTATCCGAGATTAAAATATTGTCGTATTCAATTAATGTTTTCAGATGGTCGTAGGAGCTAGAGATTATTGGTTTTTCTCGCTGCTTAAAATGTGAAATCGCTGCGGCCATATAATGCTCTATTTCCTCTTTAACTTTCGGCTTTCTATTGCCTTTAGAGCTAGTCAAAGGGATCAATGCTCGGATGCTATTGTTAGCAGTTCGATAACTCTTAATCCATCGTTGAACATTGCGGGTACTTGGCTGTTTATCAATTGTTTCGAAGCTATGTTCTTTAAAAATGTCACTAACAATAGGGGTGATTCTCACCTCAGAGTTGGATGGTAAATCGGCATCAATAATCGCACAGACAAATATAAACCGTTCTCGGGCTATCAACTTGTTATGTTCTGGGTAGCTGGCAAAATCAACCGCGTTAGATTTATGAAGCTCTCGCTCAATTAAATTTTTCGGCATTATTTTAGCTATGCCAGCGACAACTAGCTCATCTAATTCAGTTACTTTCCGTTTTGACTCGACTTGACTAAAATAGTCCCGAATACGGACAAAATTACTACCACATTCAATTATTTCAAATTGCTTTTCAACATCATCAGACTTTATAACAATAAAGTCTCCTGCCTTATAAATACTGTTCATAGCCTTTACCATTTAGATCAACTATTGTCTGTTTGGATAAAAAATCACAATTTAGATTAGTAATGAGCAATTTATCGAATATAAAGCGATAAATTTGCTCTAATTCACTGTCGCTAGCTGAATCAGTCATTAAGTCGATAATAGTCACTTGGTCTTGGTCTTGAAATATTTGATTAATATGGACAAGAAACTCTTTCTCGACGTTAATATCTGATGATGCGTAAAGCGTTTGTAAATTTTCATAGAGAAACTCCTTACGAATAAAGTCTTCCTTTATCACAATAAATCCTTTACCCAATTTCCCACTCGCCTTTCGAATTGCTGATTCCCACGCATCAAAATGGACGTTACGTCCTATATCTGCAATATATTTCACTTCGAAATAGCACACGGTGCCATCGTGATAAAAGACTTCAAAATCTGGAGTATATGAATGTGGGGCACCTTCGAAATAATAATCGACGGACAGTGGCTGAGCCAGATAGTTTTTAACGTTATCGTCAAACTCTAAGTGATAACAAAAATCTGCTTCTAAGGGGCTTTCGGTGTATGTAATTTTATCTAAGGATTTTTGCCCGTTAAAAACATTAATGCTTTTGGACATTAGGTGGGATATTTTTCTACGTGCTTTTTGTTTTGCCATTGTTATATAACTCCAATCCTTTATATGAAGTTATATAACATTTTTCAATATGTCAAGTTATGACTTACAAATGCGACACCTTATGGTTTACACATGTCAGCTTATGGTTAAGTCAATATCTGATACTTGAGCCAAATCACCTTTAGTTTCTAACCAAGCTCGGCGATCACCTGAACGCTTCTTAGCTAGTAGCATGTCCATGGTTTCACAGGTTGCTTCGACATCATCGAGTGTCAGTTGCACTAGACGACGAGTATTGGGATCCATGGTGGTTTCACGCAGTTGCAGTGGGTTCATTTCACCCAATCCTTTGAAGCGTTGCACATTGACTTTACCACGTTTCTTTTCGGCTTCGATGCGGTCTAAAATGCCCTTCTTTTCATCTTCATCCAGCGCGTAGAATACTTCTCGCCCGATATCGATGCGATAAAGTGGCGGCATAGCGACATAGACGTGCCCTTCTTCCACCAGCGTTCTAAAGTGCATCATAAATAACGCACACAGCAGTGTCGCAATGTGCAATCCATCGGAATCGGCATCCGCCAAGATACAAATTTTGTCATAACGTAAGCCGCTTAAATCGGTCGAGTCAGGATCAAGACCAATTGCCACCGAGATATCATGAACCTCTTGTGAGGCTAACACTTGGGTGGATTCCACTTCCCACGTATTAAGAATTTTACCACGCAGTGGCATCACGGCTTGAAACTCACGGTCTCGCGCTTGTTTGGCTGAGCCACCAGCAGAGTCACCCTCTACCAGAAACAACTCGGCCCGTGAAGGATCTTGCCCGGTACAATCGGTTAATTTACCCGGCAATGCCGGACCTGATGTCACTTTTTTACGCGCAATTTTCTTGCTTGCTTTTAAACGGCGTTGTGCATTATTGATACAAAGCTCTGCCAGTTGTTCCGCAATTTCGGTGTGTTGATTGAGCCATAAACTAAAGGCATCTTTCACCACACCAGAAACGAATGCGCTACATTGACGAGATGACAAACGCTCTTTTGTTTGACCTGCAAATGCTGGATCTTGCATTTTCACCGACAATACATAGCTACATTTATCCCAGATATCATCTGGCGATAGTTTAATGCCGCGCGGCAATAAGTTTCTAAACTCACAAAATTCGCGCATGGCATCGAGTAAACCTGAGCGAAGCCCGTTAACGTGAGTTCCCCCTTGAATGGTCGGGATTAAATTAACATAGCTTTCACTTAAGCCGTCGCCGCCTTCTGGCTGCCACACAACGGCCCAATCAACCGCTTCGGACTTACTGACCATAGTACCAACAAATGGCGTTTCAGGCAGACATGGCCATTGCTTTACCGTATCAAGCAGATAGTCCTCTAAACCCGACTCATAATGCCATTCTTGAACATCTTTGGTGACTTTATTGGTGAGTTTAATGCGTAAGCCTGGACACAAAATCGCTTTAGAGCGCAGGTTATGGTTAAGGCGAGAGGTCGAAAATTTATATGAATCAAAGTATGAAGGGTCTGGCCAAAAGCGCACGCGTGTACCGGTGTTGCGTTTACCACAGGTGCCGACTTCACGCAGTTCTTCAACTTTTTCACCGTGTTCAAAGGCAATTTCATAGATTTTTGAATCACGACGAATAGAGACTTCAACTCTTGAAGATAAGGCATTGACGACTGAGATACCTACGCCGTGTAAACCACCGGAGAATTGGTAGTTTTTACCAGAGAATTTACCACCTGCATGCAGCTTACACAAAATAAGCTCAACTCCCGACACCCCTTCTTCGGGATGAATATCAACGGGCATACCACGGCCATCATCAATCACTTCTAACGATTGGTCTTCATGGAGGATAACTTGGATATAGCCAGCAAAGCCAGCAAGTGCTTCATCGACACTGTTATCGATGATCTCTTGGCCTAAATGATTGGGTCTTGTGGTGTCGGTATACATACCGGGACGGCGCTTTACCGGATCTAATCCGTTTAAAACTTCAATTGCATTTGAATTATATTGCTGGTCGCTCACACGTCTCGCCCTTTACTAAAAATATTAGCTCCAGTGTAGCTAATATTGGGCAATCATTTAAGTACTTAAAGGCTGTTTTTAAACAAAAATCCCACTATTGAGTTTAAATAGCGATTAAAACCAACAAAACCATGGTCACCTAGTGGCTCAAGTGTGATCCGTGCGCCACTGTATGCCTCCACGGCCAGTGAGTAATCGAGGGTTTCATCTGCTTGCTGCAGTAAAATCCACAGTCGGTCAACGTAGTTTATGTGATGAAACTGTAATGATTCTAGCTCACGGCCGTGCGCTAACGTGACGGAATGTTGTTCGCCGCTGTAAGGATTTTGATAGTCTCCAACGAGGCCCTCAATCAAGAGATGAGGTTTCACCGCAGGGTTAATTAACACCCCTCGTCCGTCATATTTATTGGCGAGTAAGGTCGCAAAAAATCCGCCCATCGAACTGCCAATAAAGCCCAATTGATCCTGTTGATGTTGCATTGCTAGTTGGTCTATCTGCTGCCATGCAGCATGCGGGCTTAGCGCAAGTTGCGGTACGAGTAATTGAATGTCTGGGTAATACTTAGCAAAAAATGCCACGGTTTGCTGCGCTTTAACGGAGTTTGGAGAGCTATTAAAACCGTGTAAATAAATGACTACTTGTTTCTTCATTGCCGCTCCAAACGTTGTACTATGTTCATACCAATGGGTTAATATCCTGAAGGATCAAACACCGGTACAAATTTATTATCAGCGACCCGATGCACATCAGTCTTAATCGTACCATCGGCTAGCAGTTCTAAATGACGAAAGCCCGGTTGGCGCTTATCGACACTAAACTCATCAACATCAGGGGTAAATTGCACACTCGTCGATGGAACGCCGAGCACCCTGACATTTTGGTGGACTTCATCAACCTGTTGATGAACATGCCCAAACATGATGCTCTTCACTTGGGGAATCTCCGCTAGTGCCTGCCACAGTTGCTCACTGTTAGTTAAATTGTGTTTATCAATCCATGCGCTGTTCATCGGCACAGGATGATGATGCATCACTAACATCAAATGATGATTAGGATACTCATTGGCCGCCTCACTAATTTGCGCCAGTTCATGCGCTTTAATCGCACCACACACTTGCCCTTCAATTTGGGTATTGAGTAATACTAACTGCCAATGTTTAAATATGATGCGTTTTACAGGTGTTAACGCATCAACCGCCAGCACACGTTCCTGAATTGATAAATCATCGTGATTGCCGGTGATCCAAGCCACTGGGTGATTTTGATAACGAAATACTTCACAGCACTTTTGATAAGATGCTTCACTATGATCTTGTGAAATATCCCCCGTCAGTAGCGTGAGATCGATGTGATGAAATTGCGACGCTAGCGCCTTAACTGCCGCGAAACTCTCGTCGCAGTTAATGCCCATTAAATTATCGTCCTTTGATAAATGTAAATCACTAAATTGTAATAGCTGCGGGTTTGTGACCCCAAGCTTAAGTGTCTCTTGACTCATGAATTACCCTGATTTAGCGCTGTAACGCGTCCGTCTTCCAAACAATGTTTAAGCCATTGGCCTAAAAATCGGTTTACTTGATATTTCTCGTCTGGCTGTTGCATCAAACGATTAGGGTAATCATAACGTGATTTAAAATAACGGATCTGTCGACTAGCTAACACTTCTGCCATTTGAGCATCGTGATAAAGACGTACTTTTATTTGAGGTGTGAGCTCATTAACATTTTCGCTAATATTGACGTTATTAGCGATAGTTTCGATGCTCAGCACCGACGTATATTGCGTTTGTTCGATAACATGGAGCTGATAGCACGCGTTATCTAGATGGTAAAAATAAAATTTATCTTCTGAAAAATCAGGTATTAACTGTAATAACAGAAGATAATTAGCCGAACATGCCCGATGAAGCGACAGCATATCTGGCTGATACTTTGGTTTGAGCGAACGACTACGACTCATGACTAAGTTTGCCTAACATCTTCGCGCGGACCTGTTGGTGATGACGCGCGAGCCATTGAATCGCGATCACCGTTGGTCCGTTAACAATCAAGCCACTGTCTAATGCAGCGATAGCATCATCAACCTTCACCGACAGTACTTTAATATCTTCGCCCTCTTCATCGAGCCCAGCAAATTTAACACTAGTTGAGGCATCAACTTTCGCGAGATATAGATCGATGCTTTCAGAACTCGCTCCAGGGCTAGTTAAGAAGCTCATGACTTGCTCCATCGATTGTGCCGCAACGCCAGACTCTTCAAATAGTTCGCGATAGGCAACATCAACGGAGACTTCACCCTCTTCGATGACACCCGCAACCACCTCGATCAACCACGGGTTTTGCTTCGATTCAAAAGCGCCAACCCGAATTTGTTCGATTAACACGATTTCATCGCTGATCGGATCATAAGGGATAACCGCGACGGCATGACCACGTTCAAACATTTCTCGCTCTATCACCTCACTTTTGCCACCCGCATAGAGCGGATGACGAAAGAAGTATTTCACCATCTTAAAATACCCTTGCCAAATGGTGCGCTTTTCAATGATGTCAATATCGTGATGATTAAATTGAGGTTGTTTCACGTCGTATCCAGTAACTGCTAAAGAGTAATGAACTATTATCGTCACTCTGACCACTAACCTCAAGCAATAGTTACTGGATAATCGTCTAATAGAAAATTTATTTATCACAATGATAAATAAGCTTTACTAGCCCACCAGATAAATAAACTGTTACACTTCAACGCTGGATGTGTAGCGTTAAAACACTTAAATTATGCACAGTAAATTCAATTACACTGTTAGGAATGACAATGAGCGCTAAATTAAACAAGCTAATGCTTTCGATTGGCCTAGGTATTTTTTCAATGGCTGCGAATGCCGATGGATTGCATCAAATTTATCAACAAGCCTTAACCGGTGATCCGCAAATTAAACAAGCCAAAGCGAATCGAGATGCTCAGTTTGAAGCCGTGTCAGAGTCTCGTGCTTCTCTTTTACCACAAATTACCGGCAGCGTATCGCTAGGTAACGGCGCAACAAATTTACCACATGATGATAACGGCTTTGAATGGGGCGATCATTGGGGTGGTACCGCCGGGATCAGTCTTACCCAGATTATTTACTCTCAGGGTTCTTGGTTAAGCCTTAGCTTAAGTGAAAAGGCAGCATCACGTAGCGATGCCCAACTCGCATCAGCGCAACAAGGTCTAATCTTACGTGTTGCCAACGCTTATTTCGATGTGCTTAAAGCGACTGACAATCTTTCATTTGTTCAAGCCGAAAAACGTGCTATCGAGCGTCAACTAGAGCAAACAAAACAGCGCCATGAAGTGGGTTTAACCGCCTTTACTGATGTCCACGAAGCTCAAGCTCAGTTTGATAGCTCAACCGCTAATGAAATCCTAGCGCAAAACACCTTAGATAACTCATTAGATGCTGTTACTGAAATCACCGGTCTAACGCATTCATCACTCGATATTCTTAATACCAAGACGTTCAGCCCCGCACTACCGATGCCAGCGACTTCTCAAGAGTGGATTAAGGTCGCGGAAGAGAATAATCTAGCCATCTTAGATCAACGCCTTGCGGTTGATATTGCTAAGCAAAGTATTTCGTTGTCAAAGTCTGGCCACATGCCAACACTGGCGGCGTCTGCAGGTTTAAATCATACTTATAACCAAGACCCAGCTCAGCAACTCGTTGCCACTAAACAAGGCCACGGCCATTATCAAACAGCTTCGCTTGGTTTGACGTTAAGTGTGCCAATTTACAGCGGCGGCGCCACTAACTCACAGGTTAAACAAGCTCGTTATGGCTATGTTGCAAGCGCGCAAGCACTTGAGCAAGAACATCGCGCAATGACCCGCAGCATCCGCACTAACTTTAATAATGTTCGGGCATCTATCGCGTCAATTAAAGCTTATGCCCAAGCCGCAAAGTCTGCCGACAGCGCATTAAAGTCTACCGAAGCAGGTTTTGAAGTAGGAACTCGTACCATTGTTGATGTGTTAAACAGTACGCGTCAGGTTTACAGCGCAAGAAAACAACTGGCTAACGCACGTTACGGATACATCTTGTCGGTACTTAGCCTTAAGCAAACTGCTGGTACATTAAAAGAACAAGACTTAATGTTAATTAGCAACGGACTTTCTAAAATTTAATCATATAACGATTAATCGCTAATTTATCAGAGGCCCCATTAGGTTATCCAACCAATGGGGCTTTTTTATTGCAAGACAACGGTTATTACATCTTCTGAACCTAGGGTTCAAATCCTCATATAACTACGATCTATCTCAATACTGCATAGTTGAACTTGAAAGTACTAGTAATTACCGTCCAATTAATAGCCATATAGTTCAACGACTCAAATAAAGCTATTTGAAAAATGAATGTTTGTAAACTAGATTTATCGATACGGTATTATTTCGTAAACTACGCAGTTAATAGCTCTCGGAGGGATTGTGAGAATTTTAATCTATTTAATTTTTATATCAGTTTTTATCGTCGGTGACGCCGTAGGTAATGATTACAAAACGTTAATTGTAGGCGTATGGGGAAATTCTGATGACAAGGGTAAAACAATTACAGGTTATGAACACTATCTAGCGAACGGCACGTTGAAGTCTTGGGGTATCCTTCCTGACACAAATTTATCGTATGAAATTGAGGCCACATATAAACTCATTCATAAGTTCTCGGTCAGAAGTTGTATGAAAGTAACTAAATCTTCAGTACCTCACCTCCTTCCTGTAGGAGAATATTGGTGTGACTAAATTATTGAAATCAATAAAGACATCTTTGTGTTTAAAAGCGAATATGGAGAACTTACAACGCTGTATCGGCAGATAGTTATAACAGACTGATAAGATCAGATTAAAAATCGCTACCATATATCTACTTAGGAACAACAGATCACTTTGTAGAGGTACATAGATTCTAAGAGAAAAATGGTTTCATAGAAGTTGCGAGAACCACGCTACCAGATGCATTTCCGGTGATGAACGTAGACTCAAAGTTTTATATGTATACCTTTAAATAAGCCTTTAAATTAAGCTTCACCAAGGTTGTTATATCATCGGCTGGGTAAACCGCCCGCCAGCTATGGTTCACTGAATAAAAGGGCGTTATATTCCAGAGGCATTTGATGTTTATATTAATGAAGGTATTCTTTCTCGTTGCCGCTCTAAAGCTTCACGATGTGAAATTAGAACCCATATCACCGACATTGCTTTATACCATACCGCTTGCCTTACTTGGTCTGGCGTTTGGATCATCCGTCATCGCTGGGGTTATTGGCTGTGTCATCACATTATGCGTTGCCTACGTCTACTTTGCCCTGTTAACCCGTTTTAATTCAGGTGTTGAGTATTTTATGATTATGGGCGTCGGCGCTATATTGCTTGTTGTCTTCATATGAAATTGAAGTCTAAGAACCCATTTTTCCGGCGCGTCGGTATTGTGAACACTTCAATCACTCTGGTTGCGAACGTCGAGGCACACGAAGGTGCCAGCGTTAGTCGCGGCTTATGCTGGTCTAAATATCAGGAGACATAGATGGACCCTCTATTCATACCTACTATATTGTTAATGTATGTTCTTCCACTGGTCATAAACCTTTATATTATTAAACGAACGAGTGGAAGTTTAATCGCTTGGGGACTGGTCGCATTTTTATTTCCTATCGTTAGTACCATCGTCTGCTATTTTGTTTCGCGGGTCGAACTCAAATATCGTCATGTCGTTACGGTCGATAAATATCTTACCGATTATCCTGATGTTGCTAGCGGTCATGGAATTTCATGTATTAAGTGTGGGTCTTTGCACATACAAAGCTGGGGAATATCTGGTGGGGATGATAAGAAAAAAATTCATTCTTGCAATAGTTGTGGTGACACGCTTTACAAGAGTGGTTTTTGAAGTCCGTTCTAAATAACGAAAATTAACAAAACGGGGCTCTCCGATAATTGGAGTCGCGCGCTAGGCTCGACCCCCTTTGTTCCACCAGCGCATCGTCGCTATCTTTATTCCAGTAAATCACCTAAAAAATGGAAGGTGCTACGCTAGCCTCCACTCTTCTTTTGCTGCGCGATACGCGCTTTTGCGCGGCGGCCTTTACGATAAAGTGCTGGCCTGGTTTTACGGCGTAGCCACGGCAATAGATAGACGATCGTGGTGAGAAAGCCACTAAACGCTGGTAAACTAATTTCCACCCGCTTACCTTGTGCCACTTTCACCACGGCATCAGCGACTTGCTCAGGACTGCTTAGCGGTTGCGAAAATACGATATCTTCAACCGCATCCATATCATCCATGATGAAACCGGTATCGATTGGTCCTGGTGATACTAGCCCAACATTAATATCGCTCTGTTTAACCTCATCAGCCAAGGCATAGGAAAATGCTCGCAGCCCTGCTTTGGTTGCACTATAGGTTGCAGCACCTTGCAGTGGCGCTCGCCCCGCTAACGAACCGACATTAACGATTGCGCCACATTTATTCTTGACCATGTAGGGCAAGACCAAAGACGTCAGCATGATTGGTGCACGTAAATTAACATCGACCATCGCGGCTAAATCATCGGCTTGATTGTTAATAACATCGCCGCGCTGATGGTAACCAGCATTATTAACGAGCACATCTATACGGCCAAATTTTTCTATCACCTTATCTATTAGCACAACACACGCGTCGTTACTCGCGACATCCATAGGGTGGACATAGACGTTGGTTAACTCTGCTAATTCACTAGCCATTTTTTCAAGCGCTTTTTCGCCGCGTGCAATAAGCACAATATTGGCACCAAGTTTGGCGAATCGTCGTGCAACCGCAGCGCCGACACCGGCCGATGCTCCCGTTACAATTACTGTTTTATCATTAAAAATCACTGGCTTTATCACCTTATTATTATCATTAATTGAAATTTTAAATGCTGTATTGCTTCACAATCATTTGCGATGCCATGCTAATCACTGTGTCTAACATTTCTTGCTCTGGAAAGGGTTGGCTCTGAATAACCTGCGGCCAAAAACAAAATGCTTTAATCACCGCAGTAAATTGAATGGCGACTATATCGGGGGTTGTCGTGCTAAGTTTTCCTGATTTCGCTGCCTCAACAAACCAATTGTTAAGTCCATTATCTTGTTGATTGAAGTTATTCATCGCCTCTTCCATTAATGCTGGCGTATGAATTGTTTCGGCGATAATCACTTTTGCCGTATCGACAAGGTGCTGATTTTTGAGTAACGCAATCTCATGCCTTGCGAGCTCCTCAAGTTGTGATAACAGGGATTCTTGAGCACAAAATTCGATTTTGGGGAATTGACTAAATACCGTGAGCATTGATTCAATAATACTACTAAACAAATTTTCTTTACTTGAAAAATGATTATACACGGTACGTTTAGAGACCTCAGCACGTTTTGCAACATCATCCATGCTGGTTAATTTAAAGCCATTTTCTTTAAATCCATTGGTCGCAGCTGTAATTATCGCGGCACGTTTTAGCTGAGATCGGGTCTGTTTTTGTGGTTGCATGATGGTGTTCATTCGTCTTAAAAAGCGAGATTCGTTACTAACTTTACACTAAGGAGTTTACTTTTAAAAATATTTTAGTAAACTACACCGGTTAGTTTACTTTTATTCAGGATTGCATGTCACCATGAAACGACTAATTATTCTCATTATTATCCTAACATTTGGAGCCTTTATGCTGTCTTGTACCAATAACTCCCCCGCTTTACTGTCAGACCTTCCTCATCATGGTGTTGACGGAAAGTTTAAGAATACGGCGCAAGACTTTATTAATGATGATGCGGATATCTTGGCGCTAATAGGACGTTACATTAACGAGAAGCGCATTGATACAGAGCCGACAAAGCCAATCCCGGTTAATCAACTGACCAGTGAGCAAATCCTAACCCTTGGTATCGAGCGTGATAGCGTGGTGAGGCTGGGGCATTCAAGTATCTTATTAAATATGGCCGGTCAACATTGGCTAATAGACCCGGTATTTAGTGAGCGCGCATCTCCATTTAGCTTTGCCGGTCCAAAACGTTTTCATCAACCACCAATCGACTTAGCCAACTTACCCGCTATCGATGGCGTAATAATTTCACATGATCATTACGATCATCTTGATAAGACCACCATCAAACACCTTGCCCAAACTGTTAAGCACTTCGTTGTACCGCTCGGTGTAGAGCGCCACTTAATGAATTGGGGTGTCGACGAAAACACCATTCATCCGCTCGATTGGTGGCAAAATATCAACCTTGGTGAAATCAAAATAACAGCAACCCCGACCCAACATTTTTCTGGCCGTGGTTTGTTCGATAAAAATAAGACGTTATGGGCATCTTACGCAATAAAAAGCACCACCAGTAATATCTACTTTAGCGGTGATTCGGGGTACTTTGACGGCTTTAAAGTCATTGGAGAGCGTTTGGGGCCGTTTGACTTAACTTTAGTTGAAACAGGTGCGTATGATAAAGATTGGGCAACGATTCACATGACACCTGAACAAAGTTTACAAGCGCACATTGATTTAAAGGGTAAACACTTACTGCCTATCCATAACGGCACATTTGATTTAGCATTTCACCCGTGGTACGAACCGTTAGAACGCATTACAGCATTGGCCAATGAAGCAAATGTATCATTAATCACGCCAGTAATGGGACAGGTGGTGGATACTGATAAACCCAATGGCACCACGTTATGGTGGCGCCTGTAACCCTTGGTAACGTGTAAAACTAAGAGATTAGTGAATTGAACAATGTGTAGGCGACGATACACATCACTAACCCGATAAAGACATCAACACCGCGCTGTACTTTTGGTTGCCCTAACCACGGAGCCAACTTTGCAGCGCCACTCGCAAGACTGTAAAACCACAGCACCGATGCCAGCATTGTACCAGCGGCAAACCATATCTTTTCTTGTCCGGCAAATGCGCCGCCAACACTCCCTAAAATCATAACCGTATCTAAATAGACGTGAGGGTTCAATAGCGTTACTGCTAGCGCCGTTGCGATAACAGCTTTACGGTTAGTGAGTGATTTAGCTTTGTCAGGTGATTGGTAATCATTTTTTATCACACTACGAAATGCGATAGCTGCGTACATCATTAGAAACGCGATACCGCCCCAACCGATAGCTTGCATTAGCAGCGCATTGCTGGCGATCAATTTACCACCGCCAAAGATCCCCAAGCCAATCAAGATAACATCACACAGCATACAAATAGTGGCGATTAAGAAATGATGATTACGTTTAATCCCCTGACTAAGCACATAAGAATTCTGCGCGCCGATCGGTATAATCATACTCGCCCCTAAAAATAACCCTTGAAACAATGCTGAAACTGCCACGCTAACTCCGACTGCTGATTTAAATAATTAGCGTTAAAGTAAAGGAGCGAGTAACATAAGTAAAATTAATTAAATTAACCCTACATTAAATTTACTTATGTCATTAAAGCTCGATAATAAACTATTACACGCATTAGCCGTGGTGGTGCGCGACCAAAGTTTTGAACGTGCGGCAACATCGCTCTTTATTACGCAATCTGCGGTGTCACAACGGATAAAGCAATTAGAACAATTGGTGGCGCAACCGGTGATAATTCGTTCGCAGCCTTTGGTCGCCACTGACATTGGAAAACAGCTCATTAGCCATTATCACCAAGTCATGCAGCTCGAAGCTGACTTGTTACCCAATATTTTTAATGAAGATTCGCATTCACCCGTCACGCTTAATCTAGCGACCAATGCAGACAGCCTTGCAACTTGGCTTATTCCCGCACTTTCACCATTAATCAACGCTCACTTTATTGAGTGTAACTTCTTGGTCGCTGATGAAAATCACACTATCGACAAACTTAAAGACGGCGAATCCTTTGGCGCTATTAGCCTTGAGCCTCAAGCCATCAAAGGCTGCCAAGTCACGCCATTAGGGGATATGAATTATATATTAGTTGCCTCACCACAGTTCCAAGAAACCTATTTTAGTGACGGGATCAATCAGGAAAGCTTACGCCGCGCGCCGGGCGTCGCCTTTGACCATAAAGACAACATGCACATTCGATTTATTGAACAACAATATGGCCTTAAACAAGGAGAGTATCCGTTGCACACTGCGCGCTCATCCGAAGCCTTTGTAACCTTAGCCGAGCATGGCGCGGCATACTGCTTGATTGCAGAATTGCAAATCCGTTCACTGTTAGCATCAGGCGCATTAGTGAATATTTTACCAGAGTATCAGTTGGTGGAAACGCTGCATTGGCACCGCTGGGCAATGCTCAAGGGAATTCATGAAAAGGTATCACAGGCAATTATTCGTGAAGGACAGGCCATGCTCGATTAACCCATCCGATGAAAAAGAGCAGATGCTATTGTGTAAACGAGCGGAATATTTTAATCAAATAGCCCACTAGCAAAGAAATTATTAAGCCATAAAATGCAGTAAAACCAGCGATGATAAGGCCCATAATAGCAAAACCAGACCATGAGGCGCCTTTATCGTCAAGACTGTAATATTGGCTACCAAGCAGTAACGCACTCACTAGTGAAATTACGATTAACGCGGCGGAGCTCAGTAAAACAGCCTTCCAATAGGATTGTTTAAGTTTCCAATGGAACAGTGCTGCAACAATGATTGCAACACCTGACAATAGATAAGGAAGTGTCATATCCATATTAATACTCCTTAGTAAACAGTGTGTTAATTACCACGGATCGCGTCTATTATTTTGGTGGTTGAACAGCCATCTTCAAAGTTTAGTATTTTTACTTCACCGCCGTTGGCGATTACTTCTTTGCCACCCGCAATTTGGTCAACGGTGTAATCGCCGCCTTTAACCAACATGTTGGGTAGAATTTCACTGATTAAACGCTGCGGCGTATCTTCGCTAAATGGTACAACCCAATCAACAGCACCAAGCCCCGCTAAGACAGCCATACGGCGATCGGTAGGATTAACCGGACGACCTTCCCCTTTGAGGCGTTTAACCGATGCATCATCGTTAACCGCAACAATTAAGCGGTCGCCAAGTTTCGCTGCGTGGCCAAGGTATGATACATGACCAGCATGCAGAATATCGAAACAACCATTGGTTAACACCACGTTTTCACCGCGCGCTTGCGCCGCTTTAACCGCTATTTGTAATTGATCTTGTGAGATAACGCCAAAACCAACTTCAGGATGGGTCTTCGCTAATTCATTGGCCAACTCGATGGTACTTACCGTTGAGGTTCCCAATTTACCTACAACGACACCGGCTCCAATATTTGCTAGTGCACACGCTTGCTCAAGGTCAGCACCCGCCGCAAAGCTCGCTGCCAACACAGAAATAACCGTATCACCAGCGCCAGTAACGTCATAAACTTCACGCGCCATTGCTGGGAAATGAAGCTCTTGCATGTCTTTACGCAGTAATGTCATGCCGTGCTCTGACCGAGTGACTAACAAGGCTGTTAGGTCTAATCGCGTCATTAACGCTTGGCCTTTATCGACAATTTCTTGCTCGTTGGCACAATGACCAACTACCGCTTCAAACTCGCTCATGTTTGGCGTTAACAGCGTCGCACCACGATACTGAGTAAAATCAGTGCCTTTAGGATCAATAAACACCTTGGTATCATTGTCACGACAAAGGGTGATCATCGCTTCAACATTTTGCAGCGTACCCTTGGCATAATCAGACAAAATAACGACGTCAGCTTCCTTCAACCCTGCTTCGAGTTTCGCAAACAACGGCGCTGTATCTAATGATAATGCGCTTTCTTCGAAATCGAGACGGATCAGCTGTTGATTACGGCTAATCACGCGCAATTTAGTGATCGTTGGCAGTTGCGATTGTTGATAAAAATCAGGGATGACCTTTAATGCCGTCATTTGATCACGCAAGATACGACCCGCTTCATCTTCACCGGTGATACCGATGATGCGACAACGACTGCCGAGCGCGGCGATATTTAACGCAACATTCGCTGCGCCACCGGGCCTATCTTCAATTTGTTCTACTTTAACAATTGGCACCGGAGCTTCTGGCGAAATCCGAGCAGTGGGCCCATGCCAATAGCGATCGAGCATCAAATCGCCTAACACTAATACGTTGGCTTGTTCAAATTGTGGTAGCGCAATGGTCATGTCAAAATTCCTTAATAGCAATGGCGCAAATTGTAGCATGATATTAGTGATATGTGGGAGCCTCAACAGTGCAAAGGGTTTGGGAATAAACGCCAACTAGGCTACAATATCGCGATATTAAAGAAAGATTTAGGATTTTATTTTGCAACAACCCCCTTTTGAACTCAGTTTTTTGCATCCTCGTCACTGGTTGCTTTGGTTTGGTATTGGCCTGTTGTGGTTAGTATCGACGCTGCTTCCTTATCGCGTGCTAATGAAGCTTGGCTCCGGCCTTGGGCTTTTATTGATGAAGCTACTGAAAAAACGTGAAAAAACGGCGATCCGCAATTTAGCGCTATGCTTTCCTGAGATGCCTCAGCAAGAGCGTGATGACATTCTTAGAGGTCATGCTAGATCAGTCGGTAAAGCCCTATTTGAAACCGCTATGGCATGGTGGTGGCCGCAATGGCGCGTTAAAAATTTAGTCACCTTTACGGGACTTGAGCACCTTGAGAAAGCACAAGCTGAAGGTAAAGGCGTGTTGTTGTTTGCGCTACACACATTTTGTTTAGAAATTGGCGGACGCTTATTTGCCAGTAAATCGAAATTAACTGGTGTCTACCGTCCTCATAATAATCCAGTAATGGAGTATCTACAGGTTACTGGACGTTCACCGTCTGCCAAGCTTATTACTAAACGTAATATTCGCGCCATGCTCACGGCATTGAAAAACGGTGAGTCGGTATGGTATACATCAGATCAAGATTTTGGTCGCAGCAAAGCGGTATTTGTCCCGTTCTTTGGTGTTGAGCACGCGGCCACCGTGGTTGGTGCCAGCATTTTAACCAAGAATACCGACACCGTTGTGCTGCCGTACGTTATTTATCGTAAAGACGATGGCACTGGTTATCATATCGAATTGAAAGCGCCGCTAGAAAACTTCCCAAGCGGTGATGATGAGCAAGATGCTATGCTCTCGAACAAGGTGATTGAAGAAGGGATTATGCAGGCGCCAGACCAATATATGTGGCTTCATCGCCGATTTAAGACTCGCCCGAATAAAGATGACCCATCACTTTATAAATAAGACGATAGGTAATAAAAAGGGAGCTAAATTTAGCTCCCTTTTTTATATCTCCAACAAATCATTCCACGGCTTTGACTTGAAGTTGACCAACGCTAACGTCAACGATTTCAACTTCTAGTCCAAGTAAAATGGGCTTGTCAGACCTTACTACCCAATCAATTCCACTATAGTTCATCGTGATCGTAGAACCTGTTAGGATATCTTGTGGCAACATAAACCGATGACCGATCATGTCATTGGCAGGACGTGTTGTTACCACGTTATTCTGCATCGCCTTTAGCGGTTTCCAGCTAATCAACGCTATTACAACACTCCATATGGCAATGCTCGTACTCGCCATCAGCATATCATTGGGTAAAACATTTAGGCCAATGAGTGTCCCCGTCAATATCGAGGCACAACCGATATAAAATAAAATGAATGTTGCAAAGCCTAGTACCAGTACTTCGATGGCGAGTAAAATCAAGCCAAACACCAGTAAACTCTGTCCTAAATGCGACATCACATATTCAAACATAATTACTCCTTTTTATTAATTGCGCCAATTATCGATGTAGCTTGCGCGACGATAGAGGCGGCGTCCGTTCCTTGGTCCGGTAATAGTATTATAGAAGATTCTTTAGCGATTGCAGCTTTGGCTTCAATTGCTTGCGTAGCCAAATCAAGTTGTACCGCTTTTTGACCATCTTCAGTGTTTGCTGCTTCACCAATTTTAGTCAATGCTTCAGCTTTTGCAATCGCAACCGCTAAAATAGCTTGCGCTTCACCTTCTGCGCGCAATACCTGTTCTTCTTTTTCAGCTTCCGCTTTTAATACCACGGAGCGTTTTTGACCTTCCGCGACATTAATTGCTGACTGACGGTCTCCTTCTGATTCAAGTATTTGCGCCCGCTTAACGCGCTCTGCTTTCATCTGAGCTTCCATCGCTTCCATCACAGTGTTTGGTGGCACAATGTCTTTAATTTCGTAACGAAGAACCTGAATTCCCCATGGCGCTGACGCTTGATTAATTGACGACACAATAGAGGCATTCAATAAATCACGCTCTTCAAAGGTTTTATCAAGTTCCATTTTACCCAATTCACTACGCATTGTCGTTTGCGCTAGTTGGGTCACTGCAAAAACATAATCATCAACGCCGTAACTTGCTTTATATGGGTCTAGCACTCGGAAATACAAGACGCCGTCAACTTGCAAAGAAATATTATCGCGAGTGATTGCACTTTGACTAGGGACATCAACTGCTTGTTCTTTTAGTGAACGATTGGCCCCGATGGAGTCAATAAAGGGTACGATAAAATTCAAGCCTGCTTCGCGGGTTGATTGAAACTTACCAAAGCGTTCAATCAAGAATGCCCTATTTTGCGGGACAAAGACGATCGATGATTTTAGTAACACGACTACAAAAATAAGCGCAAATACTTCGACGGTGAATAGATATTCAAAAATTAGTTCCATTGTTAATCCTTAACATGTTTTTAGTTGTATCAAGCATAAGACAAAATAATAATAAATCAAAGATTTAAGCACATTTAATGGTGGTTCAGTTCAAAAAACCAGCAAATTAAATACTGGCTTTAAAATAACGATGAAACCGTTAATCGATTAACTGATATTGGCTCCGTAAAACCTCGATAATATCGGCTTTGGGATTATCAGACAATACGATTTTTTTGCCAGTGATCCGCTCTGCAATATTAATATAAGTCTTTGAGACATCCATCAACACATTGGCAGGCAACTCATTATCGATTGCTAACTGGCTACGTTCTACCATCCGATCTTTATTGAGTAAAATATCAGGGTCTGGGAAATGATTTAATAATAATTGACGGAACCCTTCTTTCGAATTTTCCACCACTTTACCATTGTGATAGGCTTCACCATCCCAAATTCTTGATGAGTCTGGTGTTCCTACTTCATCCATATAAATCAATTTTTCTTGGCCAGACGCATCGGTGACGTAGCCAAATTCAAATTTAGTATCGACAAACACCTGATTAATTTTTTCTAATTCACCGGTGATTAAATCAAAACCGTCTTTAAGTAGCACTTCATAACGACTAATATCATCTAGCGATGTAAAGTTAAATGCAGCGAAATTATTGACGATGTCATCACGCGTGATATTGACATCATCCACCGCTGGCACCCCGGGAATACCTTCTAAAATCCCTTTCGTTGACGGTGTCATCAATAATTCATTAAGTTTTTGATCTTTCTTTAGTCCATCCTCAATTGCCATGCCACAGAACTCTCGTTCCCCTTTACTGTATGAACGCCACATCGAGCCCGTAATATATTGGCGGCAAATAGCTTCAATCATCACTGGACGTGCTTTTTGCACAATCCATACAAATGGATGTGGGATATCTAGGATATGACTATCCGCTAAGCCATTCTCTTTGAATAGTTTAAACCAATGATTTGAAATCGCATTAAGTGCCGCCCCTTTACCAGGAACACCATTCATGCCGCCTTCGCCACGCCAAATACAATCAAACGCTGAAATACGGTCACTAATCACCATAATAGCCAATGGTGCATCGCTGGCAACATCATAACCCTTCTCTTTAATTAGACGCGCGCTGTCTTGTTCTGTTAACCAATAGACACTGCGTACTTTACCGCTGTGCACAGGGTTATCGGTACGAATAGGGAGATCATTGTTTACTGCTAATACTTTATCTGCAAGACTCATTGAGTACTGTCCTGTATTGAGGTTATTCATTTATTAAATCGGAATTTAAAAACACTAATAAAGGCGCTGTAGAACGTCCTTAAATTTTGGCTGGATAATAGCAGAATAGTCTTAATATGCCAATAAATGTGATCTAAATCACTCACCAAATTGGCATATCGCATAGCTCTGATGATGATTTAATCGGTGACGATTGATATTTAACAAATATACGTTCCAATTATTAATCATTGGAACGTAGCACAGCTCACTACCCAGCCACAGTTATGACTCATCTCTTGCGAAATACACTTTATTACGGCCATCGTCTTTCGCTCTATATAGCGCATTATCTGCTCTGTTAATAAAGGCTTGCAACGTTTCACCATATCGATATTTAGCGACACCGATACTGACGGTGTAATTAATATTGTTCACCCAAGTTAGCTCACACGTTTGACGAACATTCTGGGCCTGTTCCAGCACTATTTCAACCGCCTGCTCGGGGACAATAATAATGAATTCCTCACCACCATAACGACCGAAGACATGCTCAACAGACATCGCTTTTGTCGCGGAGAGTGCAAATGAACACAGCACCTTGTCACCCATGTCATGACCATGACTGTCATTGATTTTTTTGAAATGGTCCAAATCAATTAACATTAAGCACAGCGGGTCATCATTGGGGTTATCATTGATATGCTCAATATAACGAGCCAACCTATCTTCAATTGAGAATCTATTGTGAAGCCCCGTTAACGAGTCGGTATGGGCTTGGTAGTTAAGTTTTTCCAATAACTTAGCTCGTAACGAAATATCCCGAACCATCGCTGAAAATTCAGTGCCAGTGCTAAACTCCATCTTGGCGATGGATATTTCAGCCGGAAAAATCTCGCCGTTCTTACGAACACCGTAAACGACACGTCGGCTCGACATCTCTCGCGATTGTTGCGCTGATTCGGCAAATTTCTTAACCTGTGTGCTATGACTATAGCGTGCGCTTTTTGGGATCAGCATTTCGATGGCATGACCTAAAACTTCGTGTAACTCGTAGCCAAACATCAACTGTGCGGCCTTGTTAAACACCTGAATTTTAGAAGCGTTATCAATAACTAAGATGCAATCATGTGCATTATGGACCAGTAATTCGTGACGAAAGTATTGCTGTTGGTCGATGAATTGACCCGCTTGATATTGCTCAATTTCCACACTATAAAGGGTATGCTCGTTGAGATCCTTAATCGGGGTTATATCAATATCATAATGGACTGTCACACCATCGACTTCACATCGAAAGTCATGATGAAGTGGAGTGGATTGCCGCTTTGAGCGTTGTAGTGCCCCCTCAATTTGCACGATGAAATCATGATGAGCGTGCTCTATCAAGAAAACAGATTGCTCACTGAGTCCTAAAAGGCGGAATATTGACTGAGAAAAATAGTTGACGACAAATGAATTATTGTGCGCTGAAAATACTATAACTGCTTGTCCCTTAGGCATGCCAACATCTTCATCGTTCATATTATCTACTAGCGTTTTTTGTATTTTCACTTGCCCGACTCCTAGTAATTCCCCTGCAAAAGTAACAGTAACAGTAACAGTAATATACATTATATTTATAATAGATTAACGTCTACGCAAGGTCAAAAACGTCAAATTGTTGGCCACTGCAACTCATCAATCTCATCCAACGTGTTTAACCATTGGCTAACGGAATCATTTGGCCAATTAGGGTTAACCATAAATCGATAATGTTGGTTGTCTAAATTAAAGCTCAACTGCCACGCATGTAAATGGCCAATTTCAAGCGAAGTATTAGGATAATAACGGTTATCCCCAAGGATTGGCGCCCCTAAACTTTTCATCGCTACTCGTAGCTGATGCGTTTTACCCGTGTGTGGTTTTAGTAAATAACCACGTAACGACGGTGCTATCGAATAACTAAAAAACTGGGTTACCGCTGGATTAATCGATGATTTAAGCAATAGATAACTGCCATTACGTCCTTTTTTCATATCACCTTTAATCAGCCCTTGTTTCCTCTTAGGCTTTTTGTCACTTAATGCTAAATAAAATTTTTCAATTGAGCGAGTCTCAAATAATACGCCAAACTGCGCTGCTACCTCTTTAGTTTTAGCAAATATGAGTAAACCACTGGTCATGCTATCGAGCCGATGAACAGGAAATAATAACGCTAATCCCAGTTCTTGTTTAACTAACTCAACAATACCGAGTTTCTGATCAATAGTGTGAAAATCAACATTCGCTGCTTTGTTGATGACGATAAATTTTTCATTATCGGCAACCACGGTAAATTCTAACGGCATATTTCAGGCTCGATTGCGGAAAAATAGGGAATAATTGTCGATTATACCCCTAAATCCCTCTAATCACATGATAACTGACCCTATAAAAATGGTAGTTCAGTGAGATCGTCGTGTTCTTTTAACGATTCAATGCTCTGCTCCGTCAAGCTCAATTGATAACTCATCTCACTGACATCAGAAAACAGAGTTGAGACAATTAATTCCCCGCCATCGTTTGATGTGTCAATGATCATGACATCATCATCATGGATATCTTCAACCTCTTCGCGACCTAAATAGCCATCGAGTAAATCAGCGAGACCGGCATCATTATTTAGTTCAAAATGCAGATCAGAAGCGTCGTTAACGATTGAGATAGGCGTGGTAATTAATGTGTCAAACTGACTATCGTTATCATCGGCTTCACTACCAAGTTCCTCAAAGGAGAACCATACATCAGCAATTTGATGCTCATCGCCGCTATCACTAACGTAAGACCCCATCAGACCAATGAGATTACCATTGTCCAGTTCCGACGTTTCGCTTGCATCGACTGAAATAGACACAATACCCGCGTCAGTCAAACTAAATAATTCATTGGCTTGGGTGATGGCGTCTGAGTTTATGTCCTGCCATATACTTAACTCCATAAAGGCATCATCAAGACTACTGATAAGCCCATCTTGATTACTGTCTAAGTCGCCAAGAGCCTCAAAGCCATCAACCGCAATAGAACCATCACGCATAACAGTTTCTTCACCGAAAAGTTCGCTACCATCATTGATGATACCGTCGAGGTTTATGTCACGCACTAGTAATCCATCGTCAGCAGCAACCCAGCCGGTCCATTCGACAAAGCCATCATTATCAATATCAAACGTAACACCATCGCCGAGCGCTAGGGTTTCAATGCCGTCGCCGTCTAAATCAAGTATTAGTGGCGTGATGCTACTTTCATCAACAACATCGTCGATGGTCAGTTTAAACGTCTGAGTAACGTCAGCTTCAGCGCCATCACCGTCGATTCGTTTTACGTAAACCAACATTTCTGTCGCTGTTTCATAATCAATCTGATACGAATCAGCCACCGTGACTTGACCGGAAGTGATGTCAACGGTAAATGCACTGCCAATGAGAGGATCACCAGCGGCATCGACAAGGTAGTACTGCAAGTTGTCACTTGAACTATTATTGAGACTAGCATCGATGCCAGTAAAATCACCATTAATGACGCCCTCCGATAATGGCGTAATAATAAGTGTTAGGTCATTGAGCTCTACTTGCTCAAAGTTAGTGATTTCAGTGGGAAATCCAATATTCGCTAAAAAAT